>OGFM01000967.1_pt1 | contig 20343 bp, 20 predicted proteins | sample 1570871 | NCBI WGS metagenome assembly OGFM01 (sample SAMEA2581957, study PRJEB24529) | metagenome | biome: Human gut stool | place: China | collected 2011
GGCCACGGTAACATCGGAAACCAGAGCGCCGAACCGCACACCGCCTGCCACGCCACCGGTATAGTTCCAAGAGCCTTCGGCCTCCTCCGCATGAACAGACACACGCACGTTGCCACCCTCCAACGTTCCGTTGGCATCAGTAAGCAGTCCCACCACGCCACCGGTATATCGGCTACCCGTTCCCCGGCACTTGTTGGTGACCACAATTTCGGCTCCTGAGCCGCCCCGCAAATTGTCGACATTTGCCAATGTTCCGTTGCATTGCCCCACGACTCCCCCCATACAAGAGGAATATGCCGCTTCTGGATTGGCCGCCCCTGCTGTAACTTTAATGCTGCCCGACAGCATGATGTCCGTCAGGCTGCCCCGGGGCAGTTTTCCCACCAACGCCCCGATACAATAGGCCTTATCCAGTCCATCGCCATTGTGCAGCGTAATGTCCAGTTCGGCGTCCGCCAGGCTCACGTTGCTGACGGTGCCTCCCTCGCAGACACGGGCCAATCCCCCCCATCCCGTATCGTGGTCGGCAGTCGACGACGCATCGGGGTCACTCTCTTTGTGTATGAGCCGGGCACCTCTCAAATTCAGGTTCTCCACCGTACCGTACAAAGTGTTGAACATAGGGTTCACCAAATTCAAAATGCTGAATCCTCCTCCGTTGAAGGTCACGATATCCGGCAGATCCTCCGGAATGAAAGACTCTCCGTTAAAATCCACATTTGCCATCAGCTTCATTTCGTTCCGGTGCTTGTTTTTCTGCAACAGCGTTACCGTATCACCATTCAAGCTACACGTATAATCCTTGTTACATTCCTTGATGGCATTCATGAAATCTTTGACATCAAAGCAGGCGAATCAAATGTTATCGAAGGACTCCACGAGCGTCTTATCGGAAGATATCTCCTTGATGATTTCTGCGATTCTAACGGTAATGTTCTTGTTTCAAAGGATGTTATGATGGGCGACAAAGAGGCTGACATCATCGTTAATTCGGGTGTTGACCACATCAAGATTCGTTCGGTACTTGAATGTCGTGCAAAACACGGCGCTTGCCGTAAGTGCTACGGTTCTAACCTTGCCAACCGTCAGCCTGTTACTGTCGGTGAGGCTGTCGGTATTATTGCCGCTCAGTCAATCGGTGAGCCGGGTACACAGCTTACAATGAGAACATTCCATACCGGCGGTGTTGCATCTGCCGAAGATATCACACAGGGTCTTCCGAGAGTTGAAGAGCTTTTCGAGGCTCGTAAACCAAAGAGTCTTGCAATCATCAGTGAAATCGACGGTGATGTTCGTTTTGAAGAAATCAAAAACGCAAAGCACGCTGTTATCTTTAACAAGGAAACAGGCGAAGAAAGAGCTTACCTCATTCCTTTCGGTTTCCGTGTAAAGGTATTTGACGGCGACCACATCAAAAAGGGTGACAAGATTACCGACGGTGCTGTTAATCCGCACGATATACTTGATATTCTCGGACCCGAGGCAGTCATGAACTACCTTATTTCGGAAGTACAGAGTACCTACCGTTTACAGGGTGTTGAAATCAACGATAAGCACATTGAGGTTATCGTTCGTCAGATGATGCGTAAGGTTAAGGTTGAGGACGCAGGCGACACAGGCTTTATGTCAGGTCAGACCTACGACAAAAACGAAGTTCTTTACGAGAATGAGCAGATTAAAAAGCGTATTGCCAACGGCGAAGAAGGTCTTCGTGAGGCAACATTCACTCAGCTCCTCCTCGGTATCACAAAGGCCGCTCTTGCAACAGACAGCTTCCTTTCAGCCGCATCATTCCAGGAAACAACAAGAGTTCTTACAGATGCTGCTATTAAGGGTAAGGTTGATCCGCTCGTCGGTCTTAAAGAGAATGTTATCCTCGGTAAGATTATCCCTGCAGGTACAGGTATGCAGAGATATGCAGATGTTCAGCTTGAGAGTAATTCTGAGGCAGAAATCGTTGAGAATGACGAAACAGATGATGTTATCGTTGCTCTTGAAGACGATGAAATTATGGACTTCTGATTTAACTGAAAACAGATAATGCATAAAAAAACCACGGTATGTGCCAAATGGTGCATACCGTGTATTTTTTCGTTCGTAAAGACAGTTTGCAAAATGCAAAACATTGTTACACGACCGTTTTTATTAATATGAAAGTTGTTTACAAATTTGTGCTAACAATCACAATGCTACGCTCGGGCATAATATGCTTTTGACATTACAAACTGTCTGCACGAATTGGGAACGGCGGCTCGCCGTATCATGAATTGATTTTGCTGTTGATTTGTTTGATTTGTGCCTTGATTTTGCAATATGTTCCAAGCCAAATACCAAAATAAATAAAGAGAAAAATTGCGCAATAGATTAGAATTCCATATATGTTGTGTGGCATCCAATGCATTACATAGGCAATCGGGAATGATGTCACGGAAATCACAATCAAATGTGTAACGGTCTGTCGGGTAAGACTCCACGAATCAACTTCCCAAATTACCGACGCACCGCCCCACATTCCTCCGTAAATCATACCTGCTATTGTCTGCACAATAACCGCATTAAGCTGTGATTTGCAGAGATTTGTAAGTTCGGTTGGTACGGGATAAAAGTTACCGTCACCAACTCCGATTGATATGAAAAGTGTTATAAAATAACAAATCAACAGTCCAATCGGCATACCGACAAGAAATCGCAGAATAAATTGTTTTTTTAAGTTCATTTTCATTTTACACACCTAACCTTTCTTTGATTTTAGGAACATAACGGCGTGACACATAGGTGTTTTTGCCGTTGAAAAATTCAACGCAGATTGTTCCCGAAATTTTTAAATTGAAAGATTTCACTTCATTCAAATTAATAATTTCAGAGTTTGAAATTCGCACAAATTTTTTGCTGTCAAGCGTTTCTTCAAGTTTGTACAGCCGAGTGTTTATGCTGTATTCACCTCGAGAAGTTACCGCAAAAATCTTCCCGTTTGCCGTGTATATGTTGTTGATTTCATCGGGCTTGATTATTACTATATCCTCTCCGTTGCGACCTGTCAGCGTTTTCTCAGAGCTTTTCGAGAACAGTTTTAAATATTCGTTAATTTCGTCAGAAACTTCCGAGGTGTATATAACGCACAACGGCTTTTCGTAGTCTTTATCTATCTTGATTTTTACTTTCATACTCTTCCTCCTTTGCAAGTCAAAGTATATAGTAATCGGTTTTGAATTTCAACAGTTTTTCACTATGCGGTATTTTTCACCGCATAAGTGGTATTTTTTTCGTTCGTAAAGACAGTTTGCTAAATGCAAAACATTGTTACACGACCGTTTTCATTTATATGAAAGTTGTTTACAAATTTGTGCTAACAATCACAATACTACGCTCGGGCATAATATGCTTTTAATATTACAAACTGTCTTCCCGACATTAATTTTCCATTTTCAATTTTCAATTTTACATTTAATTAAAGCTGTCTACACGAATTGGGACGGCGGCTCGCCGTATCACAAATAAAAAAGTCGGGAAACAGAAATTTTGCATTGAAAATCTGCTGCCCGACTTTAATTTTTAATTTGTAACTATTTTCTGCCGAGAATGTAATCTGTGGAAACTTTGTACAAATCAGCCAGTTTAATTAAATGCTCAACGGGAATTGACTGAAATCCTCTTTCGTAGCGTGAATAGACCGTCTGCTGAATTCCTAAATATTCGGCAACTTCAATTTGTTTCATATCATGATCTTCTCGTAAATCACGCAGTCTTTTAAAATACATATTATCACCCTGTATAGTATCTATCGGTACTATTGACTTTATCATAAATGGGTGATATAATGATTTTATAGTACTTAAAAGTACTAAAGCATTTAACTTAAAAGCACGCCGCAGTTTCAAGTGAGAAAAACTGCGGCGTGCTTGAATTTTAGGTTATAAAATTCTCAAAATGTACATTAAATACCCCTCCGAAATCATCGGAAGGGTAAATCTTTTATGATTTTATTTGTTTAAGCCCGCTTTTCTTTTGTCAAGATAATCCTGAAGAATTATTGTGGCGGCAACCTCGTCAACGACATTTTTACGCTTTTTTCCTCTTGTATTTGTGGTGTTGAGAAAATTGTGAGCCGTAATTGTTGTTCCGCGCTCATCCTGCATAACGCATTCAATGCCCGTTTCATTGCTCAGATTTTCGGCAAACGCTCTGGCATTCTGTGCGCTTTCGCCCTCACTGCCGTCCATATTTTTCGGAAGTCCCACAACAATAAGCTCGGCTTTTGTTTCTTTGGCTGTATTTGACACCTTTTCAAGCAACTGTTTCGGTGACTTTTCAAAGATAACCGTATATGGCGACGCTAAAAACTCGGTTTTGTCGCATACGGCAATGCCTGTGCGTGCTTTTCCGAGGTCAACTGACATTATAATCATTTTGTTTGTCCTTTCACTTTGGTTTACTCCATTATAATGCAAAAACGGAATTTTAACAACGGCTTTTTTTAATGTTGAACAATCTTTTGCGTAATTACTTTATTAAGTTTTTTCAAAGCTTTGTTTCTACAAAAGAATATAAAAATTCTCATTCACAAAAAGACAAAACTGTTATCCATAATATCCTATAATAAAAATACAAAAAGAAGTAAATCATTAAAGGGATGTTGATTTTTATGGAAGCAAAAACTACTTTGGCTCGCAGACAGGACGCTGTTCAGGGCGATTTTATGCGGAAAATGCTCACAAACGCTGGTTGTCTGCTCTGCGGAATTTTGGTATCACGGGGAGCGGTTCTCGGAAGCCTTGCACCGTTCGGGGCGTCATTTGCGGCGGCAGTTCCGAGAAAGTATCTTTTGTCATCGCTCTTAGGCACGGCATTCGGCTATGTCCTGCTCAAACCCTCGGACAGCTTTCGATACCTTGCCGTTGTGGCGGCAATAGGGGGTCTGCGGTGGCTGCTCGGCGATCTTGACAAGGTTACCAAAAGCAAGGTTTTTGCTCCGCTTGTGGCATTTGTTCCGATTTTTGCCACGGGTGTTTCGTTGCTTTTCGTAAGCACAAGCACGCTGACAACCTTTGCCGATTGCGTAACCGAGGCGGTAATTGCAGGTGCGGCGGCATATTTTATCAGCACAGCACTGCACCTTGCAGGCGACAACAGAAGTTTTGAAGTTTTTTCGCAACAGGAAACCGCAAGCGTGGTTATGTCGGGGTGTATCCTGATTCTGGCTTTCGGCAGTATTGCGTGGCAGAATATCTCGCTCGGCAGAATTATTGCAATGCTCGTCATTTTGCTCTGTTCACGCTACGGCTCGGTTACGGGCGGTGCAATCAGCGGAATTTCAACAGGGGCGATTTTCAGCATTGCGTCAAGGGAGAACGGCTACATCTGCGGAGGTTTTGCATTCGGAGGACTTATGGCGGGGCTTTTTTCACAGCTCGGAAAATTGGGTTGTGCGATTGCCTTTGTAATCTCAAACGGTGTGATGTGCCTTGCGTTCGGTTCGCAGTTCGGAACACCGTCTGGTGTGCTTGTTGAAAGCCTTGCCGCAAGTGCGGTGTTTATGGTACTTCCGAAAGAAGTCGGCAATGTGATTTCGCCCGTGTTTTCAAGCGACAAAAATACATCGCTCGGAGAGGCTCTGCGAAAAAATATTGTTATGCGACTCGACTTTGCCTCAAAGGCAGTCGGCAATGTGAAAAACGATGTCTCAAAAGTTTCCGAAAAGATGAAAAAGCTCTATTCGCCCACATTTGACGCTGTTTGTGAGGGTACAAGAAATGAAGTCTGCGAAACCTGCGGACTGAAAATGTACTGCTATGAACACAAGGGCGGTGTCACCCGTGACGATTTTGCAAGGCTTGAAGAGTATCTTGAATCGAACGGCACAATAGGCGAAAGGGATGTTGAAAAATCTTTTGTAAAAAACTGCTGTAAAAAAGGCGAAATTGCCCGTTCAATGAACGCAAACTACCGTGAATATCAGTCGGCACTTGAGGCACAACAGAGGATTACCGATGTGCGGAGCGTTGTTGCAGGACAGTTTTCCGGAATCGGCGATATTCTCCACGATTTGGCTGATGAATTTCGTAACACAATGCGGTGCGATAACGAATCTGCACAACGGATAATCAGCGCCCTCACAAGCCTCGGTGCAATTGTTGAGGAGTGCATCTGCCTTGTGTCAAACGGCGGAAGAATGAGCGTGGAACTTACGCTCTCGAATAAGTCCGAAAAGCTTTCTAAGGGCGAGGTTATGCGAGAGATTTCACGCTGTTGCGGAAGAAGATTTGACCTACCGACAATCAGCCGTGAGGGCAACAGAATCCGTATTGCAATGTGCGAAATGCCCGTGTTTGATGTTGAAATCGGAAGCGACCAGCACACCGCCGACAACGGTAAGCTCTGCGGTGACTGCATAAATTATTTCAATGACGGTTTCGGCAAAACATATGCGCTCGTGTGTGACGGTATGGGTACGGGCGGCAGAGCTGCCGTTGACGGCAATATGGCGGCGTCTGTTATGACAAGACTGCTAAGGGCGGGACTTTCAGCCGACAGCTGTTTGCAGATTGTGAACTCCGCCCTCATGGTGAAAAGTGAGGACGAATCGCTTTCAACGGTTGATGTCACAAGTGTTGACCTCTACACCGGCAAAACCACTTTTAAAAAAGCAGGCGCACCCGTAACCTTTGTAAAGAAAAACGGCAGGGTAACGGTTCGTGAAATGCCGTCGCTCCCTGCAGGAATTCTAAACGGTATAAAATTTTCAACCGACACGGTAAATCTGACAACGGGGGATATGATTGTTATGGTATCAGACGGTGTAATTACGGGCGATGACAAATGGCTCGAAAAGCTTATTCGCACATGGAATGAGGGCAGTACCCAGGATCTTGCAAAGGCTGTTGTTGACGAGGCGGTAAAGCACCGTAAGGCCGACCGTGAGGACGATGTCACCGCCGTTGCAATCAGAATTACGGAGAACGGACATTGATTCAAATTAAGTTAAAAATTGAAAAACGGAAAATATAGCGGAGTTAGTCGGACACACGCAAGTAAAGACACAGAATTTATGTAAAACAAATTCAGTAAATGTCACAAACCCGTAGGGCGTTCATCGGACGCCCGCACGGCGAGCCGCCGTTCCCAATTCGTGTAGATAGTTTGTAATGTTAAAAAAACATTTATGCCCGAGCGTAGCATTGTTACTGTTTGTATAAACAGTAGGAGCGTTCATTGGACGCCCGCCTTGATGATACTGTTTGCTTATTCACATAACTTTTGATGTGCTGAAAATTGTGTATTTAAATTTGCACGCAATGCGTGCAATCGTATGCGTTGCATACGAACGGGCAAACACGGTTCGCCGCTACATTTTAATATCCACACAAAAACAGGCTGTACGCAATCTGTACAGCCTGTTGCTTTATGGCTTTCTTGTGCCGCAACCGCATGTTCCAACATAATTTTGATTTATTTTTCCACACTTTGGACATTGCCAAACATCGGTTTGAGCTGAAATCGGTTCAAAATTCGGCTTTTGACAACTACAGTTTGAGCAGTATCTTATGTTGGCAGGATTTGAATTTCCGCATTTCGGACACAGCCATTTTGTACTTACTTTCGTTTTTTCGCGGCTTTCTTTTGTAATATAACTGTCAAATGCTTTATTTGCCGATGCGTTTACTTTTTGAATTGCACATGCAAAAATTATTGCAATTATTTCGAGAAATGCCGCAATCATCATACCTGTGAGATTTTCATCACGGTGATGATCTATATAAGATGATACATTCATTATAAATACGATTGTTGAAACAATTTCTAGAATAATAAATATAACTATATATACCATTCGTTCAGGGTGCTTTGCGCGGAAATCGGCAATAAATTCTTCTTTGTTTTTTATTGGTTCTTCATGCTTTTCGGCATGCTGTACATTATAATTTTGATTTGCATTTTGATTAGAAAAATTATCTGATACAACATTTCCTATTTGTGCGCCGCAGTGCTGACAAAATACACTTCCGTCAGCAATTTGTTTGCCGCATTTTTGACAATACATAAATAATTCCTCCTTAAAATTACTGTGAAAATTCACAGCTTATATAAGAATTATAATGTAGATTTTCACACTTGTCAATTAAAATTCTAAAATTTCTCATAATTTTAAACTATAATTCGCAAAATATTTATAATTAAATTATTAAAGCTATGAGGTGATATTATGATTGGTGAACGCTTACAGGAACTTCGCAAAGACCACGGCGTGTCGCAGGCACAGCTTGCAGAGCTTTTGGGCGTGTCACACTATACGATATCATCATACGAATGTAACCGCAGTGATCCCGATGATAATTCAAAAATAATCATTGCAAGGCTTTTTGATGTGTCGGTTGACTATCTCATCGGTCTGATTGACGAACCGCTCTCGTTCAACCGCAACATTCGCTCTGTTTCTCTTCCGCAGTCATTTACAAAAGAGGAATGTGGCGATGTGCTTGACTATATAAAGTATCTCGAATTCAAAAAGAGTAAAATTAATGAATAAAAACACCCCTTATCAGCGTGTGAGATAAGGGGTGTTTTGAAATTTGTTGGTGTTAATGGATTTCATAAAAGAACTTGAGTAGGATATAATATGTTTGAAATTTATTATTGGGGAACGAATTAGGCTTTAAAATGCAAAAATGTTCCCCAAGGTGCATTGACTGTTGGGGGAGAATTGTATTATACTTTTACAAGAGAATGTACCCCAAAGGAGAATTATAATGGCTGCAAAATACAATGAAATACAAGAGTTACTAAGAAGCCGTGCTGACCTTAATGCAAGGTTAAATTTAATGTCGTATGACGGAACTCCCGAAATTAAGGAACGAGGTAATGGAAAATATCTTTATGTGAGAAAGCGTGTTGCAGGAAAACAGACATCAACTTATGTAGGTGCATATACGGAAGAATTATATAATTTGCTCCTCCGCAATGCCAGAGAAGCCCGTGAAATCAGGAAAGAACTTCGCAGTATAGATAAACAACTTGCAAATGCGGGATATTCAGAAGATGAACTTTCTTCTGATGTTATAAACAATATTGCGTTTGCCCGTGCAAATATGAAAATTAATATATATGATCAGGCTGTCCTTGAGGGTGTTGCTACATCATTCCCACAAACTGAAGAAATCATAGATAACGGTAAAATTTTCGGTGTGACTGCAACAGATGTTCAGAAAATTTTGAATTTAAAACACGCATGGGAATTTATTTTGGATCGTGATGTAATAGCAAGTCGTTCCGACTACTATATGCTCAGCCATATAGCAAGAGTTGTTAATGAAGGATTTTTTGCGGAAGGCGGAAGAATTAGAGGAGTTCCGGTTACTATCGGAGGTTCTTCATATGTTCCACCGTTGCCTAATGAGTTGGATGTAAAAGAAAAAATCCGTGAAATTATAGAAGAAAGTGATGAAGTTATCAATACGGCAATTAAGTTGTGCCTTTATTGTATGAAAACACAAATATTTCTTGACGGTAACAAGCGTGCCTCAGTAATTTTTGCAAATCACTATCTTATTTCACACGGTGGCGGATTTCTGGTGATTCCTGAAAAGGAAGTGCCTGAATTTAAAAGACTGCTTGTAAAATACTATGAGGGTGAAGATATAACCGTAATTGCAGATTTTATGAAAAAGTATTGTTGGAAAAAGATAGAGTAAAAACAAAAAAAGAAAGTACCCGTTCGGGGCGGTCCAATAAAACAGTATATTGTTTTCGGGAAGCGGCATGAGTAATCATGCCGCTTTTCCGTTCATAACGTCATAGAGTAAATTGGCGGGGAGTATGCCGATATAGTTGTAGCTGATTGTCACATCCTGCACTCGGTGTCCGCTGGACTTGTCCGGTGCATGAACATATACGGCATTGACCATATCGTTCAGAATAGTGGGTGTCAGCTTCTCCAAGTACAGGTATTTCTTTGCCTGTCGGATAAACCTATCAACATTCTCCGCTTGATCTTCTTGATTCTGTATTTCGTTTTCAAGCATTTCAATCTTGACTCTCAGGTCTGCTTGCTCTTGCTCATAATCATCAGACAACATCTGAAAGCGAGCTTCGGACAGTTTGCCGTTGACCATATCCTCGTAAATACGCTTAAACAATCTGTCCAGTTCAGCCAGACGATTTTCGGATTTCTGCAGGGTTCGCTTTTTGGCAGAAAGGTCTTTCTTTGCTTCCTCGCTTCGCTTTGCACCCAACGCTCTGCGGAACGCATCCTCATAATCGGCAACACACTGGATCACCAACCTCATGTGTTGAAGTGTACCTTCTTCCAGCACCACAGCTCGGATGAAGTGAGTGTCGCAGACCTCCTTGCCCTTTTTACGGGAAGTGGAGCATACAAAGTGATCTTGTCTGGTTTCAAAACTGTTGCTAGTACAGTAGTACAATTTCTCACCGCAATCGGCACAGCGGACGAGACCGGAGAACATATTGGTCTTGCCTGTTCTGGCGGGTCTGCGTTTGTTCTTGCGAAGTTCTTGCACACGGGTAAAGGTTTCTTCGTCGATAATGGCTTCATGGGTATTCTCGAAAATCTTCCATTGCTCTGGCGGGTTTTCGATTTTCTTTTTGCTCTTGTACGACTGCTTACGGGTTTTGAAGTTGACCATGTGACCAAGGTATTCCTGCTTCTCCAGTATGCCGGTGATGGTTCGTGGCGCCCAATCGTAAGGGTTATCGGGTGTCTTTGCAGGAGCATTTCGTCCCATCTTCATCCAATGAACTGTCGGACAATCCACCTTTGCTTCTTTCAGCTTCTTGGCGATTTGAGAGGGACCGAAGCCCGCCATGCACCATGCGAAGATCTGACGGACAACTGCAGCGGCTTCATCGTCCACAATCCAATGTCTCTTTGGATTGTCGGGGTCTTTCATATAGCCGTAGGGTGGGTTGGTGGTCAAATACTCACCAGATTCACCTTTCTGCTTCATAACCGCTTTGACTTTTTTACTGCTGTCCTTGACATAGAACTCGTTGATGATATTCAAGAACGGAGTAAAATCATTGTCCTGTTGATTGGCGCTGTCCACACCGCTGTTCACGGCGATGAAACGGACATCATGTTCGGGGAAAAGCATTTCCGTGTAAAGACCGACTTCCAGATAGTTTCTTCCGATACGGCTCATATCCTTTGCAATGATAACGCCGATCTTGTTGTCCTTTACCAGTTCGATCATGCGGTTCCAATCGGGGCGGTTGAAGTTAGCACCGGAGTAACCATCGTCCACAAAAAACTGGATGTTTCGGAAACCTTGTTCTTTTGCGTATTTCTTGAGAATCGCCTTTTGATTGACAATGCTGTTGCTCTCTCCTGTGAGTTCGTCATCACGACTTAATCTACAGTAGATAGCAGTAATTTTGTCAGACTGCCTGTTCATGTCTTGTTCCTCCTTAATCGGCGGGCAGTCTGCCAATACAGGATTGCTTGTATATATCATATCACACATTCGTGAATAAATCCACCCTTTCGTTATAATATTTTTTGAGCATTTTTAATTATCTTTTGCCATGTGGTCGAGCAGTTTACCGGAAAGACTTCGTGTTCCATCGTAACTTCCGTTAAAGCGGTAAGTAGTCTGACCGGAGTGAATGGTCACGGTGATCTTCGGCAACGCTGCCGCACAGTAGTTGTGAACAACTATGTTGCCATTTTCTTTGACTGTGTAATTTCTGTTTTTCTTTTCGTTCATATAAAAATTGTCCTTTCTGTTTTGTGGTGGCATGTTCCCAATTTGGGAACTTGTCGGATGGGAATGAAAACGAATCGAAGGGAATGATTAACGCTCCTGTTCCTGTTTGTGTTCGATTTTTCTGCCAAGGGTCTGCTCGATATTGTGGCGAATGGTATCAAGTCGCTGTGCTTCTTCCTTGGCGGTCTGGTACTGGTTGTAAAGCTCGTTTTTCTTTTTGATAAACTGCTCCACTTCCGTCTGCAACGCCTTGTGGCTCGGTAGCTTCTTCAAGCCCTTGGAATCAAAGTAGCGTTTGGCGGCACTCAGAATGATGAAGTCGCTGTCATGTTCATCACGGTATTTCTGGCGAGCTTTCTCATTTTTGCAGGCTTTCATTTCGTCGATTACACATCGGGTCTTGTGATAGTTCAGCACATGATTACGAAGCTCTTTCTTTTCTGCGATTGTAGCTTCCACTGATTTCATTTCTGTGCGAATATCGCTCAGCTTTTCGTGGACGGCATCACAGGCGGCAGCCAATGCTTCGGGAGAATCAAATCCCAATTCCTTATACAGCAGATAGGCACGGCTGGCATTTTTGAGATTGTGTTTCTTTGCCCAATGCTCGTAACCTTTTCCTTTTTCCTTTGCGGCATCAATATCTACCATGCGGCTGACAGTATCACGCTCATTGATAATTTTCTGCATAGCGGGTGCAGAATGGATAGTGTCGGTTTTTGCTCTCACTCGTTTTGTGTTTCTGACAAAGATTGCGAATACAGCAGCTTTATCAAAATCGTCACCCAGCTTTCGTGCTGTGATGGGCTTGGTGCGGTCGGGTGTGAGATAGGACAAGCGCCCACGGCTCTCTTTGACGGTAATGCCACGGCGGAGAAGTTTTTCTGCAAAGTCTTCAAAGCTGACAGCATCAGAAAGTGCTATGCGGATTTCTTCACGGAGCTTGTCTTTGTCTGTTTCAAACTTGGTCTGTTTGATGGACAAGCCCTGTTCGGCAAGCTCGGCATTTTCTTCATCCAGTGCAAGCTGTCCTTTCTTCTTCGCCCAATACTCACGCTCGGTCACTCTGGTCTTACTTCCGTTCAGAAGATCAATCTGATACAGACCTGCATCGTGGCACATCTCCATGACCTCGGCACGAAAGTATTCCATAGCTGCGTTGGTGCATCGGTGCTTCATGCCCGGTTGCGTATCGCATGGTCTGTCCATGTACGGCATGAAGGGGACTTCTTCAATTCGCAGAGAATTGATAACGATGTGTACATGAACATTGCCGCTGCCGTTGTGTCCGTCGGGATGTGTGCAGACGATTGCTTGATGACCGGGAAAATGATTTCTGCAAAATTCCTCGCCCAACTGTTGTGCTCGGTCAACGGTCAATCCGTGGTCGGGAACATCCTTGGGATCGAAGCTGATGATATAGTGGTGACTTTTGACATCTTCCCGTTTTTGATTTTTGCCGTAGCGGAGATTGGCACGGAGGCACGCAATCGCAAAATCTTCATCACCGCAGTTCAGCGTGGAAATGCGGTAATCCTGTCTTGGGATAAGCCTGCCATTTTCATCCAGGGTAGGCTTCATGGTGAACTCATCATGCTCAAAAGTGAGGTAGGCTTCAGCGGCAGAGTAGTCAGCATTTTTAGAGCTTATATGCTTGAACGTTGCCAACAGCATCACCTACCTTTTTCATCACCTCAAATTTCAGAGTGGCGAGATCAGCGGCGGCATCCTGCAATTCCTTTGCCATGACAGGATAGGGACTGTGCCATTCGTTGAGGTGTCGGGCAATCTGATTTAGGTTGTTGCCGATTCTTCCGTACTCAGCGGTCAGCTTGCCTATGGCAGCGAGCAGATCGTCGCTGACCAATGTTGCCACGATGGTCGGCTTGATGGTCGCACCGGAGATTGCTTCACGGATGAACTCTGATTGATTCATGTCGTAAATCTCCAAGCGGCGGAGAAAGTCAGCGTGTTCTTCATCATCCAGACGGGTTTTTACGATGTGGCTTCGTTTCGGTGTGTTGTAGGTTTTTGTCATTCGGTTCCTCCTTCGTTTTTTGAAAATCGAAAATCGGCGTTAGCCGTATCGCTTCCGTTTTGCGGAACAGAGCAGGGTTTGGGGAAGGCACTCCCCAACAAGATTCCATGAGGGGCAAATTGAGCGATAAGCGAAATTTGGACCCATGGTAGAATCTTGCTCTACGCTACCCAGCCTTTTCGTTTTCGCCGATTTTTCAAGTTCACGCTTTCGGAGCTGAACTGTGTTTTGGAAAAATGACAAAACAAAAAGAGCCGATTACACAAAACATCAGAAATCGGCGGGAGCATGGCTCTCGCTTCAAAGTGATGTTCTATGTAATCGGCTTTAAAAATTCAAAGTCGGGTTCTGCTTCGTACAGCTCCCGCCAACAGAACCAAAGGCATGGTGGAGCAGTTCGGCACTTCCGGTGTACCAATACCGTGTCGGACAAATCCGACTCTCATAAAATATGTTTGAACATTCTTATTCAGTTTTTATGTGTGGACAAACTTCCACGACATCATTATACAAACAGCGACACCGATTGTCAATGTTTGGCATCGTAATTGCAACTTTTTTATGAACAGGGGCGGCAGCACTTTTTGCTGTCGCCCCCTTGATTACCATACAGCGGAGACGGGCGAACTTGTCAACGGCGGGCGAAGCCCGTTCATCTCGACCGTTGACATGGGTGCTCGGCTTTGCTATGTAATAACAAAACAAGGCGACCAACTTTTTACGGTTGATCGCCTTTGGCTTAGCTATTCAGTTGATTGTTTTTTGAAACCAATTCTTTTGTTGCTGCGATCTTTCGATCACTATAAAGTACAACTTCCTTGATTGCCAGTTTTTTGATGGCGGATATGAAAGTATCCATAAAAGCAAAATCAATTTTGCCATTCTTTTCGGGCAATCTAATCTCTTTGGTTTTTACAACATTCCAGCCGCCGAGCTTGTTCTTATAAGAATAAATCGGCAGGTCGGTCACTTTGTTAATGCACATGACCATGAACAGATATTGATTCGGGGAGAGTTCAATTTCCTCGGATTTCCAGCGAATAGCATAAGCATCGGACAAAACAGTAAAATCTCTTGTCTGATAATATGCTCTGTAGACATCACTATTAGAAGGAATAGAAATTACATTGTTCAATACAGTTGCTCCGGCTTTGGGTGCATAATAGTTCAATCCTTGATTTTGGAAACTTGATGTGAGACAAGGAAGAACATAATCGTCTGTGGGCTGCTTGGGTAATTCCTTCGCCTTGTACGGCAATTTTTTTGTTGCTATTTTTTCAAAAAGATTGCCTACGGTATATGTGCCCCAATTATCATCGTCGAGCTCAGTAAATCTTTGAAGAGCGTTAAGCTCTTCAGCCGACAATTCATAATTGTCGTATCCGCTTACTGTTAAGTAAGCGGATAGCTCAGCTACCCGCTGAGCTTCCAGCTCAGCTACAAATGATTCCATAAAATCAAAGTCGATTTCGCCGTCTTTGGTGGGAAGTTCTACGATGCAGTTTTTTGCTATTTTCCAATGTCGTGCATACCCAAGATTAGGAATTTGCTTTTGCCAAGCTGTAATAATCCACAATAAACAACGGATGTTATGAATACTTGGCAACAACACCTTCACATTATCAAGAACCGAAAAACTTTTGGTAGCAATATTGAAAGAACATGTGTGATCTCCAAATGTAACAAAAACAGGGTGTTCATCGTCGCATATAAATTCAGGCGAATCAGTATATCCAATTATTCCATTATTGGTAGACTCGGAAGAATATGCCGGGAAGTTGAATTTTTCTGATAAATCTTCCTTGGATAACATATTGGTAATCTTTTGCGGCTGAAATAATTCACTTGTTTTGTATTTGCCCCACTTAACTGTCCGCAATTTCTCATTAAGTGAGGCTGTCATTTTCCCAGGCGCTCATTCTCCGAAGGCTGATTCTTCAAAAGTGTAGACACTTCCCAAGCAAGGTAATCACTAACAGTTTTCTTAAAATCTTCTACCGTCGGTTTTGTATCAATAGGTGAAGTTTGATTCCAATCGGCTCCGTTTTCCGGATCAATAACTCCTTCATAATAGTCCTGTTCAGTGAAGATACTCATCTTACTTTTCCCGAAACGGACTAAATTGACGAGCTCTTGGTATCTTTCCTTAGCATTATCAGTATCTCTTAAATTGTTTGTTGACTTCTTTCTTGCAGATCTTGTGTATCCATCATTGGAGAAATCAATAAATTTTACAATGTCATCTTTTTGATGCGCTTCGCCAATCCTAAAAACATAGATATGCGTCTGAACACTTGACTTACCAACAAACAAGTCGATAGGCATTCTAACACTGGCAAGAAGAGTTGAATGCGTTAAAATGCTTTTATTATATTCAACTGCATTACCAGAACCTGCGGAGTTCTGAATAATGATAGCAGCATAGCCCTTGTCCATCATGGAAAGAGCCTTTTCAACGAAGATCATTCCGTTGCCCTCCGCAGAGTATGGCGGGTTCAAAATAAATGCGTCCGCAGGGAACTTCTCATCAGTTTTGCCGAAACCATAATGACCATCAAACTTCAAAGAGTCCTTGTTCAAGATATTGGAGCTGCCATCGCCCATCATAATCATGTTGAGAACAGCGAGCATATAAACATTGGACAGGATCTCCAGACCCAATAACTGGTTTGCTTTAATTTCCGCTGACTTGCGTGCCAATTCTTCGGGCGACTTAATTTTCTTCTTGGCATCAGCCAACATTTCATTCATGGCTGCTACCAGCAGACCTGCCGAGCCAGTGGCAAAGTCCCACACAAAAGAATCTTTATTTACTCTTGCAAGGCGGCACAGAAGGGTCGCAACATAGGGCGGTGTTAAAACCACATCATTGAGCTGATCCTGTGTGAAGCCAAGCCATGAATACATTTCGTTGAACAGCTTCCCAGTAAAATCTGTATTTAAGCCAATTTTGTAGTAAACGCCAAGGTCGTCAACAATCTTGATAAATACTCGTTTCAACTGGCTTTCGCCATCTTCTGCTCTGTTGATGTTGTCGGTAGTCAGTGTGTTTTGCAGTGTTCGCACAATCAGGTCTTTCTTGTCTTTAGGGAGCTTTTTGGCATCCAGAAAGGACTCGATTTTACGAATCATAATATCGCCGTCCGTATTATTTCTTTCGTTGGACGATTTCAGATCAGCTTTGGTAAGCGGGTATACATTGTTCTCCACATCGCCAAGGGTAGCCATAATAGAAGCAACAACAAGATAAACACGGTCATTCTCACTCAGACCCTTTTCGCTCTTGAAAATGTCGTTGTTCAGCTTAACAAGGCTTGCAGTAATTTCCTGTTCTCTGCGTTCCTTTAGTTTTTCAATTTCGTCCTGAGGGAGCGATAATTGTTTGACCTTTTCGATAAATGCAGAGAAGTGTTCTTTTTTCAAAAAAGAAAGATCGGTATATTCATCAACCTTTTGACCAACGCCAAAATTGCTCTTGGCAACGTAGTAAACGCCGATCAAATGTTTTAGCTTCCCGCTAGCATCCTTGTAGCCCGTAACGCCAATGGCGATAACATCCGTATAACTTGTGTAGTGCAGAACCGCATTAGAATAATGAACTGCACCGTTCACCGCATAAGAGTTGATATTTGTATAATCAGGTTGGTTCTTTGCGTTTCTGTTTGCAACATTTCCTTCAGCATCCAGCTTTACAAGTTTATCTTTGTATCCTTTGTATTCAATCAAAATCGGATAGTATTTCCCATCATTGGCTTGTAGGAGTAGCTTTGCATCAGGGCGATTGCCGCCCTTGCCGCCGTTCTTGGAAAAATAATCATTTAGGGCTTGATCGATTTCCGTGTTCAAGGACTCCTGCTCCAATTTATAATCCACTTTATATGATTTGAGCCAGCCATTCACCAAGTCGGCAATATTCGGTTCAACGGATTGTACTGTGTTTTTAGCCATTTTTATTTCTCCTCATCCGTAAATTCTAAAATATCGTCAACCCCACAACCAAGAGTTTTGCAAATCTTCTCAATACTATCGAGAGAAATATAATTGTCACGCTTGATACGGGTAATGATATTGGCACTAAAACCCGCTTTCTCCATCAGCTCGGCATTCGTCATACCCTTGTCGATCAGCAAGTGAAATAACTTTTTGTATGTTACAGCCATAGCGAGTCCCTCCTTACATTAAGAATTATCATATCACGAAAGCGTGAGGAAATCAACAAAATGATACATTAGCAGTTGTTGAATGCTTCACATATATGCTATAATAAAACCACCCATTGGGTAACTTATAAATGATATTCTGCGTTATTGACGTACTTTCAGTATGTATACTGCGTTTGCGAATAGAAAGAAGGAAGATTATGAGCATTTATCCTTGGATAGAGAAAATTGATTTTCAGAAATTTGCAATGCCGCTTGTTGTTAAAAGAGATAATGAATATTACCCTGGAATAGTCGAAAAACTTGCTGACCTTGTTTTTGAATTAGAAAGATGCGGAGCTTCCGATAAAATTGTCCTTGCCGTTAAAGAATACCGTAAAAAGATTATTTCATCTATCATTCTGTACTATCAGGGAGATCTGGTTGATGCACAACTTATCGTGAACGAAATGCTTGATGAGTTTAATGATGCAGCTCCGGCAATTACGGATATTAACAGTAGTATTGCGTTCCCTGGCGGGGGACCAGATTATTCTGAGGTACAGTTTTTCCGAGCAAGATTGTCTGAGAATGTTGTTGAGTTCTCGTCAGAAGATATGCTGCATATTCCTTTCAACAAGCGTCACATTGTCAAAAGTGAACGATTTAGTATACCGGGATTGCCTTGTTTGTATTTGGGCAATTCATCTTACGCTTGTTGGGTGGAGATGGGATGTCCAGCGGATCATCGTTTCAATGTCGCACCTATTCTTTTGGATAATACCCAAAAAGTATTAAACTTGACTGTTTCGATAAGCGCCTTATATGCATTTAACGAAAGTGAAAATACTTTGAGTGAGTCAGAAAATGAGAATTATGTTATTAGTCTCTTGAAACTTTTTGTACTGACTCTTTGTACTTCGTATAAAGTTGAGGAAACAAATCGTAATTTTAAGTCTGAGTACATCTTGCCACAGATGCTTATGCTTGCCTGCAAGAGAAGAAAACTGGATGGTATAACCTATTACTCAAAACAAATACCAAGTGAATTGCTCGCCTGCAATGTTGGTGTAAATTTAGTTTTGTTTGCAAAATATAATGGAGAAGAAAGTCTCTCTGAGATATGCCAACACTTAGAAGTAGGCACATCATTCAATTTTGCCTTGTTCAAACAATTACTGCCTTGCCAACTCTATAAAACATATGAGCTTAGAGCTTTATCGACTCCTTACATAAACAATGTAGGAACGAAAAACCACTTCTTCCCGTACACCGAAACGCAGTTCTTTGAATTTGATAAGTACTTGTTTGCCAATTGGCACCGTGATTGGACGATTCCTACTCTCTAAAATAAGTGTAGAATTAAAGCGGGACTTGCACCCCATTGGAGCGCAAGTCCCGCTTGCAATATTCGGTTATTCTTCCATGACCTCTAACATCACTCGTGCGCCCAGCTTAAAGCTGTTCTGGAAGATTAGACAATCCGTGATGGTTTGATATTCTTGCACACAGTCTGCGTACTTCTCGAATAAATCTTTCTGTTCGTCTGTCATGGTTGCTTGGAGTTTTTCTTCATTCCTGCAAATCAGCTCCAACAGTTTCTTGTATTCTTTGCAAGAGGATGTGTCATACTCGGTTGGCTCGATGTTGCCGTACCAAAATTCTTCAAGGATTCTCATACGGCATCCTCCTCGTAGATCATTTCACGAAGGACGATTTCCTCAGCTCGGTTGCGGATGCTGTTCATAGCTCTAACCCATGTCATCTGATTGTGCTGCTTCATGCCCTCTGTCACGCCCTCAGATGCCTTCATCTGCTCGATGATAAGTTCAAGGCGGCTCTGTGCCTGCTCGTTCAAATCAGCCAGATAAGTCCACACTTCACCGCTAAGACACAGATCATTGAAGCGGATGGGGTTGTGCTCCTTGATATAATCTCTGTGCATACGCCCCCAACGACCAATAGGTCTGGTTTCCTTCGGTAAGCGAATATCGGGAATATAGTAATCACCGCAACGAATATAGTTCAGTTCCTGCATCATATGTACCTCCAATAAGATTCAAACATTCTGTTAAAGATAGAAAAAGGCGATACCTGGTTATGAAAACCAAGTATCGCCAATTTTTCTTGTCGCACTCCTGTACGGCAGCTACCCTATGTCAGTAATGTTCTCGTACTGTCTTATTGGAAACTACCCTTTGAGTACTTTCTTTTTTGGTGCGCCAACAGGTGTTTTATCTATCTAAGTTATTCTACCTCGCTTGTTGCGGCTTGTTCAAAGCTAAAAATTCATCAACGCTCTCGCTAAAAACAGTCCGCCGGACTGTTTTCTTAACGCTCGCCTTTGAGTCCCTGTTCACGCATAACGGTAAAATAAAAAGAAAGTACCCGTTTGAGTACTTTCTTTTTTGGTGCGCCAACAGGTGTTTTATCTATCTAAGTTATT
>OGFM01000977.1_pt1 | contig 20143 bp, 20 predicted proteins | sample 1570871 | NCBI WGS metagenome assembly OGFM01 (sample SAMEA2581957, study PRJEB24529) | metagenome | biome: Human gut stool | place: China | collected 2011
AGCGGCCCGTGGCGTAATTTCTACCTGACCGGAGCTATGGAACTGACCGAAGGCATCGCTGGCAAAGGCAAGGCCAACTCAAACCGGGCACGTATGTCCCAGAACCTAAGTCCCGAAATGCTATTCGATTTGCTCGCTATCCAAATAAATGGAGAAAAAGCGGCCGATAAAGACTTAATAATAAATATTATCTTAACCGATACGAACGAACAAGCCACCTTGATCTTAAAGAACGGCGCCTTATCGAACCGTATCGGCAGGCTCCATCCGGCCCCTACCGTAACTTTGGAAGGAGACAAACAAGTCATCTACGCAAGTCTCATGCAGCCGGAGAATATAGCGGCAAATCTGCAAGCCCATAAGTTATCGGTAACCGGGAAACTTGAAAGCCTAAAAGAGCTATTCTCCACTTTTGAGGCTCCGGACGGTTATTTTAATATCATCGAGCCTTAACCCTTTCCCGCCTCTTGCATGGCTGGATTAAAAAATTTATCTTTGTGCGATCTTTAGAGAAAGCGATATTACTATAAAATTAGCATAAGGTTTTATTACACTTTAATATAATAAATTAGCGATTATGATTTATTCACATGAAGTTCAACACATGTGTGTTGTAAAGAAGGGAGCTAACCACCAGTGCGCTCCGATTCCTGAAGAAGGAAAGTGGGTTAGAGCAACTCAGATTTCTGATATTTCTGGTTTGACACACGGTATCGGTTGGTGCGCTCCTCAACAAGGTGCTTGTAAACTGACACTGAACGTTAAAGAAGGTATCATTCAGGAAGCTTTAGTTGAAACTATCGGATGTTCCGGTATGACTCACTCTGCTGCTATGGCTGCTGAAATTCTTCCGGGAAAAACGATCCTTGAAGCATTGAACACTGACCTTGTTTGCGACGCTATCAATACTGCAATGCGCGAACTTTTCTTGCAAATCGTATACGGACGTACTCAATCAGCTTTCTCTGAAGGTGGTTTGATTATCGGTGCAGGTTTGGAAGACTTGGGTAAAGGTCTGCGTAGCCAGGTAGGTACACTGTACGGTACTCTGGCCAAAGGTCCTCGTTACCTGGAAATGGCCGAAGGTTACATCAAGAATATCTTCTTGGATAAGAATGACGAGATCTGCGGATACGAATTCGTTCACATGGGTAAATTCATGGATGAAATCAAGAAGGGTACAGATGCTAACGAAGCATTGAAGAAGGTTACCGGTACTTACGGTCGCGTAACACCTGAGCAGGGAGCAGTTAAACATATTGATCCACGTCACGAATAATATAAGGAGGAAAGAAATTATGATTAGAGAAGTAAAATTTGAAAGTCAAGACCGTCGTATCAAAGGTATCATTGCTGCCTTGAACGCTAACGGCATCAAAGACATCGAGGAAGCAAACGCAATCTGCGAAGCTGCCGGACTTGATCCTTATAAAACGTGTGAAGAAACTCAGCCGATCTGTTTTGAAAATGCAAAATGGGCTTACGTAGTAGGTGCAGCTATTGCATTGAAGAAAGGTTGCAAGAATGCTGCTGACGCTGCCGAAGCTATCGGTATCGGTCTGCAAGCTTTCTGTATCCCGGGTTCTGTAGCCGACGACCGTAAGGTTGGTATCGGTCATGGTAACTTGGCAGCTATGTTGCTGCGCGAAGAGACTAAGTGTTTTGCTTTCCTGGCAGGTCACGAGTCATTTGCTGCTGCAGAAGGTGCTATCAAAATTGCTGCTAAAGCTGACAAAGTACGTAAAGAACCTCTGCGTTGTATCCTGAACGGTTTGGGTAAGGATGCTGCACAGATCATCTCTCGTATCAATGGCTTTACTTACGTACAAACTCAATTCGACTACTATACTTCTGAACTGAAAGTTGTTCGCGAAATCGCTTACTCTGACGGTGAGCGTGCCAAAGTAAAATGCTATGGTTGCGACGACGTTCGTGAAGGTGTAGCTGTTATGTGGAAAGAAGGTGTAGACGTTTCTATCACTGGTAACTCTACTAACCCGACTCGTTTCCAACACCCGGTTGCAGGTACTTACAAGAAAGAGCGTATGCTTGCTGGTAAGCCTTATTTCTCAGTAGCTTCCGGTGGTGGTACAGGTCGTACCCTTCACCCGGATAACATGGCAGCCGGTCCGGCTTCTTATGGTATGACAGATACAATGGGTCGTATGCACTCAGACGCTCAGTTCGCTGGTTCATCCTCAGTTCCTGCACACGTAGAAATGATGGGATTCTTGGGTATTGGTAACAATCCTATGGTAGGTTGTACAGTAGCTTGTGCTGTGGACGTATCTCAGGCTTTGGGCAAGTAATTTAGATTACTTCATATAGATAAACTCCTGTAATCCTTGCGATTGCAGGAGTTTTTTATTTGTGGTAATTTGAAGTGGATAGCAGTTTCAGATACCTAATTTCACCTATCATTTAGGGTTGTTGAATGATGGATTTATAAGGTTGAAACAGACTAATATTTGACTTGTTTAGGCAGTGATTAGTGTTGCAATTGAGGGCTGAATTATGCTCTGTTTTACCTATAAAACAGGATATTTTTGCAGCCCATTTGCAGCCCAAAATAAATGGGCTGCAAGAATGCTTATAATCACCTATAATACAGAAAGATACACTCCATTTTACTATCAATTTTAAAATGGAAAAACATTGCACTATGGTTTACTTTTCATTGAGAGAAAGTAAGCAAAACAAGAAAGGAGAATCACCTATTGAAGTCTCAATCTCTATTAATGGAGAAAGAATCTATTTCAGTTCTGGTAAGTCTATTAATACCAACGAGTGGAACAAGACTAAACAGATTGTAAAAGGCAAAACAGATGAAGCCCAACTTATCAATAGTTACCTAATCCAAATTAGGAATAAAATCTATGAAAAAGAAATGGAACTATTAAAAAATGGTTTCATTATCACTGCTCCTTTATTAAGAGATGCTTATTTAGGTAAGGTTGAAAGCCTCAACGAAAAAACTCTTCTCAAAGTCTTCGAGGAACATAATCAAGACCAACAAAAGATGGTAGGTAAAGGTGTTTCAAAAGCAACTTATTGGATTTCTGAATACACAGTTAGATTGATTCAAGAATTTATTGGGAAGAAATATAAAAGGGAGGATTTATTCTTGCGTGAACTAAATTTGAATTTTATACAGTCTTTCCATACATTCCTTAGAACAGACAAGGGAATGGCACAAAATTCTTCTACTAAGCATTTAAAACTATTAAAGAAGATTCTTAATTTAGCTATTGTCAATTCCCATATAAACATAAATCCATTTGCTACGTACAAGGTAGAACGTGAACCTGTAGAGATTGACTTCTTAGACGAGGAAGAACTAAGAAAGATTATCAACTTTGATACTCCTATTCCACGCTTTGAAAGAGCCAAAGATATGTTTCTGTTTGGATGTTTCACTGGTCTTAGTTACATTGACATCAAAACCCTAACAGCAGAACACTTTGAGAAAGATGGGACAGGTAGAATATGGATTAAGAAACGTAGAGTAAAGACAGGTGTATTATCAAGAATCCCCCTACTCCCTATTGCCAAACTAATACTGGATAAGTACAAAGGTGGTGAAAGATTATTGCCTATTCAAGACCCTGCTGACATTAATAAGTACTTGAAAGACATAGCAATACTATGCAATATAAAGAAGCGAATCACATTTCACACTTCGAGGCATACATTTGCCAGTACAGTCACGCTTGCCAATAACATATCATTGGAAGTTGTATCTAAGATGTTAGGACATACAAATACCAGAATGACAACCCATTATGCCAAGTTAATTGACAGGTGTATAGGTGAGCAAATGGACAAGTTAATGGACACATTTACAGAAGAAGGTAACGATTAAGGTTAGTTAAATTCTAAATAATCCCACTTGCAGCAATGTAGGTGGGATTATTACTCTCTAAACTCCAATTTATATAAAGAATAAAATCTCCTTAATATTAAAAGAAGAGATAATACAAATTCAATCAATAAAAAATAACTCAGCATTGTGACAATTTTAAGAAACAAGCATTTAACCATTTCTATCATTTCTTGAGATAATATATTTAATGCAAAGTTCTCCAAATCTGGAGCATTAAGTTGCGTTAGAAAAATTAAACAAATAGATATGATTGACATTATTATAGCAAATGATATCTGAGTAAATATTTCTTTTATATAAACAACCTTATCCTCGTTCTTCACTTTTCTACTTTTCTGCAATGATACTTTACTAAAGTTAAAATTTTCATCTTGATACAAATCCAACTCTTGACATATCTTATCTAATTCAGCCTTCTCTTTCTTCCCTATATCATAAACAAGAGTTAATAAACTAAATAACAATCCTGTAAAGATAGAGAGACTTGATATAAGCAAATCAAAAAAAGAAACATCAATCCTCACACCTATAAGAACCAACAAGATAGAAATAATTACAGGAGTAAAAAGAAACAAAATATAATCTCCCAATAAAGGCTTACTTTTAGCAGTATTCCTTTTAGCTCCATAATTATAGAATGTATTTATATAATCATGAACGATATTAGAAAACGATATTCTCTCTAAAACACTCATTGGAAATCTACATTATTTAATATATCATCTACCAAAATATCAGTTGCTATCTTTTTGATTGAATCAAATTTTGGTTGTCCATCTTCTTCAAAAGTAACATTTTTACTAATATCATAAACAGCGCCAAATCTATTTGGGTTTGAAATATTAACAGTTCTTCGATATTTTCCTACAACAACATCAGCATAGACCTCATCAAAATCAAATCCATCAATAGGTGCTAATTCCAAAAAAGAAGTATTTTCATCTACTACTCTTTCCAACTTCTTATTAATATCGACCCCTGCAATCTGTCTTTTGGCAGATATGACTAATTCAATATCATAATATTTACGATCTTTATCGTTATTAATTTTATTATCAATGACATTATCAAGATATTTAGGAAGTGAATGCTTTCTATATCTAAGCTTTTTAAACCCTGATTCTTTTAATGTTCTTTTAAATAAAACAGGATTAGTCAGTATACTAATTTCACCAGTAATACTTTCACCTAACTTTATACTCACAAACTTTTTAAATGCTTCCTCAAAAATCTCTTTATAACCATAATTTTTATAGCTTTGAGCCATGAACACTCCAGCCTTGGTCTCTGGAATAGCTAATGGAATTCCAAATAGAAAAAAATAAAAATCAGACGTAAACTTAGATGGATCTATTTCATCTACAATTATGGCTTTTCGACCTTTTTTCTTTTTTATTTTTGTGCCTTTTCCTCTCAAACCTTTTGAAAAGAAACCTGAAATAATCCCACTACTCAAATTGGAGGGATCAACATGCTCTAAATCAAAAATACGTTCCTTATCAATACTTTCATGGGTTTCAATACTAACATAGTCAATAAATTCTTTCATAAAATTCAAGAAGCCATTGGGTAATACAGAATTTAGAGGCAAATAATCTCCCCTTCTTGCGCTTTTTTTTCTAAATCTAATTAGATAACAAGCCAAATTAATTTTAATATCACGTTTTTGCATGGACAAACAACTTTTTGCGAATATAACTATTTTTTTCATCACTTACAAATCATGCAATAGCTAATACATTTTAAGTTTCATTTTGATTTCAAATGCTCCATTTTTGGACATGTTAAATCTTACAATGATAAAATAGAATCTTTTGTATTAATAAAAATAGCCTCTCATAATAATGTTAAAATCATACTGTATATAACATATTTTCTTTCTAATTTTACACCATATTCAATCATTTATAAAAATGAAACATACTATATCGACTATAACCTTCAAATCCTTAGAACCAATCCTAACAGAGTGCTTTGGTTACAAACGCAGGATGTTAGAAGAAGAACTAAGAGACACATTCTACAAACATTATTGTAATAATGCAGAACTACCCAACAGGGACAAGTATATGGTAGATGTTCCATTAGGCAATGAGCCAGCAGTTGATACTACATTATTCAGCTATCAAAGGTACACACCCAGAGATAAAACCTCAACAATGCAGATGTTCTATGAGCCAGACTACATAATGGACACAGAACATGGTATTGAATTTCCTATTGATAATGCTTTTGATAAGAAGTTAAGAAAACTGGTATTTGAGGATTACAAACAAAGCGATACTATATATAATGTATTGGCTATCGTATCTGTAATGTATTGCAAGTACCAGAACAATGAATTATATACTGATGCAATACAATGGAGTGAGAATCTACCTGATTATCTGACTGATGTACGTCCAGATATGCTAAAGCTATATACATTCATTCAGAAAGCAGTAGTCCAGAAGAAGCCCCCAATTAAACCTGTAAAATTAATATGTGGTAACGAAGATATTGTATTAGATAATTCTTGCTATTGGATGTCTGGATTATTTTTGGAATACCTGCAAATATATTTAGGTGTAGATACTCTGGAAGAAGCAGAGCAAGAGCTAAAGGAGAAGTACACAGCCAAGAAAGGAAGAAAGGCAGATAACCCTACATTCAATTTAATAATGATTGGTACTTCACGTTTACTAAAACAGCATTCTACATTAGAGACTAAAAGTGAACAGTTACGTTTGATACTGGACTACTTAGAATTACTTGGATTCTTTACAGAAGATGATAGTAAGAATGATGAGAACTACATAAATGCAACCATATCATATTTAGAAGGTCGTAGGTTTATTCCCAAATGGAAACCTAAATATCTGGAAGATTACAACACCTCGCCCAATAATCCATCCTGTAACAACCTCTGGTAAACATATCAATCCCTATTACAAATCAAGTAGTAGGGATTTTTTCATTTAACACGTTTAGTATTACACTGATTTTCAGCACTCTAAAGAATAGGCATCATATCTCTACTTATTCTTTATAACCCACCTTATGCACATTCCTCATCTTTGCAGTGTAATCAGAAAGCTTATAGGCACGTTGCCACAGACATTCCCTGATTCAACAAATAAAATGAGTACAACAAATTTTTCACAAGAGTATCTGACAAGTACTAACAATCTTTGTAAAATCAACTCTTTAGTACAAGAGATTAGTACAGATCCAGATGTATTAGAGTGTGTCATCAAAGACCTTATGGAATCGAACGATTATTCATTAGAAGAAGTAGTCGATGAGTATATAGGGGCTATTGAAGAAGACCTTCTCATTATCAAAGAAGCGATGAAAGAAAGAGCAGCAGAAATGCTATCAAGTGGATTGTACGATGATGATGAGGAAGAAGAGGAAGAAGATTAATTCTCAAAAAAGGAAGTCTCCGCCACTGGGGACTTCCTAAAGAATAGACCTCGAAATCGAACTTATTCTTTATAACACAGCAGTCAGTATAGCAGTAGTTTTGCAGCGTAATCAAAACAATAACCCTTTAAAATTAAAGAAAATGGAAACTAAAGGAATCGCAACAGTTGAGAATCTAAACGAAGTAATTAACAATCAAAATGAAATGAACATGAAAGAAAATCTTGTATCAGCTAATGGCAATGCAGAATCAGCAAACGTCATCATGGGTAACACAGAAGAGTTGGCAAAAAACTTAAAGAGTGAAGAAAAGGAATTAGAACGTCTTACCAAGAAGAAAGCCAATGCAGCAGTAATAGCAGCACAGCAAGATGTTGTAAATGGGATTAGAGCAGAGCTATCTAAGGTAGAGGAATTTGAGAAAATCTCTAATGAGAATATTGGTAACGAGTTCCTAAGATTCTCTGTAGTAAATGAAGAAACAGGAGCAAGAGCAGAGCAACAGAAGAAGATTGCCTTTGTAAAGAATAACAGACCTGTTAATTCCAAGAAAGTAGATGGCTTCATTGCACTAATAGCAAATAATAAATATGAGAAAGCATATCCTATTATAGTTGTTGAAGCATCAAAACTGATTGAAGCAGGTTACACTGTTACAGATATTAAAGGCAACAAGCTAACAGCAGAGGAAGCAGCAGATTACTTTGTAATCCTTGATGGACAGCACAGAAGTACAGCGTTTGCCAAGTTATTTGCTACAGGTAAATATACAGAAGCAATACCTAACGTTTATGTAAGAGATGTTGAGAACACAGGTGAATACTTGGTAGATATTAATAATGTAGGTAGTAGTTGGGATAAGAAAGACAAATTGGTAGTAGCATCTTTAACTACAAAGGAAGAACTATTCCAGAATGTTGCCACCTTACTAAACGAAGGATTCAACCCATCTACTGCAATATTGATTTACACAGGAAAGAACTTATCAGACAGACAGGTAAACAAAGCATTGCAAGGAGAAGAAATTACACTACCTAAAGATGCTAAAATTGACACTGAAAGAGGAGATAAGTTCATTAATCTATGTAAAGCAGCCAACATTAGTGTTCCCTTTATCACTAAACGCTACTTCATTAAAGGATTCAACAGTTACGTCACTGCAACAACAGAAGAAAAGGCATTTGAAGCGTTGGACAAATTGAAAGACTTAAACCTTGATGAAAAGAGACTGAAAGATATCAAAGAAGAATCAGACTTTGTAATGATGCTTAAGGAAGCACTGAAAGCATAAATCTATTCAATGAGAGAGCCAATGTGACAGGTTGGCTTCTCTACTCTGATTCTTAAGGTTTGGCATTTCAGCCCTATAGAACTACCTCAATCCCTCTAATTATTAGACCTTAGACACCTCTAAAGTTCTAATTTTAGGGTTACAGCTAACAGTTTATAAGAAACCAACAATATAATATGATAAAGTTAGATATTCAAGAAAGGGATGGATTCCTCATTATGAAGGACTTTCCAGAGAATTGCATCTTCAACAAAGTAAAAACTGGTTGTGGTGCAACGACTATAGCACTTACTAATGATGAAAACTACATCATTGCAGTACCAACCACAGAACTAATTGAGAACAAATGCTATCCTATTAAAGATAAAGATGGTAATGTAAAGTTCTGGAAGAAACATGAACGTAAAGTAGGTTTAAGCCCTGTAGTAAATAACTTATTTGGCTTACATGGCAATTTCACCTACGAACTAAAAAAGAAATTAAAGGATTACCTTGCAACTACAGGTGTAAAGAAAATAATCTGTACCTATGATAAGATAGACAAGTTAATGGAGTTTATTAATGCTAATGAGTTTAAAATACTGATTGACGAGTATCACAATTTCCTAAAGCAATATTCATTCAGAGATAAGGCAATTAATGGTGTGTTAGCTCACTTTAGAGAGTTTAAATCTTATTGCTTCATTTCAGCAACTCCTATTCCAGAGGATTTGAAACCTGTAATATTCAATGGAATACCAGAGTATATTGCTAATTGGAAAACAGTAGATGATGTAACAGTTTATCCTTATCATACAGATAAACCTTATATGGTATCAGCCCAATTTATCAAGACCTACCAATCCAAAGGTTGCTTAAATGTGAATGGAATTGAGAGCAAGGAAGCATACTTCTTCATTAACAGCGTTACAGAGATTAAAGCCATTCTCACCCAAACACAACTAACAGAGGATGATTACAAAATCATTTGTGCTGATAATGATAAGAATAGACGCACATTAAAAGGGTACACTATATCAAGCTCCATTGATGCACCCAAGAAGTTCAACTTCATCACTTCAAAATCATTTGAGGGTGTGGATTTCTTCTCTGAAACTGGATTGTGTTTCGTAGTTAGCAACGTACTGAATAAGCATACATTGGTTAGCATTGATATGGATATACCCCAGATAATAGGAAGAATTAGAACTAAAACGAACCCATTCAAGAATAAAATAGTTCATATCTTCAATACCAAGCCAACAGACCATTACACTACTTATGAGGATATGCAACACATAGTAGAAGAAGAAGTAAAGGCAGCACAGGAGAGAGCTAATTTACTTAATAACTCCAAACTATCTGAATCTGCCATTAAACAGCAGGTGAATGAAATCCATAAGGTAGGTAATGAATCTTACCTCTCTTATCAAGACAAAAACTTTGTAGTGAATGATATGGTTGGTAGATTGCAGTTATATAGTTTCCTTATTACCAATGTTATTTACCAATCTGACAAATCACTAAGAGAAACATACGTTCAATCTGGAATGATTGCCACTAAAGGAAATTGGCAGATTGCACCAGAGAAGTTTGTTAAAGATTTAATTGCCAAACCTACATTTAGGGAAACACATAAACATTTCTGCAATATAATGGAACATCCTCTAACATTCAGTTTAGGTACGTTAGAAATAGAACTACGATACCCTATCTTAGTTAAGGCATATCATAAATTGGGACTAAAGAAATTAAAATGCCTACGAACTATTAAAGCTATTGAAGCTGCATTAAAAGAATAGGCAGTAAGCCCCAAACTACATAAAGGCTTGGGGCTGCAAATCTCCCCTCTCTAAGCCACCATGCCTTTTTAAAATTAAGAATCTTTCACTATATAATTTCATGTACGTAGGATTAGATAAATTATTAGAAAACAGTGAAAATATTCAAAATAAAAAGTATATTTGCATTATTAAGAAATATGACTAATGGAAGAAGAAAAGAAAAAATGTTTTGTTATAATGCCTATTAGTGATGCTGATGGTTATGATAAAGGACACTTTACTAGAGTATACGAACACCTTATTAAACCAGCAGTTATTGAGGCAGGATTTGAACCAATACGAGCAGATGATACATCTAAAGCCAATTTTATAGTCATAGATATATTACAACAAATTCTTGACTGTGACATAGCAATATGCGACTTCAGTTCCAGAAATCCTAATGTATTTTACGAGTTAGGCATCAGACAAGCATTTAACAAGAGAACTGTACTTATATGTGATAAGAATACAGTTAAACCATTTGATACATCTGGAATAAGAACATTAGATTATAACTCTACTCTAAGAATTGATGAAGTAAAAAAGTCCATTCCAGAAATAGCTAAATGTATTAAAGCTACTTATGAAGCTAATGCAAATGAAGTAAACTCATTATTGCAGTTATTATCTATAGAGAGACCTGCAATGTTACCAGAGAAAGTAACTTTATCACAAGATTCTAGCGTGCTATTAAGAGCAATGGATGAATTAAATAAGAAAATAGGAGAAATTTCTTATCAAACAAAAGATAGAACAGTTTTGCGCCTAGATAATGGAAATACATATTATAGAGGACAAAATATTAATGAAAAAGGTAAATGTATAGGTAGTCTTTCTGATTTTGGGGATAATTTTGCAATACTGACAACATCAGACAATAAGAAAAAAATATATGATTTACAAGGGAATGCCATTTATCAATGGGATCCAGATGACCTACCTTTTTAAATAATGGTGATACACATCTATATCTGAAACTATTCTATTTTTAGATAAGGGAATATTTAGTATTTAGTTAGTCTCAACTATTTAATTAGGCTATCTTTATCTATATTGCAGTACAACGTAAAGAATGGGAAAATCCATTACCTAACATTAATATGAAGTCCCAATAATAGGTTTAGGGGATTATTTATACTGGTTATCAATATAATAAGAAACAGTACGAATAATCCAAACTCAATGACAATATCCTTTCAAACATGAATGAAAGTGATTTTTTAAGTAGGTAAAGAGGCTAATAAGAAAATCACAAATTTATGTGCCCAAAAAACAAGGATTCTTTTATAATCAATTATATTTGCAATATTAAAAAAAACAATCAAATGAAAAACACCATAATTCAAATATGGCAAAATGCCAAATCAATAATTGCAGTCTATCGCCAAATGCACAAAATAAGTTTCACTATTCATTGTTTCTTATTACTAATTTGCTTCGCTGTAATAATACTCTATAAAGTACACATTTTAAAAGATAATTTTTTTACAACTATTTTTATAGTCATCCCAGCTATTCTCTACCAGTTTTTTATATTATCCTATGTGTATATAAAAGCCACAAAAATAGGGAAAAGTATGTTTCAATTTCTTCTTCTACTAATAGGTATAGTAGGTGCAATTACTTATATTTATTGCTTTAAAGAAATCTTAGCGCCACTATCAATTACATTTGAAGAGTTCTGTGCATTTACAGCAGCAATCTCTACTTTTGGAGCATTCATTACAGCTACGAACAATGCTAACAAAGCAGAAAAAAGAGCTGAAAAGGCAGAAAATAGATATATAAATGATTCCAACAGAGACTTATTCTTTAGATTATTAGAGCTATATCAACGACAAACTGACATATTTTCTTATAAAGAACAGAAAGGAATAAATGCTTTTAAGGAATATAGTTTAAAAGCAAACGAATATCTAGCTCTATATATTGCTTTGAATAAATTAATAGAAATAGATGTCAATAAATATATGTACTTAGAAACAGTATCTAATAAAGAAAAAGAATGCGTTTTAAACTTATACAAAGAAATCAAAGTTGAGTTCAAAGATGAGCCAATATTTGATGATGATGAAATAGAAGTAATTCCTAACAACCATACTCTAAAAAAGATGATAAAAAGAATCATCAAGAATAATTATAACATAACAAATTGCAGAGTTGCATTCTATTCAAGAATATGGTGTGACTACATAATCCAAACAAAAAACAACAATGAACTTTATAATTCCATCAATTATATAGCAAACTTAGTTTATGAAAAGAATAGTTATTTCACAGGGCAATACTTTAGAAACATTAATTGCTTAATGGAAATGATACAGTCATTTGAAGAAAAGGAAAAATATGCAGTAATCTTTAAGGCACAATTATCTAGATATGAATTATTGCTTTTGTTTTTTCTTACATTTAGTAATCAATCAAATGGTTCTGTAAACCACTATATTGATGAGTATGGAATTTTTGATAACCTATGCCACAAAGATATAGTTATATTTTCTTTTAAGAGAAATGAAACTTTTCGTGATTTGATACAGGAACTTCTAAAAGAACAGTCCAATGAAACAATAGATAAAAAATAATATTCCCACCAAATACCCTTCATAAAATAATCTCCAAACAAGACACTTAACATTTCTTCCAATCTCTCTTGCACAACAGAAAAACATTATATATCAATGCAACAAATAGCAAAATATAAAGTCTTAAATCTAAAAATATGTAAAATTACGCAAATAACTCTACTGTAACCAATTACACCCCCCACCAAGATTTGAGATAAATTAGAATATGCGTGAAAGTTCATACCTTCAAACTCGAAAAGTAGTACCTATTTTAAACCTTGCGACATATCCAGTCTAAAGGCTTATATAGTGATACACACATTTCAGTCTGATTTGTGAGCTTTCATTTTCTTATTCGCATTTACTCAAAATTTACACAGTATTCATTATTAAAATTGGGCTTATGGAAGCAGGAGATTATCTATTAGTGATAGTTCTTATTGTGCTGGTGGTAGTTGGGTTAATCATTAATCCAGTAATCGCTATTGCATTTGTTTTCTTTCTATTCATGCGTGGCAGTGTTAAAAAACAAGAAACTGAAAACAAGAGCAATGCAAAGTATTACAGAGATGTTATACAAGCCAAAAGGGATGCAAGAATAGCAAAGGAATTAGAAAAGAACAGGAACATTAAAAAATAGATTATGGAAACATTAGACTTACTACCCACAAAGAGAGGTGATTTACAAGAAATCGCTGAAACAGTTGATTTTATGGAAGTAGTGGAACAACCTAAAAAGGATAATCCACACTTCATTGAAGCTAACACAAAGGAAGTTGATTTACAGCATTTAAAGACAGATTGTATTGTGCCAGTCTTTAGCAAGGACAATGAACTTACAATCTCACACCCTCACTTCATTGAAACTGTTTGGGATGCTGCAAACTCATTCTTTAGTGGTGAACGAATTGACAAACCAGACATTAGAGTATCACACATTGTTAAAGGTCGTATTCCAGAAGCTATACACAAACCAGTGAATCAGCTTTTAGAATCTGACAAGACACAATACTATGAGAGAATGATGTTCTGTTTTGAAGTGCCAACTATCTATGAAACGATTGAGGGGAACAAACTTACCTTATCTATTGGTGGCGTTCGTGCCTATAATCACATGAATCTATATTCCAAAAAGGGAATAGAGAAATTCAAAGTCTTTATAGGGTTTAAGAATCAAGTGTGTTGTAACTTATGTGTGTTTACTGATGGGCTGAATAGCTGTTTGGAAGTATCTAATACTAACGAATTATATCGTGTCGTATTGGAAATGTTCAACAACTACAATCCAGCCAAACACATTCATTTGATGCAAACGCTTACTAATTCTTATCTTACTGAACACCAGTTTTGCCAACTGTTAGGAAGAATGAGACTTTACCAGTCATTGCCACAAGGCTATCAAAAAGAGATTCCAAGAATGTTGCTTACTGATACACAAATTAATAGTGTATCTAAAGCATACATACAGGATGAAAACTTTGGTAGTTTAGGCAGTGATATTAATATGTGGAAATTCTACAATTTGCTAACTGGTGCAAATAAGAGTTCATATATTGATAGCTTCTTAGACAGGTCGCTAAATGCTACAGAAATGGCAGTAGGCATAAATTCAGCTTTGCATGGTGATGAGAAATACAGGTGGTTCTTAGATTAGTGATATTTGGATGTATTCAGTATTTGAGTATTATCCATTTACCACTACTAAAACATTCACTTCTATTCAAAGTGAACATTCTACTAACATTCAATCAGTTAGGTTATATCTAACATTTGGGTACTACATGGAATGTTCACTTTCATTCACCCACTATTAAAACTGAACATTATGAGTTTAAAGTACAGCCAAACCACAAGCGATTATCTGCAATGGGATGAAGCAATGAAACTAATACGTTTACTCTATAAAGACGCCAACTACAAAATGAGCTTACTTATTAGTGTGGGTTGCTTTTGGGGATTGCGTATTAGTGACATTCTTTCATTGCGTTGGAAAGACATTTTAAATATGGATGAGTTTTCTATTATTGAACACAAGACAGGGAAACAACGTACCATTAGAATTAATCCACAACTAAAGAGGCACATTGCAGACTGTTACAAGCAAATTAATCCCATTGGAATTAATGCACCTGTTTTAGTCAGTCAAAAGGGAACAGTTTACACAATCCAAAGGATTAACATCATTCTAAAGGAGATTAAAGCAAACTACAAGTTATCAATTAAGAACTTTAGTTGCCATAGTCTTAGAAAGACATTTGGTAGACAGGTCTACAACCAAAATGCAGATAACGCTGAACTTGCTTTAGTTAAATTAATGGAGTTGTTCAATCATTCCAATGTAGCCATTACAAAACGCTACTTAGGATTAAGACAGGAAGAACTACTACATACCTATGATTGCCTAACATTTTAGCGCACAACTTATTTGTTAATACAAACGCTTTAAGTATCTTTGTCCCAATTCCAGAAATGGAAGGACATATTTACGAAAAGGCGTTTTGTTATTGTCTCTATTCATCGAATCTTGCAAATTTGAAAACCATACAGAGACGATAACAACAACGCCCATGCTTATGTTATATACCTATTCTAACAAAATAGTCTATATATCGTTTAGGCATGGGCAACTGTTGTTATATCTTGTATGGTAGGTTTTGCAAGAACCTGATGAATGAGATATGCAATTAGTTCCCATGCCTTTTTATGTTCGTTTACCAAAGGGGACAGGTAAGCATAATTTTATAGACTTATGGAATGGTTTGTTAGTATTATCATTGCCTTATTAGTTATCTATGGCTTCAAATCTGCCAAATATGGAAATGTGAAGGGTAATATCGTCACATGGATAATCATTATAATCCTTATCATTTGCTTAGTCAAATGTATTAGTTGATTTCTTATTAATCACCTCTAAATTCAAATGTTATGCCAATTAAAGAAACAGGAGCTCCATGGTTCTTTGCTCCCAATTTGAGCCTTGATGCTAAAGTGCTATTAATAGCGCAAATGAACTTTATGATTCAGAAGTTTACAATACCACATGATTGTAAATCCAGTTCGTATGTCTTTACTTATTTGCAAAAGGTAAAAGAAGAGATTAAACTCACAGGTAATAATGTTAGTGAAGCTACTGAAAGAGTAACTAACTTATCAACCAATAATGATAACATATTAAGAATGCTTAGAAATGCGTTATCAAGTTCCAGACAAAACAGTTATTGCAAGGATATTCTTAACACTCTTGCTCTGCATATTAGAAATGAAGTCAAAGACTTTGTTATTACAGGTATGCTAAATGATTACATAGACAATCATATTGATGTTACATTAAAATAATACACTAATAAAACTTAGATAATATGGAATACTCAAAAGAAGATAAAGAAGTGATTAGTAAAGTCATGAAAGAAATATCAATTATAAACTCATACATGACACAAGTAGGTGATATTTGCGACTTGAATGCAGACCAGTATTACAAAGCAGCAAAAATTAAACCCTTGTTAGAAATGTGCTATTTGGCTTATGGAAGAATGCACTTGGAACTTGACAAGATACCAGAATACAAGTCTTTTGCTATAGAGACAGAGTATGTAGAAACATGGTATTCACAGAAGATACCATTATATGAATGGAAAGTTGGTTTTGAGCAAATATATACTCGCCTCACTAATAATGTTAAAGAGTGCCTAACTAACAGATAACAACTAAAGAGATGGAAACACCCAAATCATTCGCATTCTTATCACTAATGATATTATGCACTGGATTCTACTCTTGTATATCCAAACCCAACTCTAATAAAGAACAAGCATCTATGATAGATAGTACCCTACAAATAAAGGCTACTTCTATCTTAGAACACAAGTTATCTGAAATCAATGCCTTATCTGGACAAGTCATTATAATGGAAGTTCAAACAGGACATATTAAAGCACTGATTGGACTTACAAGGAAAGATAGCGCAAACTACCAACCTTGTAACAATTTCAGCACACAAAAACCTACAGGACTAATGAATCCTATTTCTGTATTGGCAGCATTAGAAACTGGTAAGGTAAAATTGAATGATGTTGTTGATACAGGAAATGGGATTTACTCATATAAAGGTGGAGCAATTAAAGACCACAACTGGAGTAGAGGTGGATATGGTGAGATTACAATAAAGCAGGGATTAGCTGTAAGTTCTAATATTGCTACTTATAAGACCATAAATAAGGCTTTGGGTAGTAATACAAGCACATACTTTGATATGCTTGCCAAAATGAGCTATGGTAAACCAGACAGTATAACAGGAATATCCAATCTGAAACCTTATGTAGTCACAGATAGTAGTATTACTTGGCATTGTATTGGATATAACCAACTCATTACACCTATTCAAGTACTTACTCTCTATAATGCTATAGCCAATAATGGTAAGATGGTACAGCCTCAACTATATAAGGATAGTACAATAGTTATCAACCCACAGATAGCAAGTATAGCCAATATTGATAGTTTAAAGCAAGCATTACAATATGTGATTACTGATGGATTAGGTAAGACTGCATACTCTGACAAAGTAGCAATAGCAGGAATACAAGGTACTACTTTGCTAACTACTAATGAAGATACTACCAAGAATGAGTATGCAGCAGAGTTCTGTGGCTACTTCCCTGCTGATAATCCAAAGTATAGTATCATTGTATCTATTAATAAAACTGGATTACCTGTAAGTGGTGGGCTAATGGCAGGTGACATATTTAGACAAATTGCAGAATACATTATTAATCTCAAATAATTAACTAAAATGAAAACATTTAGAATCTTAGCAGCCTTAGTATTGGCTGTAGTGTGTGTCAGTTTATCGTCATGTAGTAAAGATGATGATAACGAGGATAAGCCTGTTATTGAACAAGCTAATCTAATTGGCAAATGGCAATCTACTTGGCAAAAAACTCATGAAATCGTAAATGGTAAAGAAGTCATTACTTCTGATGAAGCCTACACAAATGGTTCATGGGAGTTTAAAGCAGATGGCACTTGTATTGAATATGATGGTACTACACCTGCACGTTGGACGTTAAAGGACAACAAGCTAACTGTTACTTACAACGATGGCTATTCTGACGTTCTTACAGTAAATGAACTTACAGCCAATAAGCTAATTCTTGCCTTTGAGGATTGGGACAACACAGATGATGGTGGCGAAGAACTGGATGATATTACAACTACTACCTATAAGAAGATAACGAAGTAGTACCCTACACACCTAACCAGATTACCAAGAACAGCATTTGAGAATTAACTCATCTGCTGTTCTTTTTCTTGTAAACCCTACCTAATCAGAAATTACTACACAACAGATATATTTAGAACATAGTACCTTTATAAGAGTATTGGAGACTTTCATTCAAGACCTCAATTCATACGATACCAGCTATCAGTTGAAATAACATCTTAGCTACAAAAGTATGAAAACACTGTATTCAGATACTTCTACAACCAGATTACCAATATAAATTTCAAACTCAATTATTATGAATATCTGTTTTAGCATGAAGCAATGTAAGGCAATTAAGACCATACTATGTAACCAAGATTTATATAATGAGAATATCCTACGACTAAAGGTAGATATTAGCGATATGACCTTAGATGAAGCACACAAGATAGTTAATAAGATGTCACAGGCTAAGAAAGATGCATTGAACGATATATTATTAGGTAAGATTCAACCACTACCACGATATGACTTTGAAAATTCTGGTAAAGTAGTAGAACAAGCAATGAAAGAACTTTTATTCCTATTTCTTTTCTTCATTATAGTAGTTGCATTAATTGGTGGACATACTTTCATAGGTGCAGGGATATTTTTATGTTGGTTAGTTTACCTATTGACTTATACTGATTTCATTATACCTAAATGGATTAAAGTAGAGATACTACATTTTATAAGAAAGAAAGGTTTTAAAGCCCCTACCAAAGAAAAGTAGTAATGCGCATTAACCATATATCCAAGACTATTGTTAAGTACAAACAAAATAGCTACATTTGCATAAAATCATAATCATAACAAATTATGGAATACATTAATGAATTTCACAAGCAATGGATAGAGCGTACTCGCCAATCAATAGCATCTTGGAGCAAGCAGCCTGCATCGTTAGAAGAGAAAAAGAAGCAGCAGGAACGCTTGAACCAACAGAAAGCTATAAGAGAAGGCAAATCGAAGAGTTAATATCTTTTGCCAACTCAAATAACTTGTGGATAACTGTTCAAGAACTAAATGTTGAGTTTCTTAGTAAAGGAGGAGAAAATGAAGTTTACACAAGCGATGCAGACATAGTTGTTAAGCTAAACAACTTTGAATATGCAGGCGATGATTTAGAGAACTTCTTTATTCGTATCTCTGCACACAACAAGTTCTTTAGCAATGTCCCTTATCAGATGATAGGCTTTGCCTACAATAGTCTGCATGAATTTTGTGCTGTTCTCATTCAACCTCACATACAGGCAGAACGTGAAGCTACAGAAGATGAAATCGTAGAATACATGGAGGCACTTGGCTTTGAAATGGACTACATAGATGAGTTCCATAACGAAGAATACGAAATAGTCGTGGACGGGCGGTCTTTACTTAAGCTGATCCAAGGCCAGCAGGAACAATGGCGCCCCTATATAGACATGGAGCATGCCACTTGCTATAGCGACGATAATTACTGGGCAGCCCTTACCGATGGGAAGATTAAGTATATCTGGAATTTCCACAACGGAAGCGAGCAGTTGTTCGATTTACGGGAAGACCCGGGAGAGACACATAACCTTAGTGAGGACGCAGCCTATCAGAATAAGTTGTCCGAATTACGCAAGATGATGGTAGAGCATCTGTCCGAGCGAGGAGACTCATTCGTGAAAGACGGTAAATTGATGACTCTCGATACGACCCTATTGTACAGTCCCAATTTCCCGAAATAAGGGACGAGCGAGCCTCGTCCCTACAGTATCTTACGTTTTTTACCTTTTTTTTATCGCGGAATGGATGTATCTTTGCCCAAAAAACTAGAAGAGACTCAACTTAATGCTAGGAATCGTTAGTAAAGGAATCATTATAGGTGTATTGGTTTCGGCCCCCATGGGCCCCATCGGTATGCTCTGTATACAAAGAACACTAAATAAAGGACGTTGGCACGGGTTCGTCACCGGATTAGGG
>OGFM01000983.1_pt1 | contig 20044 bp, 17 predicted proteins | sample 1570871 | NCBI WGS metagenome assembly OGFM01 (sample SAMEA2581957, study PRJEB24529) | metagenome | biome: Human gut stool | place: China | collected 2011
CGATAGCTTTTGCAGCACCTGTGCTGTTAGGAACGATGTTAACTGCTGCTGCACGAGATCTTCTAAGGTCACCCTTTCTCTGAGGACCATCAAGTGTCATCTGATCACCTGTGTAAGCATGGATTGTAACCATGATACCAGACTCGATAGGAGCAAACTTGTTAAGTGCGTCAGCCATTGGAGCTAAGCAGTTTGTTGTACAAGATGCTGCTGAGATAATCTGATCACCTTTCTTTAATGTCTCATGGTTTGTATTGTAAACGATTGTAGGAAGATCGTTACCAGCTGGAGCTGAGATAACAACTTTCTTTGCGCCTGCATTGATATGAGCCTGAGCCTTTTCTTTAGATGTGTAGAAACCTGAGCACTCAAGAACTACATCTACATCAAGGTCGCCCCATGGACAATTGTTTGCATCTGGGAAAGCGTAGATTTTAATTTCTTTTCCATCAACTGTGATAGAATCTTCACCTGCTGAAACTGTGTCAGCCTTCTCATATTTACCCTGTGATGAATCATACTTTAAAAGATGAGCAAGCATCTTAGGGCTTGTTAAATCGTTGATAGCTACTACTTCATAACCTTCTGCACCAAACATCTGTCTGAATGCAAGACGTCCGATACGTCCAAAACCATTGATTGCAACTTTAACTGCCATGTTAAAATTCCTCCTAAATATAAATTTTATAATTTGTCCGGCAGGAAAGACCTGTCCGACAATTAATCATTTGAATGCAGGCTCTCGCTAAAAAATAATATCTTATGCGATATTTTCTCTTTTGCACAAACCTACCTATAAACTATTGTAACCAATTACCAAAAAAATTTCAAGATTATTTTTGAAATATCTTTTATTTTATCCCTCGGCCTTTTCCCACAAAACAATTTCTCCGCTCTCGAGTGATTCCTTTACCATTATTATTCTTTGATTGGACGAACCCCTGAATACAAGATTTAAATCTTTCAAATCGATTTTAAATTCGCCGTCAACCAAAACATCTATGTAAGACATAAATTTTTTAGTCACTTCCCAGTTTTTAAGCATGTTTTTCTTTATATCTTCCTCAAAATCATACCCTGTATAGCACCAGATTGATTTTTCCGGATATGCTTTTTTTACTTTTTCAAGTAAAGGGATAAGAGCCTCCTGATTCACCTTTTCCATAGGGTCCCCACCAAGCAATGTAAGTCCCTTTATATAATCCGGTTCCAAATATTTTATAATCTCATTTTCTGCATTTTCATCAAATACATTTCCATATGAAAAATCCCATGTTTCAGGATTGAAGCACTCTTTGCAATGATGAGTGCATCCGCTCACAAACAAAGACACTCTGACACCCGGTCCGTTTGCCACATCAATTCTCTTTATATCTGCATAATTCATTGTTATCACCTTTTGACCCTTGCATCATATTATAAGTGAAGCACTCTTGAATTTATTTCCTTAGTCTTTCCTACATTCCAGAAATTCTCCCCGAGATAACCGCATGTTCTTCTTATGACAGTCATCTTATTCTTGTCTTTGTTGTGGCACTGTGGGCACTCCCACTCAAGGTCATCATTTATAATAATCTCTCCGTCATATCCGCACACATGACAATAATCTGATTTTGTGTTAAACTCCGCATACTGTATGTTTTCATATATAAACTTGACAACATCCTCAAGAGCTTCAAGATTATTTCTCAAATTTGGTATCTCTACATATGAGATAGCACCGCCTGAAGAAATCTTCTGGAACTGACTTTCAAATTTAAACTTTTCAAATGCATCTATTTTTTCACGGACATCTACATGATATGAGTTTGTATAATATCCCTTGTCAGTTACATCTTTTATTACGCCGAATTTTTTTCTGTCAATTTCTGCAAATCTGTAACACAAACTTTCTGCCGGTGTTCCATAAAGCCCGAAACCTATTCCTGTCTCAAGCTTCCATGTATCGCACGCAAGTCTGAGTCTCTTCATAAGTCTAAGTGCAAAGTTTGTTCCTTTCGGATCAGTATGACTTACTCCAGTCATAAGTTTTGTCGTCTCATAGACTCCTATGTAGCCAAGAGAGATTGTTGAATAACCGTCATGAAGAAGTTTGTCTATCGGCTCGTCTTTTCCAAGTCTTGCAATTGCTCCATACTGCCAATGTATAGGACTTACGCTTGACAGTGTTCCCTCGAGTGCATGGTGTCTTGCCATAAGTGCATCAAAGCAAAGTGCCAGTCTCTCCTCAAGCAATGTCCAGAATTTTTCCTCATCACCCTGAGCTATTATTGCAATCTGAGGAAGATTTATACTTACAACCCCCTGATTAAATCTTCCCTCAAATTTATACTCTCCGTTTTCATCCTTCCAAGGAGTAAGAAAACTTCTGCATCCCATACATGAAAATACATTTCCCTCATAATTTTCTTTCATTTTCTTTGCAGATATATAATCCGGATACATTCTCTTTGCCGAACATTTTACAGCAAGTTTTGTAAGATAATCATACTTGCCTCCCTTGAGACAATTGTGCTCGTCAAGCACATATATAAGTTTAGGGAATGCCGGTGTTACATATACTCCTTTTTCATTCTTTATACCCTCAATTCTCTGGTTGAGAATTTCTTCTATAATCATGGCATTTTCTTCTATATACGGGTCATCCTTATCAAGATTAAGGAAAAGCGTCACAAAAGGTGACTGACCGTTTGTAGTCATAAGTGTGTTTATCTGATACTGTATCGTCTGAACACCTGATTTTAATTCATCATGAAGTCTGTCATTTACAAATTCTTCAAGAATATCCTCTGTTATGGTATCACCATACTTTGCCCTGTAATGTGCTTCATATTTATCATGGCTCTTTCTAAGATACTTTCCAAGATGTCTTATATCAACAGACTGTCCCCCATACTGACTGCTTGCCACTGCTGATATAATCTGTGTCATAACCGTACAGGCAACCTGAAAACTCTTTGGCGTCTCTATGAGTTTGCCATTCATAACAGTTCCATTTTCAAGCATATCACCTATATTGATAAGACAGCAGTTAAATATGCTTTGAAGAAAATAATCCATATCATGAAAATGAAGTATTCCTTCTTCGTGTGCCTTAACAATCTTTTCAGGAAGAAGCACACGCTTTGTAAGGTCTTTTGAAACCTCCCCCGCTATAAGATCTCTCTGTGTTGAAGCAATGTACGCATTTTTATTGGAGTTTTCCTCCATTACGTCTTTATTGCTGTTTTTTATAAGGCTCATAATAGAATCATCCGTAGTATTTGCACGGCGAACCATTTCTCTTGTATATCTGTAAATTATATACTTTTTAGCCAGCTCAAATTTTCCCTCGCTCATGAGCTTCTGCTCTATCATATCCTGAATGTCCTCTACCATCATGTTGTCCACATGCTTATTCTCAATCCCGGCAACGATAGAGTCTATCTTTTCTTCATTGACCTGTTCGCTTTTATCTACTTCTGCATTAGCTTTCTGAATTGCAATAACAATTTTATTGCGATCATACTCAACTACTCTGCCATCCCTCTTAATTACCTTCATCATATTTCCTCCAATCTAAACTTATTCCGACGTATGTCCTATGTCAAAACGCAAGACCCATTATAGCACTTGGAGCAAAAAATGTCCACAATATATTGTGCTTATTTTCAATAAAATCACAAAATATTGTGGATATCCACTATTTTCTATATCTTACTGCTGTAGTATCGGCTATCCTTTGTGTGTCTTTTGACAATCCCATAATTCCTCTTATTTCATCGACCGGGATTTTTGTATACTCGGATAATTCTTCCTTTGTCGGAACTCTTCCCATCTCTTCTGTCATATATTTTGCTGCCTCATTGAGCAGATTTGTTCTTGCAAGCACGGCACTCTCCCAATCCTTATCCGATGTCATGCTGTCAAGCAAAGATTCAATCGAATTTGTAACTTCCATATATATAGTACCGTCTATACTCTCAAAAACCGGTTTTCCTGCCGCATCAACATAATTCTTTTTATTTTCTTCTATAACCGATATTGCTTCCAGCAGTCCGACATTCCCCTCCGCTATAAGTTCATCAACACCTATAATCTCTTTTTTTACAGCCTCTCTGTCAGAATACTTATTTGCAATATTTATAACCTGTGTCAATCTGTTTTCTATAAATTTATTTCTCGCTTCTTTATCTCCATTCAAAAACTCTGAAACCAATTTTTTCTCGTCATTATCCTCATAATAATCAAGTTTCTTTATCTCATCCATGTAAATTCTGCTATTATATTCTGCACGCTTTTTAGATAATGCCTTTTCGTCTGTGCCATTTTCCTTTTTGTCCTGCTCTTTACTTTTTTCATCGGGTTTTACTGATGTTTCTTCCTCGTCTTTTTGATTTTTGTTCTCACTCCTTAAATCAACAGCCTTTGGAATGAATCTATATCCCTCTATATTGATTCCCGAAAGTGAAAGATAATAATAGACCTGTTCAAACTGTTCTTCCGATAGATTCATATCACTCAAATATTTTTTTATTTCTTCTTTTGTCAAACTGTTATTTTGCGAAACCGCAATATTCTTAACAGCATCCAATGCCTCAATAAATTTTCCCTGGTCTGACATATAATCTCTCCTATTCTCTTAATTTTGCAAGAAAAATGGACTGCCATATGAAATTATATTCCTATTGACAATCCATTTTCATAACTTATCAATTATTTATTAAAAGTAATAATATGTATCAATAACTGTCTTGTTCAGATAGTATCTTTGACTTTTAACAAACATTATTTCTTAAATGTAATCTTGAAGCTTACTTTAAGAGTCTTCTTGAATTTTAATTTGTTAGGATTTACAGGATAGTTTGCTTTCTTAGCTGCTGTCTGTCCTTTTCCGTATACATTAAAGATTTCAAGACGATATTTGTTGTTTTTCTGATCTGCCTCAAGGTAACCCTGTTTAAGTTTGTTAGCCTTAACTTTGATAGCTTTTCCGTCAACTGCAATCTTAACATTTGAAATTTTAATCTGGCTTGCCTTGTATGTCTTCATAGCATCTACAACATCTACACAAAATACTGCTGCCTTTGTGATGCTCTCGCCTGAACCATTGATTGCGCTTCTCTTAAGAGTCATAGATACATTCTGTGAACCCTTCTTAGCTGTAACAGTCTTTGGTGCATCATACTTTCCATTGGCTGTGTCCATGTTTGCTGTTACTTTCCATTTCTCATCTGCAAACATAACATATGTCTTTAATTTTTTTGCAGCACTTGCCTTCTGTGTCATTCCTGCGTTTCCTACTACTACCATTGAGAGTGCTAATGCAACTGCAACACCTTTTTTAGTAAATTTTGAAAGTCTCATAAAATTTTCTCCTCCATATTTGAATATTTTATTTTGTAATATTGTATACCATCAAATTTGAACCAATATACAATACAACTTTTTATTGTAACTGTCAACCAAGGTTTGTTTTTTTATACTTATTCACACCTTGTTCACATTTCCTATTGTATTTTAAACACCTGAAAGATAATACACAACAAATGTGAAAGCTTTTACCTAAAAAATAAGACATTTAAAGTTACTAACCATACATATTGTAAATAACAGCTTTTTTCATTTATCTTGCAAGTATTTTTGTTATCTTTGCTATATACATGGTATGGTAATCTTTGTCCTTATACCATGTATCATCTATAGTTTTGTCCAAAAAGTCCTTTGGCTCTATATCTGTCTGTGACATAACCTCACAAATAAATACAAGTTTTGCTTCATCTATATAAGGTACCCCGTCACAGTAATCAACCTTTACTTTCGCTGCTTTCATCTTATCCTCATCACGTCCTGAAACAGTTCCAAGATACTTCATATCCCTGCGGTACTCTTCTCCCGGAAAACTAAGAGAAAACTTTCCCTCCCTGTCAATAAATTCTTTTGTAAATCTGCTCTGTCTGATAAATACAAATACGGAATCTTTTCCCCACATTTCACCGACTGCTCCCCATGAGGCGGTCATGGAATTAGCTTTCTCTTCATTGCCGGCAGTAACAAGCATCCAGTCCTTTCCTATCTTTTTAAACGGATTCATGTCCATATAATCAATTGAAACTTCCTGAAAACTATGCATTTTAATTCCTCCTAAAATCTTTTTTATATATATTACCACAAATCTTACTAAAAATATGACTTTTTCATGCCTTTTATGCTCTTTTTTCATAATTTTTAAAATAGTTGTTTTGTCCGCCGCATAATGCTATACTAATAATCACTATTATATTTAACTTTTATAATTTATAATCGGAGGCGGACATCAAGAATGAAAGTTGAAATGCATACACATACAAGTGAAACAAGTCCTTGTGCTCATATAAATGCTAAAGATGTTTTAAAATTATATAAAGAAGCCGGATATGGCACCGTTGTTATCACTGACCATTACAGTAAATGGGCTATTGAACAAAGTGGTGCAAAGACACCTGATGAAGTGACTTACCACTTTTTAAAGGGTTACAAAGCGGCTTTAAAATACTCAAAAAAAATCGGCATAAATGTATTACTGGGATGCGAAGTCACTCTAACTGAAAGTCCAAATGACTATCTGCTCTATGGTGCAGATGAAAGCTTTTTCTTCAAGTATAATTTTTTATATAATTTTTCAATAGAAGAATTATCAGAAATCTGCCACAACGAGGGTGTTCTTCTCATTCAGGCACACCCTGGAAGAGCGTACTGCGAACCTGTAAATCCTGCTCTTCTGGATGGTGCTGAGGTTTATAATGGGAATCTAAGGCACGACAGCAACAATGACAAAATTTATGCATGGGCATATGAACATGACCTTATCATGACTTCCGGAAGTGATTTTCATGAAAAAGAAGACCTTGCGCATGGCGGAATCATTACCGAACACGAAATAAAAACAGAAGAACAGCTTATAAAAACACTATTATCCGGCAATTATAGTCTTATAACACCTGCCGAATAAAATCTGTCAGCATAATAAAAATATGAGGATTAACATGAACATTATGAATGATAACCCCCACGATAAAAAAATTCATTTTTTTTCAAAAATAATAAGAATTGTAGCTTTTATATACACAAATACCACTAAACTTATGTCATATTTAAAAAAAGCTGCTTTATCTGCATTCGCAGGGCAGGCAGCTTTTTTTATGATGCTTTCATTCTTTCCGTTTTTTATGTTTTTACTTTCTCTTTTAAGGTACACTCCTTTTTCCGAAAATACACTTCTTGAACTTACATCACCTTTTGTTCCTGCTTCTTTCAGAGATTATCTCGGAAACATAATAGGTGACATATACAATATTCAGACAAACGCAATTTTGCCCGCTACTATTATTATAGCTGTCTGGCTTGGTTCTAAAGCATTCCTATCACTTATTCAGGGACTTAATTCCGTTTACAGCCTGAATGAATCAAGAAATTATGTCATTATAAGACTATACTCTTTTTTTTACACAATAATATTTGCTGTTCTGATTATAGTAATGTTAACCGTCATCGTCTTTGGAAATAAGCTTTATTATTATATAAGACAGCATTTTCCGTTTACAGAAAAGCCTCTCGCATCAATAATAAACATGCGTGCCATATTAAGTCTTATAGTTCTTTTTCTTTTTTTCTGGCTTTTATATGTTATACTGCCAAACAGAAAAACTAAATTTTCAAAACAATATCCCGGTGCCATTGTCGCAAGTTTTGGCTGGCTTGCCTTTTCATATGTTTATTCGTACTATGTAGACAACATAAGCAACTACTCTAAGTTTTACGGCACAATGACAACCGTTGCACTCCTGATGTTATGGCTCTATGCATGTATGTATATACTTTTTCTCGGAGGGCTTCTCAATCACATTCTTGAAAAACTGCACTTCAGACATAAGTCATGACTTTTCATGACTTTTTTAATAGTCTTTTAAAGTAACTATTTTTACGCCTGAAAAATAATGATGCAGTATCTGTCTGTAATCATTTCCCTGCTTTGCCATATTTCCGGCTCCACTTTGGCTCATGCCTGTTCCATGCCCAAAACCTCCGCCTGTTATATCAAATGCTCCCGAAGTTTTATCTATATAAAACGCCGCACTCGGCAGCATGAAATATCCGCTCATGCTGTCACCATATCTGCGCTTTATCGTTTCATATACCGGTGCAAGAACTTTCCTTATATTATATTGATTATTTACTTTGTAAGTATTTACTGTTCCCGTTATTATAATCTGCGACGCCATACCGCTCTTTTCACGCTTACTAATTTTTATATCAGTTATTTTGCCTGTTTTAAAAACAGAACTCTTCTTATATTTTCCACTTTTTGTTTTTGTAAGAACATTCTCATTATTTGAAAGATAACATGAACTAAGAGCTGAATCTATGCGATTTCTCAAACTTTTTTCTTTGATTATAACTGACCAGCGATACCACTCTTCATTGCTGTCATATGTCTTACACGACTCATTATTTATAAAGTTTCTAAATGTAGATTCATTTGATAAATCATAGCCTCTTACCCCTGTTTTTCTTTTTGATCTCTGTGTTATCTGAAAATGGCTGCTAAGATATGATATCTGTGACGGTGTGTTCCACACATCCTGACCGTCAGCCGTATATCCCCATGATGTCGAAAAATAATATGCAGTAATAACATCTCCCGACTTTTTCATAACATCTCCAAATGTTGAATCAACAGCTTTTCTCGATTTTTCATTTTCAGGTATATTGTTGTACACCTGACAAGCCACACTGTCATCAACATCTGCTCCATACTCTTCATATTTATCTGCTTTCATCTGATTGTAGGCATAACTTCTTGCACAAACCGCCTGAGCCTTCAATGCCTCAATGTTGTTCCCAGTTGACATCTCACTTGGAATAACCGCATAAAGATACTGTTCAACCGGAAGTGTATTTGTAAGAATAAGCCCTTTGGATTTATATTTTATTGTCATTGTTCCGCGATAACCCGGATGTCCCTCAAGTCTTTTTATACTGAGAACTTTTACTCTGCCTCCGCTATATGAACCAATAACGATTTTTTTCCCTTTTAGCTTTTTGTCTGCTGCCTTAAATTCAATTTTCTTTCCGGCAGGATAAGTCTTTGTCTGATTATTTATCTTTACATAAAAACTTTTTGATGAAGTAATTTTTATACTGTTGTGAAACATATCCGAAAAATCACTGTTTGTTATAAGCACCCTTATCGGTCTGCTTCCCTCAGGATTTGCCGCAATATGTGTAATTTTCTTTTTCTTTTTTTTGCCTGATTTCTTTTTTTTCGACGTACTCTTTTTCTTTGCCGGCTTTTTTACAGCCTCAGCATCTGTCCTATCCAATTTTTTTTGTACGCTGTTTTCATTTACAACTTTAGCACTTTTTCCCTTTCCATCCCCAAAATATCCTTCTATATATGCCTGCATTACAACACAAATAAAAACCATGATGCTTATCACAGCTATTATGATAAGCATCTGTTTTTTATTTTTTAAATTCCCATTCTTCCTCTTTTTCATCCTTTTCATTCCCATCTTATTATTTCTTATACATCACTTTTACTTGCCCGAAGCCGTTGTTTCCGGTGTTGATGACGGAGAAGCCGTTGCCTTAACTTCAGCTTTTAATTCCTTTTTTGTAGTCTCAAAGTCAGATGTAAACGTTGATGCAATCATATAAATTTTCTTTACCTCATCATCAATGTAAACGTATCTTCCCTCTCCAGCTACCGATTCATCTCCTATAGTCAACGTCTTTTTATTGCCGTCATTGTCTGTAATATCTACCTGTAATGTCGGCTCTTTAAGTCCATACTGTGACAAATCAGTACAGTCAGATGTAACATTGGCTGTGGCAGACATCTCTTTTACATCATCAATCAAGGTCTCTACCTTGCTCTGGTCAAGACTGTACTTTGTATCATCACTTAACACCCATTTATTTTTCTGCTTTACAAAAGTAAGTTCGGCTGTACTGTTTTTAAAATGAAAAGATTTAATATCCGCATCCTTTATCGTATAAAGACTGATATTTGTCTCCGTTTCTTTTTCAGTCTTATCCTTGTACCTTGTAACAACAAAAAAACTTATAACCAATGCTAATAGGAGAACACATAATCCGACAATTGTCAATAACTGTCTTTTTTGTTTAGACACTTTTTTACCCATTCTACCCCTCCTTTACTTTCTTCTTCTGCTCATCCAGATTATAAATCCGGTAATCAAAAGACCTCCGGGTATCAATATGATTACTACTGTTGCCCATAAAATCTGTGTTCCCTGTGTAAGTGAAACATATGAATATGAAAGACTCTTTGCATTTATTGAGGTCTCCTCAACATCTGATGCAGACATTGACTTAACCGCATTTGACAATAGTGAACCGTTGTCAAACTGATTTGTTGAGATTACATCATCCGAAAATGCGTATGCTGATGCATATACAACAAGATTTGCACTCTTATCATCATCAATCTTATCTGTCACCGATACACCAATATCAAACGGTCCGTCTATATCACCCTTTTCCTTTACTGCCTTTCCTGACGACGGGTCTAATTTAAGATATGAACCTTTTGATGTTGTTGCAAGTTCTGTTATTGTAAGTGATTTTCTTATGTTTTTGTCAGAAAGTTTTGATATTCCAACAGGCACCGGCATTATAACAATTCCAGATACATCTGCTGTTATTTCACTTGATGAATCAACTGTCGGAATGACATAACTTGTATAAGTAGAATAATTTCCCTGTGTCTCACAAACCATACCAATCTGCTCGTTGAGTCCGTAATATTTAAGCAATGCTCTTAAATTTGGTGTATCTTTTGTTCCATATTGAAGATTTATTACTGCATTTCCACCTTTCTTCATATATGCAAGAATTTTATTCTTTTCTTCTTTACTTATGTCCTTTGTCGCTCCGTTTATGAGGAGAATGTCACAGTCAGATGGCACTTTATCCTCAGAATAAAGAGTAAGTTCATCCGTTTCAATATTCATTTTGCTAAATGAAGCAGACATTGTTGTTCCTACTTCAAGTTCATCATGCCCTTGGAGAATATACATTTTTGTCTTTTTCTCTGCAAGTACTTTCTGGATTGCTGATGTTATCTTTCCTTCAACATCAAGATACTGCGTCTGTGAATATGTCGAATAATCCGTATTGGTGTAATACATATCCGTATTCTGCACATATGACGAACTCTTTGTAGAATTATTCACAACGATAACGTCATTCTGTGCAATAGAGCCTGACTCGCTGTCTGACAGATATTTGCTCGCAAATCCCGGATTTACAACCGGGTCAATCTTTTTGAGTTTGACTTTTGATGATACCTTTGGATACTGTTTAAGTACCTTTTCAATATAATCTGTTTCCTTGCCGTTACTAACCATATAATAAAGCGTTACATCATTTTTCGCCGATTTCAGTGCTTTCTTTGTATCCTTTGATAATGTAAATAAACTGTTTGAACTTAAATCCGTACTCAAATCGAGTTTTCCAAACACAAGATTTACCACAACTACTATCGCTATCACAAGAACAGTGATAAACGAACTATATGCTCCTGATTTAAATTTTCTGTTTGTAAATGATTTTTTTATTCCTCCGGAGCTCTTTTTTGTTTTAACCGCTTTTAATCCTTCACTCATTTTTACTGCTCCTTTCTAATTAAAACGCTTTTTCTTAATCATCTGAATTGTGAGGAATACAAACAAAAATGCTATCGAAACATAATAGACTATCGCATCATAGTTTAATATTCCAAGACTAAAATCATCATATCTTGTAGACAGTGCAAGCGTATTTAATATATTTGTGAGCAGGCTTTCATATAATGAAGATTTTACTGCATATACAATCCATATTGCTGCCTCTCCTATAACTGCCATCATAATAAGTATCGTTACATTATTCATCATATGATAAAAAACAAGGCATATGACAAGCCATAATACTGCTATCATCACACACTGTGCTATTGCATCCGTTGGAAGCAGACTTGTAATATTACTCAAAAGGAATGTGAGCAAAAGTGTGATAAAACTTACAACAGATGCAATCACCTGACTTTCAGTAAGTGATGAAATAAAAAGACCGATTGCTATTGTTGCCGCACCTAAAAGATAAAATCCTATAATACTGCTGTATGCAGGTGCAAGTCTGATATCTGTTCCATACATGTGTATAATCAATGGATATATGCATATCGGAATAAATGCACATGAAAAGAGTGTCATAACTGCAAAATATTTACCGATTATTATCTTTGTAAGTGATATTGGTGCCGTGTAGAGCAGCTGGTCTGTTTTCTGCCTGTTCTCTTCCGCAACTATTCTCATTGTAAGTATAGGTATAAGCAGCACATACATAAACGATATACCGCCAAGCGTCACCTCAAAATTCCCAAGTCCACCTGAAAAATTGTACGCCCATGTATATATTCCTATGATAACGAGGAAAAATGCAAGAAACACAAAACCTATCATTGAATTAAAATATTGTCTCAACTCTTTTTTATATATTGCAAGCATTATTTTTCTCCTCCTCTCACATCTGAATTTTCTTCTGTCTTCACTTGCCTCTCTTCATCAGTTTTTTCGAAATTTGATTGTTCATCATTATTTATGTCCTGCTGTTCAATGTCTCCTTCTGATAAATTTTCTTTTTCGTTTTTATGCCCACTCTTAAGTTTTTTTAGCTTTCTTCCGCCATACTGCTTTGAACCTCCTCTTGTCAATGCAAGGAATGCATCCTCAAGTGATGTATCAAGCTTATTCAGCTCTATTACCGGACACTCTGCTTTTGCAAGCGCATAGAACAATTCAACTCTTATATCTTCATCCTCGGCACAATAAATTGTAAGACCAATTGTCTCCTTTTCATTATCATTATCATTTTCATTGTCCTTTTCATTATCATAAGATACATTTTTAATGCCTGAAACTGTTCTTAATGCTTCTTTTAGTTTTGTCTTGTCACCTTTAACAATAATATGAACACCATTTGTATCAACCATTTTCTTTGTTATGTTTTCAGGTGTGTCTTTTGTTATCATTTTTCCTTCATTTATGATAATTATCTCATCACAGACAGCACTTATCTCCTGCATGATATGTGAACTTAAAAGTACCGTATGATTTTTGCTGAGCTCTCTGATAAGCTCACGCATCTCTATAATCTGGCTTGGATCAAGACCTACAGTCGGCTCGTCGAGAATAAGAATATCCGGATTTCCAATCATTGCGCCTGCAAGACCTACTCTCTGTTTATAACCTTTCGACAGATGCTTTATAAGCCTTTCCGAAACATCAAGTGTTTTTGTTTTCGACATTATCTTATGCACTTCAATGTCTCTTTCTTTTTTAGGAACTTTTTTCAAATCCGCAACAAATGAAAGATACTCTCTTACTCTTAGATCAGGATAAAGTGGTGGAATTTCCGGAAGATACCCTATATTCTTCTTTGCAAGTTCAGGTTCATCCATAATATCAATACCGTCGATGAGAACCTCTCCCTCCGTCGGTGCAATATAACCTGTTATCATATTCATAGTAGTTGATTTTCCTGCACCGTTTGGTCCCAGAAATCCAACAACTTTTCCTGTTTCAACAGTAAATGAAAGATCGTTTACCGCAGCATGTGAACCATACTTTTTAACGAGATTTTTTACTTCAATCACTGTACTTACCTCCTGTTTTTTGTATACAAAAGAGAATAACATAAGATTGTCAAGATTTTGTGAACACAAATAAATTTCGATGTGCCTATTATGCTGACAGTATTAGATTTTTGCATTTCAAACTAATATAATATTTGTGTGCACATTTAATAGTGCAAATTACTACGAAAGGAAAATAAAAAAATGAAGTATTGTGAAGAATGTGGTGCAAAACTTGAAGACGATGCCATCTTTTGCGAAGAATGCGGTGCAAAGCAGTCTTCTGTTGTTTCTTCTGAACCAAATCAAGACATATCTCCTAAACCTTCAGATATTTCCGCCAGTGCAGGCAGCACACCGATACAAAACCAGAACAAAAATCAAAATCCTGTTTTTGAAACTCCTGCTGCTCCTGCAAAAAAAGCTTCATCAAAGACTGCTGTGTATATATCTGTTATTGTTGTATGTCTTGCGGTGATAGTCGGTGCAGTTTTTTTACTTTATCCAAAGTTTATAAAAAATAATAATAAACCTGCAACAGAAATATCCAAACAGAACGATTTCCAAAAATCAACACATGGAATTGCAGACGAGCCAACAGCTGCGCCGGAGATAACTGAAGCACCTACCGAAAACCCAACAAAAAAACCTAAGAAAAAAGTCAAAAAAACACCTGAGCCGAATGATTATGACGATGACTACTCCGATGAGGATGACTATGACGATTCAGATGATTATGACTATTATGATGAATATATAATTCCTGACTCAGATGTCCGTAAAATCACAAAATCTGAAGTTCTTGCTCTTTCCAAAGAGGAACGCTGGATTGCCAAAAATGAAATATATGCAAGGTATGGAAGAATGTTTAATAATCAGGATTTACAGGAATATTTTGACGGCTTAGACTGGTATATTCCTACAACTTCACCTGATGATTTTGACGAGAGTGTATTTTCAAAAGTAGAAAAATACAATGTACGTCTGTTAGCAAAATATGAAAATCAATAACGGAGGATAAAATAATGAATGAAAAACTAAAGGAACCAAGAATTTATTTATGTGCAGCTGTTTTTATATCAATGTTTTTGCCATGGGCAAGCTGTGAATCTTCAGCAGATGTCATGGGCATTTCTGCCAGTGGAAGTGCTTCAATCAGCGGCGTAGCGCTCTTACAAAGCAACTTTATAACAAGCGTATTTATATTTCTTATTCCCGGTCTGCTCATATGTCTTGATTTGATACCTTCAATAAAGATTCCGATGAGGCTGCCATATTTATTAGCACCTATTGTCTCAGTCATCATGTCTGTAGTATCAATACTGCTCTATAAATCCAAGTCATCTTCTTCAGTATCTTTTGGCGGTGACAGCAGTATGGATATTTCATTACATATCAAAATAGGTTTTATAATAACCATATTACTTTTTATCGCTATTATCGTCTACACTTTAATACATGATTTTGCATTAGATAAAGATGTAATAAAGGAAAAAGGGTTAAAGGGAGCAATATCAGATATTGCCGGCGAAGTTTCCGGAGAAATGTCAGAGACAGTGAAAAAAACAAATTTTGAACTTCCATCATCAAAATGCCCTCAGTGTGGTTCGCCTGTCACTATAGGCAAAAAATTCTGTCCGAAATGCGGTTATAAAATGCAGACAACGTCTTCCCTATCAGGCACTAACAGACGTACATCTGCAAATTCTTCAATCCCGCTTACCGTACAGCAGTATATCGACAATCTTAATACCGTCAAATGCCAGAATTGTAACAATGATGTCCCGGTAAGCACAAGATTTTGTCCTCAGTGTGGAGAAAAAGTTGAAATTAAAGTTTATCCTGAAAATTGTGAATCATGCGGCAAGCCGCTTATAAAAGGTAAAAATTATTGTCCTGACTGTGGTACAAAGGTAAATACAATAAAACTTATAACAAAATGTTCTAATTGCAGTTCAGACCTGTATTTCGGCAAAAAATATTGTCCTGACTGCGGTACTAAAGTTCAATAGAAATTATTTTTTATGTATATTTTAACAGCAGAGCTTGATATAAACTTTATATCAGGCTCTGCTGTTTGATTATGCTTTTTATACAATATCTTTTAACATTTCTCAGGTTCCGGATAATCCACTCCGTCAGTATCTACCGTAACCTTGATTATCATCTGCGGCTCTAACGGTGCATCTGAATAATCAGTTTCTGTCTCTGCTATCGCATTCACCGTATCCATTCCGTCTGTAACTTTTCCGAATGCGGCATACTGTCCGTCAAGGTGTGGTGCATCTTTATGCATGATAAAGAACTGTGAACCTGCTGAGTCAGGCATCATTGAACGTGCCATCGAGAGAACTCCTGCTGTATGTTTAAGGTTATTTTCTACCCCGTTTATTGCAAACTCACCTTTGATAGAATATCCCGGTCCGCCGGTTCCTACTCCGTCTGGGTCTCCTCCCTGTATCATAAAACCTTTTATAACTCTGTGAAATATAAGTCCGTCATAAAATCCCTTATTTATAAGAGAAATAAAATTGTTTACTGTATTTGGAGCTATTTCAGGATAAAGCTCCGCTGTGATTGTACCTGCTGTTGTTTCAAATGTAACTATTGGATTTTTTGTCATTTAATTTTCCTCTTTTCTTAATTAGTTTAATTCATTTTCTTTATATATATTTCAATGCGACGCTTTGCAACCGACGCTTCAATAGGTGCAAACATCACATCAGCCACAACTTCCGATGTTACTGCATACTTAAGCTGTTCCATATTTTCTTCCCTGCATACTGCCACAATCGGATACTCCACAGCCCACTGCTCCTTCCTCCGAAACTTTGAATCATCTACAAGCAATAATTTTTCTTTCTTTTATATTTCCATACCCGCTGTTCTCCCATAATTCTATTTATAATTTTCGCATAAAAAACGTATACTAAAAATCATTTTTCATTAGAAATTGTGTTATTCTTATTATAACACTTGCTTGAAATTATGTGAAGCAATAAAAAATGAATAAATTTCGCCATTGCTGTTTTTAACACAAAAAATGACGTCCTGTCAAACTATATATAATACTGCGCCTGTGCATTCCAGAGCTCATAATATTTTCCGTCCGTATCGTTTAAAAGTTCTTCATGTGTTCCAAACTGCACAATCTCACCCTCGTCAAATACAGCTATATTCTTACAGAACCGGCATGATGAAAGTCTGTGTGAAATATAAATTGCCGTTTTATCTTTTACCATCCTGTCAAAGTTGCTGTAGATTTCATATTCCGCAATCGGGTCAAGTGCCGCTGTCGGCTCATCAAGAAGTACGAACGGAGCTTCTTTGTATATTGCCCTTGCTATCGCTATCTTCTGCATTTCTCCTCCCGAAAATTCAACACCGCTTTCGTCATAACTTTTTCCTATATATGTATCAAGCCCATTATCAAGTTTGTCAAGCCTTGTTTTTAACCCTGCTTTTTCAAGACAATCCTCTATCTTTTCATTATCTCCCTCCATGTCTGCTGCCACATTCTGTTTCAATGTAAACGGAAGAATATTAAAGTCCTGAAATACAACCGAAAACAATCTTCTGTACTCTCTCTGGTCAAATTTTCTTATATCAACACCATTCAATAATATCTCCCCTTTTTCAACATCATAGAGGCGGCACAAAAGTTTTATCATTGTCGTCTTTCCCGAACCGTTCATTCCGACTATCGCAAGTTTTTCTCCGATATTTAATTCCATTGAAAAGTTTTTAAGTGCATACTCATCACTTCCCGGATATTTAAAATACACATTTTTAAACTCTATCTTGTATTCATTATCGCTTCTCTTTTCAACCGGAAGTTTTCCTTTATACATCTCATCTTTTAATCCGATAAGTTCCAATGTGGAAATCTGTTTTTTCGCCTCAAACGCAAGAGCTACAAGTGCTGTGCAGATATGTGTAACACCTGTCAGAAGCTTTTGCAGACTGCCTACAAATACAACTACATTTCCTGCACTTATTTTTCCTGACAGTGCGGCAAGAATGACAACCAGATATGCCCCTGCCTCTACCACTCCCATAGTAAAATCACCCATTGCAGCTTCCATTCCCATACTGAAAACTCCTTTATTATCAAGTTCCCTATGCTTTTTAGAAAAGAAAGGTTCTATTGTATAACGCTTTAAAAGGTCATATCCGTTATATATCTTAATATCTTTTGTATTGGCATAAGTATACTCTCTGCCATAAATAAAATCGTATGCAAAATTAACCATTTCTTCACGGTCTTTTTCATCAACTTCAAAAAACTGATATTCTTTTAACATCTTGTTGTAATGAAGCCTGAGTTTGTCTGTAACTATCGCAATAAGTATTATCATAACAAAAGAAAATAATACGGAATATCTGCCTGTATGGCTAACTATCTTCACTATCGGATATGCGAGAACAATTGACGCAAAAATATTTACTATATCAAACAATATGCTGTTTGTTATAAATACCGGTGTATTTATGCCCCATCCCCAATTTGTATCCTTATCTATCTTGTCTCTTAATCCTTTTACCTTTGGACTGTCTATCTCGCTGTAATCCATATCTAATATTTTCATTTCTATGTTTGATGAATATATATTATATATCCTGTCACGCCTTGCCTCTGCATAATTCCACACCGTACTTGCCACAAACCTTATCAAAAATATTATAGCAAGCGTAATAACGGTAACCTCTGACAACTCTCTTGCTCCCTTTTTTTGTGCAAGCCCATCGAGGACATAAGACGAAAGCCAAAGTGCAATATAAGCTGCCGCAACATTTGCGATATGTGTTATCATAGAAATTTTAAAATAATTTTTATCTATCTCATTTATTATCTTATAGAGATTTTTAATATTTTTTATATGTTGTCTTAACGAAATTTTTTCTGTTAATTTTTCCATCATACTGTCCTCTCATCATAATAACTGCTCTGCACTTCAAACATCTGTGCATATCTTCCTTTCATCTGCATAAGCTCCTCATGCGTTCCCTGTTCTATCACTTTTCCTTTTTCAAGCATGATTATCCTGTCTGAAAATCTTGTACTTGCAAACCGATGCGATATAAATATTGCTGTTTTTTTGTCCGTATATTTTACATAACTGTTATATATCTCGCTTTCAGCAATCGGGTCAAGTGCCGCCGTCGGCTCATCAAGCACAAGCACCGGTGCATCTTTATACAATGCTCTTGCAAGCAAAAGACGCTGGTTCTGACCTCCCGACAGTTCAATACCGTTTTTATGCATTGACTTTGTTATATAACGCTCAGGTGTTATTCCTCTGCTGTCTAAATATTCTTTTAAACCTGCTTTTTCAAGTGCATTAAGTACCTTTTTATTATCCGTATCTGCTGCTCTTTTCAAAGATATATTTTCACTTATCTTAAACGGAAGTATAAAATATTCCTGAAATACAACAGAAAACAACTTATAAAATTCTGACCTTGCAAATCTGTTTCTGTCAATGCCGTTTATCAGAATGCACCCCTCATCAGGCTCATACATTCCTGTAAGTAATTTTACAAGTGTAGTCTTTCCTGCACCATTTACACCAACTAATGCTATTTTTTCTCCGGAATTTATCTTCAGATTAAAATGCTCAAAAATCTTTACATTTTCCTTGTCTTCATCATTACTTTTATATGAAAAACTCACATCACGAAACTCTATTTCCAGAGGATATTTTAACTCTTTTGTCCCCTCGCCGTCATCCATCTGCTCATCCTCAAGGTCAAAATATTTTCTTATATCATTTGCCTTTCTAGCGGCATTGCCTAACTCTAACATGTCATGTATAATATTTCCCACAAAGCCTGAAAAACCTGCCACTGCACCAAAATACATCACAAATTCTCCTGCCGTTATGCTTCCCTGTACAGCTTTATTTATAAGGTATATATACACTGTCATATCACACAGCATGGATATTAAAAAACCAATTTTTTCAACACGGGATGTAACTTTTCCTTTTTTGATATTAAAATCCGTTATCTTTCCTATGATATTGTCCCTAAGCTTCGAAAGCCAGTTATCCATATCAAACATCCTTACATCCTTTGCCATACTTGTATTTCCCATATTACCTCTTATACAGTAATATTTACTGTTAAGTTCTGCACTTTCTTTTCTCACACGCTCATAGTATTTCATGCCATAATCCTGTGCATAACAGTTTATAAGTGACAAAATGATAACGACAGCAAGCATAAACATATTAAGGCTTCCTATGACTCCGGAATATAATACAAAACATAAAATATTTATAATAATAGATACTGTTTGGTTTATGAGCTTACTTGTAGCACCATCATCTCCCTCATTGCCTAATGTCTGTACCGCTTTGTTATATGTCATTTTATTTTCTC
>OGFM01000993.1_pt1 | contig 19882 bp, 19 predicted proteins | sample 1570871 | NCBI WGS metagenome assembly OGFM01 (sample SAMEA2581957, study PRJEB24529) | metagenome | biome: Human gut stool | place: China | collected 2011
TGAGAAGAAATACAAGACTTAAATGGAGATATAAAAAGATGATTAAAGTATTATTTGTTTGCCACGGCACTACCTTAGCAAAATTCTGAAAAACCTTGATTTTACAGTATATTTTTGAACCAGTAGGGATGTTTTACTAAGTTTTTACTAAAGAGGAATCCCTAGCACGAATTTAGAAAAGTAACATATAGTATGACCTTATTAATTGGTAGAACAATTGGTAAGGTCCTTTTTTATTTCAAGGAGGTTCAAAATGAAAAGTACAGCGTTAGGAGCAGAAAACATTATTTTTATCAGTGATGCACATGAAAAATTCTACTATGAAAAATAACAAGAAGTACGGTATCAGGATGTGTACCATAAGGCATTGTGTTATTGTCTGGGTATTAATGGAGATACCAGAAAAAATGCTGACAGAATTTATAATTTTAAAACGGGGTCTGTTAAAACGAAATGTTTACATGAAGGATGGCAGACAAGCGGTAGCTTAAAAGTAGTGAGGATGGCATTTAATCTGTACTGTAACAGCACGCCAAGCGTTTGGGATTATGAAGATGCAGAGGAACAGGTAAACGAGTGCAGACAGTATACAGTAGAGGATATCTTCTGCTGTGCATATGCACCATATTTTTGGCAGGCAGTACAGATCCGTTATCCGGAATATGTAGTGTACAATCAAAAGTTACATGCCATGCTTGGAGGAATAGATTAATGCTGAAAGTGAGACTGATGGGAACAAAAAATGATATTGCATGGTTTCAGAAAATCCTGCAGCGTCATCCTAAAATTGAAGTTATGGAATTATCGGAACTTTATTCCAATAAAGGGACGAGCAAATATTATAGAGCTTATGCTGAAATTGAAAAAAGTAATGTAAATAAAAAATAGTAGAAAAACAGGAGAATTATATCATGTGCAAAATAATCGCAATCGCAAATCAAAAAGGTGGAGTAGCAAAGACTACAACAACTATTAATCTTGGAGTAGGACTGTCTAAGGGTGGAAAACGTGTTATATTGTTTGATACTGATCCCCAGGGACATTTGACAATGGGACTTGGTTTTCCAAAGAACTTAAGGGTAACATTGAAAACAATGATGGAAAATATCATTATGGGATTAGAATTTGATCCCAGGGAAGCAATTTTACACCATGAGGAAGGAATAGACCTTATGCCGGGAAACATTGAGCTTTCCGGTCTGGAGGTATCCCTTGTGAATGTCATGAGCCGGGAGCGTATCATGCAGGAATACATAGGAATGGTGCGGGATTATTACGATTACATCTTAATTGATTGTATGCCTTCACTTGGCATGATTACGATAAATGCCTTTGCCTGTGCCGACAGTATTCTGATACCTGTGCAGGCGGCATACCTGCCCGTTAAAGGTTTACAGCAGCTTATCAAGACCATTGGAAAGGTAAAGCGCCAGATTAACCCGAAGCTGGAGATAGAGGGTATTCTGCTGACAATGGTGGACAGCAGGACGAATTACGCAAGGGATATTAGTGCCATGCTGAAGGAAGCCTATGGAAGCCGGGTAAAGATATTTGAAAACATTATCCCGATTTCAGTAAGAGCAGCGGAGATTTCTGCGGAAGGTGTCAGCATTTATAAGCATGATCCAAAGGGAAAGGTGGCATCTGCCTACAATTCTTTGACAGAGGAGGTGCTTGCAAATGAGCAATAAGACCGGAAGTGCATCGAAAATCAAAATGGAGAGCTTTGATGATTTGTTCGGAGGAAATAGTGTACAGGAAACTGGGGCAGAGCAGATAATCAATGCCCCGTTAGCAGACCTTTATGAGTTCAAAGACCACCCGTTTAAGGTATTGGATGATGAAAAGATGGAGGAAACAACGGAGAGTATCAGACTTTACGGGGTACTTGTTCCGGGAATTGCAAGACCGAGAGCAGGCGGCGGCTATGAGCTGATTGCAGGACACCGCAGGAAGCATGGCTCAGAAAGAGCCGGGAAGACGGAAATGCCGATTATTGTCCGCAATTATTCCGATGATGAAGCAACCATTATCATGGTGGACTCTAATATCCAGAGGGAGGACATTCTGCCGAGTGAAAAGGCGAAGGCATACAAGATGAAGTATGAAGCCATGAAACATCAGGGAAAGAAATCGGGAAAGAATACTCTTGATGAAGTAGGGGAAGCAGCCGGAGAGAATGCGAAGAAAGTACAGCGTTATATCTGGCTGGCAAGGCTTTCCGAGGAACTTCTTGAAATGGTGGATACCAAGAGACTAGGCTTTTCACAGGGGGTAGACATTTCTTTTTTGACAGAGGAAGCACAGCAGTGGGTGGAGGTCATTATAGAAGAACAGGGCTGTAATGTCAGCACTGCACAATCCGGAAAGTTAAAGGAATATGGAAAAAGCGGCGAGCTTACACTTGCAATGGTGCGGCTGATTTTAACGGAAGAAAAGCCGAAGGAAAGAAAATTTACTATGAAATCAGATAAGATTGGCGAGTATTTTTCAGACAGTTATTCCAATGAGGAGATTGAGAATATCATCATTTCACTTCTGGATAAGTGGAAAAAGGAAGGAGCTGTTTGACAATGGGATATTTAACAAGCGGCAACGAAATTGTTGACGCAATGGGTTCGATAAATATCTCCGGAAACATTATTCCTGCTGTTTGGTACAGGACAATCACTAAGGAGAATGGGAAACCATATCTCCTTGCGATTGTCATTTTGGCAGATATTGTTTATTGGTATCGTCCTTCTGATGTACGGGATCAGGGAACCGGACATATTCTTGGGTGGAAAAAGAAATTTTCAGATGATTTGTTAAGACAGAGCTATCAGTATTATGCGGATTTGTTTGGAGAATCTAAGAAAACAGTAAAAACCGCAATGGATAAATTGGAGCAGTTGCAGGTAATCAGGAGAGAGTTCCGGACAGTCAGTTACGGAGACGGACTTGTTTGTAATAATGTGATGTATGTGGAATTAAAGCCGGATATGCTTTACCGACTGACATTTCCAGAGGAAATTCCTGCTATGAATGGGGAGAACAATTCATATGCAGATGTATCTGATGTCAAAAGGGGAGGGAGACTCCCTACAAAATCGGATACCCCTATGGAAATTTTGGGAGGGAGGGGTATCCCAGACGGGACACAGGTATCTACAAAATGGGATACAGGTCATGACGAAATGGATAGCACCCTCTTGCCAGAACCGGATACAGGTCTATCCCAAAATGGAGAGACAGATTCATATACTACTGCAAATATTACTGACGGAGAATCCTATCATATCAATCAAGCTGCCAGTGAAGCAGAAAAAACGATTGATGCGATGGAGGATGTCAACGTATACATTGAAATCATCAAGGAGAACATTGAATACGATCACTACATGAAATACAGTGATTGGCAGGACAGGGAGCTTTATGATGAACTTTTTGAGATTATCTGTGAAGTGGTCTGTGTAAAGCACAAGACGGTAAGGATAGGCGGGGATGATTACCCTTATGAGCTGGTAAAGTCAAAGTTCCTGAAACTGAACAGTTCACACTTGAATTATGTCATTGGTTGCATGAAGAATACCACAACCAAGATTACAAACATCAAGGCGTATATGGTGACAACGCTCTATAATGCACCAAGCACAATCAATCATTATTACCAACAAGAGGTACAGCACGATATGTATGGAGGTGGATGGCATGAAAAGGGTATTGTTTAAGGTCATTGTTCCGGTAGTGTTCATTGCGGTATGGATGCTGACCTGTTATCCGGTATGCAATAAAGCAGAAGGCTTTGACTGGTTTTTATATTGGATTATTGCAGGGTGCCCGTTTGGTATCCGCCGGATGTGCCTGTGGCTGATACCGAAGAATTTCGGCACCAGTGGGAGCATTGGTGTTCTTGCTCTGAATTGTATCATAGGCGGTTTAATTGGCGGTGTAGTGCTGATTTTCAAGATAATTGGCATTGCAGGAGAGCTTATCAGTATTGTAACAGGACACTTCTGGACGAAAAGTCCAAAAGTGGAAATATAGAACTTCTGGACATTTTGTCCAAAGGTGGAGCAGTCAAAACATGGCTGCTCTTTTATTGTTAGAAGGAAGGAGTGCAAAAAGATATATGGAGTCAATGAGAGATGTGGATAGGGTAATGGAACGGGAGATTAAAAAAGGAAGTACACCCTTACAGTTTGAACAGTTAGGCTTTGGCGATTACAGCTACAATGAAATTACTTCAAAGGAAAAGCTGTTGCAGGTGCTTTTCTATCTGTTACGGATTGGGGAGTATGAACCATTCGCCGGAAAAACCATAGGGAACAATGTTTACATGGATATGCGGGGGAAAAAAGCTGTTTTTAAGAGAACCAGACTGACCTATGAGAGAAATAATATTTTTGCATCAATTAAGCGGCTGGTAAAGAAAGAACTTTCGGAAACACCGATTCCATGGTAAAATAAGAGTGTGTTTGGAAAGCACCTTTTTTTGCATTGTCACTTGATGATGTGAAGTTTGAATGGGGTACGATGTTTGCAGAGTTGCCTACAATTTTACAAATCATGTGAATTGTGTAAATCGTGCTCTGCTCTTTTTAATAGCAAGTAGAAAAGAATATCGGAAAAAATGAATAAAGAGAAGGTGATCAGAGGGAAAATAGCTATTATAGTAAATATCCCCACAATTCAACTATTTGGTGCCCGCTACTACTATATTCTTTACTCCCAGCCTTGTTTTAGAGGTAATAACAATACGTCAAAGCTAGTAAAAATAAGAATTTTAGGCTTGACAGATAGGAAGGTTTTATATGGATAAACAGATGAACTTAAACGAATCGGTAAATACTGCTATCGAAAAAATGGAAAATGCCAAGTGTGCATATGAATGGCTAAAACGAAATGAGAATACCAGTGACACAAGGGAGCAGACTCGACAGTTTGATATTTTTAAAGAAATAAATACTGTGCCAGATATATTGTTGAGATGCTTTGTGCTTGAAAAAGGTATCACTTGTTATGAGCCTTTTTATGATGAAAACAGAAATTTTGCACCTTATCAGATAGATGTACAGGATCTTGCAACTAAGACTTATGCACATAAGGTATGTAGTTCCATTCTTTATCATAATTCAATACATCCAGAAAATGCTTATTTAGAGGATGTTGATTTTGCATCGTTCTTTGATGATACAAAAGAATTTAGGAATCTAAACACACATGTAGGTGTCCGTGGCGTTTTACAGGATGTATATAGGATATTTGTCAATTTAAATAAAATTCTCCTGGCATTAGATTGTAATACAGAGAGGAAAATTGTTTCATTGAGTGAGGAACCAGGACAATTTGATTTTCCGATGTTTTACGCATGCATGGATAATATGAATGCTGATGAAAGAAAATTTATCATGATTACAGACTCTTTGCATGATGTTGAAAAAGAAGAATTGGCATCCTTTTTGAGTATTCCGTGGTCCATGATTATTGATTATGATGGAACAACATATTATGGGGGAATGGAATCTGTAATGAGAGAATATGATATCCCATATAATAAATACCAAGAGAACCAGTTTACGACTAATAACAGCATTTCTTATTTCCCTGGAAGAATTATGTATGTATCCCTATGTGATGATGATGATGATTTTCGCAAACAATTTCGTGCAAGAGGAAAGAAGGCTTTAGCTGGAGAAAGAAATTGGATTACTACGGCCGTGAATAAGGTTCGCAATACCAGAACCAGAGGAACAATTGTAGTGGTAGGAGCTCAAAGCAATCGAACCAGAGATATTATTGGATTTGTTGGAGAAGAATTTAAGGAAATTGATGTTATATACTTATCACGTCAGAATGGCGAAGTAGTTGAAAAAACTGATGATGAGGACTGGGGAGATACGGGCAATATTTCAAATGTTATTCATTTTGAAAGTTCCGTATTTGAAGCTTTAAGACGGATTCATGCGAATAAAGGCTCACTTCCGGTGAGAGAAGAATCATCAATATCAACCAGCGATGCAATTTATTGTGTTCATGTGCCAGGTGTAGGAAAGATTGGCATAAATGACAGGGAACAGGTACAAAAACTGGAACAGTATTTTGAATTTGTTCATTTGGACATCGGCAAAGACGTTACTAAAGTTAATGAATGGAATTTCTTTCATGGTGATGTTGCTAATTGGGCGACTATTAGATATGGTAATCTGCCAATCCTGTCTGAGAAGGTACATGGATTTATTAATTTAATACGAAACAATGGATATAATAAATGCTATTATATTTATCATTCTCCAGGTATCGGCGGAAGTACATTAGGAAAACAGGTTTGTTGGGAACTCAGCAGAGAAATGCCGGTACTCGTTGCAAAAGAGTATTGTAGTGGACAGATGTTCAAAGGATGGCTTCATGATTTATATATACATTTGTTTGTAAAGAATCCTTTTTTGATTTTGGTCGATGAAAATCTCTTCTCAGACAGTGAAATGCAGGATATTGAGATGGCTATTTCAAATTCGGATTATCGTGTAAATGCGCTTTTTGTAAAACGCATAAGTGAAGTGGATGCCAGACAGCGTTATATGAATCCCAAGGAAAGAGAACTATTATTTACGAGACTGGAACCGGAAAAAAAAGAACAATTGAAAGCAAGATGCTTTGAATTGCTAAAAAGAAATGACCAAGAATCTAAATATGAGAGTAGAGTGGCAGCTTTAGAGAAAACAATAGATGAAAAAGAGCGATTTGCTCTTTTAATCAACCTGTATTTGTTGGAAGAGAATTTCAACCTGGAAACTTATGTAGGAAGATTCCTTAAGTTAATACCAGATGATATTGATGGAAAGAGAATGACCGATTTACTGGTATTTACATCGATGGGAGCTTATTTTTCCAACAATGTAAGAATTCCTATTAGTTATTATTCGGAATATCTTTCTTTAGGGCAGAAACGCGATTATATCAATGATAATACGAAAAAATCCAGTGTAGAGAAGCTGTTTAAAGTCTACGAGGAGGGATTGCTGCTAAAAGTAACAGAACAGGGAAATAAATGGTATGGAATCAAACATTATCTTATAGCACAGGAGATGCTGAAGCAACTGATTGGAGGAGAACACTGGGAGTCTTTTCTTCCGGAGTATTCTCGTCAATTGACTGAATTATTTATTTCTTTGTCAAAAGGACACAATGAGATAGATGGGGTTATTCTAAACATTGTCACGGCACTATTCACTGATAAAACAAGAGATCGGGAGCCAAGGGTTAGTGGAGAGTTTACAGCTTTATTGGATGCAATGGATGACCCGGCAAAAATTGATATAATATTATATTTGGCGGATAGTTTTGAAAAGATCATAAAAGAAAATATACCAGCGGGAGAAGGTAGAGCCGAGTATAAGCTTCTGGCGCATATATACGCACAGTGTGCAAGAGTTCGTTCAAAATGCCTTCTTACAACTGAGAATATGATTGATGAGACAGAGATAGATATATGGATAAACAAAACAGTTAGTCTAATCTATGATGAAGGTATTTTTGAATATGATCTGGAGGATATGCTTGGACGGTGTTATCTTGAACGCATCAAGAGAATCAGTCATGACGATATTAATGATGAAAACATTGATAATATATTAAAAAATATAGACAACGCCATTTTACATTTCAGTAATACCATCTGGTATGGAAGTGCAAGCTATGGAGTTCCGGGAAAACTTGAGACCATTTGGCGAGGAATTGAAATAATAAAAATCTGGAAAGGATGGGGAGAAGAAAATTTAATTGAACGGCTCCATGAGAATGAGAAAACAAAATCTTATCTGGAAATGGGCAATGAATTAATCCGTGAAGTGGATGAATACGAAATGACAACACAAGGCAGGGTAAGGATGCTTCAGGAAAAGGAGCAATTTGAAAAAAGCTGTTCTCCGTTGGAGCCATCTATGTTGATTCAAAATCTTGAGAATTTAAGGTTAAAGGTGGATCCTCAGGATTATAGCAGCCAATATGTTATAAGTTCTGGCATGGTAAACGGTTATGAAAGAAAATATTATACTCAATCTAGTGAATATAGAAGAAGTCAATTAATATATCGTGCCCTGAAGGGTGATAAGGATGCGCAGGATGATGCTGAAAGGGTTTTCAAACATTTGGATTTGCTGGTTAAATTGGGAAATACACACGAAGTAAGTTATACAACTTATAAGTGCTGGTTTGAGTATGCCAAGTATTTGGATGTGCCATTGGTTCGGGCTTGGGATGTTGCTATTCATTGGAAAAATCAGGAATTGTCAAGGGTAAGAGACAATTCTCTTTATGAAAGTAATTTGCTTCGACCATATTATTACCTATTCGTGATTGCGTTGTTGCGATATCTGTCAAATCAGGGAATGACGGAAAAGGATGTGTCTGACCGGAAAGCTGATTTAAATAAGCAGATAAAAGCAACTTCAAGAAATACTTCCGTTGTGCAGGACTGGTTCGCAACAGGAAAAGGAATGGGGCAACTGTATGATAGATCATGGATTAATCTTGCTGATGTAGATTCAGAAGCACAGATTAGAGTTGTTTCTGGTAAAGTTGTTCATTATGAGAATAACTGGGGATATATGAAGCTTTCTAATCCAAGAGCCATGGGAAGTTGGGGACGAACACCTATAGGTCAAAGATACAGCAAGGATTGTGACGTTTTTTTTGATGGAAGGCAGTCCGGTGTAATTTCTAAATTAGATGTTGGAAACGGTCAGGAGAAAGAGTTCAAGGTTGGTTTCTCATATGAGCGGATGGTCGCCTCAACGAAGAGTCTGGAGAGAAATATTAAAAAATCCTATCTTGTTGACGAAATAAAAAGTAGCTATCAACCTGGTGGGATTAGGCCGGTAGTGGAGACATCAACGATAACTGGGCATGCATGTGCGAAATTTTTTCCTAAGTATTATTGCAGTGTTAACCCAAGCATTGGCTTTTTAAATGGTGTTCTGGAAAATGGTCAAAAAGCAGAATTGAGTTTAAATGATATTGCAAAATTCTCTGACCAAGTACAAAAGTATGGTTCTCCGGAAATTATTATACATATGTTAGAGAACATGGAATCCTTTGATGTGTGTATTATGGAAGAAAGAGTTGGTAGTGATGGCGTAAAGGTAGCAATAGTATCATTATATGATACAGACATTAATTTGGGTCAGATATTACAAAGTTTGTCTGTTGAAAAGCGGTTTTCCTCAAGGCATAATATTGATTTAAATCTAATAAGCTTTTCTCCGGATGATTTGGTACAGTCATATCCTTATAAATATTTAAATGGATCGCTTGCGAATGGTATGAGAGGTGGTCTAAGCTCATTTGATATTGAACGGTTTGGAGAAGAGTTGGACGAATATGGGAACAGTGGAGATGTCTTGCAATTGCTCTACAAAATTCCATCTTTCGATGTGGTTATTGAAGATTCCAGAAAACCAAGGAAGTGCCGCTTGTCTCTGTACGCGACAGGAAAGACTTTGACCGAAATACTTGATGGCACTGAGAAAGATGCCAATGAGACAGTGGCAGAGAAACTGGCTTTAACTACAGAGAAAAAGGCTGTTGAAGAATATCCTCAAAAGGCAGAACTACCGGATGCAACCGGAAAAAGTGTAGTGCTATTTGACTGTGATTTTTCAAGAGCAAAATCTATTAGTGGTATGGTTTTGCTTGATGGCTATTCGGATCCTTTTCCAGCGCTTATTCCTTCTGTTCAGACAAAGATAATGAAAGATTTAAAGAAAAAGAAAAGAATAAAGGCAACAATTATCAGTAAAAATGAGAATCAATATATTCTAAAACTTAAGCAAAGTTAGTAATAACTGTCTTGGCAACAGTAATTGCTGTTGCTAGGGCGGTTATCATTTCTAACAACAGAAAGTTATATAGATACTTTAAGAAGTGCTGGCACTTTTACTGATTGTATATGCAACCTTCACATATGTATATAATAACAAAACCGCAAACAAACGAAATGCTATCCTCTAATCGATTCTACTGCCTTTTGCTTTGTGTGAAAAATAAAAATCGCACCCGCTAAACTGCAGGTGCGATACTTTTGTCAATATTACGAGTCCTACGCAGCTCCAGGACGGAACAACATATGACTCTAGTAATATTATACACCATATTTGTATGAAGTCAAACAAAAAATTATTCAGATAAATCATTAGAAAATTCTTCACTTAAAAGGTTTTCATCATTATCAGAAGTAGTAAATTTCTCGCTTACAGGATAGGAGAAGTTTTTGCCTATTTTCTGAAAGCCATATTCCAGATAATGTGATTTGGGGATGAAGTTATTTTCCGTAAGATTATGTAGTTTGGTGAAAAGCTCTACAAGCCATTCCTGAAATTCTGTTCCTGGTTCTTTTTGGTCAAGCTCATTTTCGTAATAATGTCTCACGATACTAGCAAATATATCGGCGAACTGTACTGCAGGAGTTACAGCAGAGCTGACAAACAAGGGCATTTCTAATATGTGATGGAAAGAACGCCCAAACTTCGTTTTGAAAAGAAAACCTGTAATTGCCTCAGCAATTTTTCGGTCAGCATCCTCATGCACCTCATCAAATATCATCATAGCTTTGCCATAGTGATGATGATTACAGTAAAACTCAACCTTTTTTAAAAGAAGGTAATACTGCTTTGGAAGATGATGCTCCGGAACAATAATTGGTTCATCTGGCTTGTCCATAATTATGGCAAAAATAGCAGCGTCATAAGAGGTAATGATGTCCACCATGCCTTCAACATACGCTTTATTATTTGTACGATTCTTAGTAATAGTTGCTTCACGAATTAGTTTTGTAGACTTTATTTCGTCCTGTTTTCCGTAAATGGAATCTTTTAATTTGTATATCTGATTTGTGATCGGTTTAATATCATTCTCATGGATACAGACACCAAGCAGGATAGGATTCTTGGTTGAATCTGTAGGGCGAGGGTATCCACTTTCGTCTATGAATGTAAGCGTATGAATAGATTGCTCCTTTGTTAAGTAGTGAATTGATTATACTATAAAATGGGTTAAACATACTACCAAATTTATAGAGATTGTTGCCTGTTCTTTATGTCTTGAGTAGTGGGCATATTTTCCCCAAGATACTGATTGAGATTTTCCCGTTTCCGCTTCAGCTCACGCACTTCCTTTTCACAATCTTTATAGGTGGAAGTCAGCTCGCTTTTCTGCTTCATCAGCTCCTGATACTCTGCTTTCAGTTTATCGACATTCAAGCTCCTTAAGTTTATGCCCGCCTGTTCAAGCATATGTCTGGCGCCGCCATAAAGTATGATCTGGCTTTCGTATCTGCGGAAATATGTGTCAGGATTCTTGGCTTTTTTGTAGCCGATATGATAGGAGCTGTTGTCTTTGTACTGCTGTGCGTATTTGATGATTTCTGCAAGGTCTTTGATACGGTGTTCCAGTTCCACCACGCTCTGTTTTGCAGACTTTCCGGCTTCGGTTTTTACCGCAATTTTGTGTTCCAGTTCTGACAGGGAACTGACTTCATTATAGCTCTGTGCGGCAATCTTTAAATTTTCAATGGCAGCCCACCTTTGCAGTCCCGGACTGCTTCTAAATTTCTCGTCCGAGGTGTCAATGAGCCTGCGGGCAGAGTAGTCTTTTTTCGGGATAACTGCCTTTCGTTCCCGCTTCCTTTCAATGCGTTCCATGATACGCTTCTTTGTGTATTCCTTACCCAAAGACTTCGCACTGCCACGCACAAAACGCTCTTTATCCAGAGGACGGAATGAGATGTATTTGGCAGCTTCTTCTTCAAAAGTTTCCCCTTTGATTTTATACCCTTTGGCTCTTATCAGAAGCAGAAATTCTTCATAAGTGGAAGCCGACTTGATGCAGAAATTGATGTCCTTTCTGATCTGCGTTTTCCATGCAGAACCGCTCTGCTCAGACTGCCATTTCTTGTATTTTTTGCCACGTTCACCGACGGGAATGATGACAGAAAGATTGTGTTCCTTGCACAGTTCATCACTCAGGTGACGGATGCGGTGGTAGGTCTGTGTACAGTCATGGTATTTGTTGTATTCAATGTTGTCAGCCGCACAAAAGATGATATGATTGTGTATATGCCCCTTATCAATATGCGTGGTGACAACATACGAATATTTCCCCTCTAAAACCTTGTCTGCAAGCTCCTTTCCGATGAGGTGCGCTTCCTCATAACCGACCTCGCCCGGAGCAAAAGCCTGTATCAGATGATAGGCTTTGTTAGGACTGTTTTCCCGGCAGTGGTCGAGAGTATATTTGAAGTCATAAGCTGCGGTTTCCGGAGAACAGGCATAAGAGGAAACAAACATTTTTTCATCGGTCTTTTCGGGGTTGCAGATGTAGTCTATCGCTTTATCAACGGTTGCTTTGATAGCATGGATTTTTGTGTACGCCATACCTCATTCATCAACTCCTTTACTTCGTCAATATCTTCCTGATAAATGTTTCCGGTGCTGTTTACCCGCTTGGCGATCTGGTTCAGATTTGAGCTGATACGTCCAAGCTCCGTATTATAATTTCTTAAATAACTGTAATCCACGTCATAGACATAGCCATACAAAATGAGCTTGCGTAAGAAAGCGGACTTGCTTTTCATGCCGGATAATTTGAACTTCTCATCAAGGATATACTGCTCGTCATCATCGAGATAAAATTGCACCGGATTGGTGCGTTTTCTGTTTGCCATTTCTTTAACTCCTTTCCGATTTACGCGAGCAATGAGGAAAATACTCTGCTTGCAGAAGTATTTGACGAATGCCGCTATAGTTTTAGAATTTATTCTAAAACTGGGTACAAAAAAACTGCTGTAAAATGTTCGATGTTTTACAACAGTTTGTTTTAAAGTGTATTCGATTTTTGGATAGAATTATCCAAGAAAAATTGTAGCAAAATTGCAGAAGAAGGTCAATGATTTTGCTGTGAAAAATGGCTCAAAAAAATAAGAGGGTTAGGGATACTTCCCTATGGAAATTTACGGGTTGTGCATGGGGCATAAAAGTAAATTTCAGCCCATGTGTCATGACATGGGCAGTGCTTGCTATGGTTGTTTTCGACACTCCCGAAGGGTGTGTCGGTATTTTAATGTAAGTGAAAAACGGTTATGGGGGTTCTTTTTGAATGACAAGAACAGGATACAGTATAATGATCAGTGCAAGAAGTGTGTGTATGACTGTAAGCAGAGATTCCGGTGCAGGATTGTGTGGTGTGGGAAGTATTACTCTAAGCGGAGGAAATGGGTAGAAGTTTGATACGTTGGTTTTGGAAATCCTTGAGTGATATATCAGCATAGTAGAGTATAATCTTGTTTTGTTCGAGAAAGCGAATTATAATAACATGCGGAGGGATAGATATGGATTATATGACATTAAAAGAAGCTAGTGAAAAATGGGGTGTAACACCTCGTTGGATAAATTATTATTGTTCTGCCGGACGTATTCCTGGCGCTGTAAAGATGGGAACGGTTTGGCTGATACCCAAATCAGCACAAAAACCTAAGGATGGTAGAAGAAAGGAAAATAAACATGAGTAAAATATTACTGCTTGAAGATGATTTAAGTTTGATTAATGGGCTTTCCTTTGCTTTTAGAAAGCAGGGATTTGAATTAGCTGTTGTCAGAACACTAAAAGAAGCAAATGAGTTATGGGGTGAGGGCAAGTATGATTTACTGGTTTTGGATGTATCTTTGCCCGATGGTACAGGTTATGAATTTTGCAAAAAAGTTAGGCAGGTTTCAAAAGTGCCGATTATCTTTTTGACTGCTTCTGACGAGGAAATGAATATTATTATGGGGCTGGATATTGGCGGTGATGATTACATCACAAAACCATTTAAGTTGGGAGTTTTGGTGTCAAGGATAAATGCTTTGCTTCGGAGAGCAAAGGGCTTTAATTCAACTGATACAGAACTGCAATCAAATGGAATTAAGGTGCTTATGCTGCAAGGACAAGTATTCAAAAATGAGAAGTTGATTGATTTGACTGCCGCAGAATATAAGCTGCTTTGTTTGTTCATGAAAAATCCCAATGTTGTACTTACAAAGGAACAGATACTGGATAAGCTGTGGGATTGTGAGGGTAACTATATTGACAGCAGTACGCTTACTGTATATATGCGCAGATTGAGAATGAAGATTGAAGATAATCCGAGTGAACCGCAAATGTTATTAACGGTACGACGTATGGGTTATAAGTGGAATGTTTTGGGTTGAGGTATTCTATGAAAATATTTGTAAATAAAGACATAAAACATTTTTTCCTTGCAATAATGGTCGTTCTTGTAAATTTCCTTGTTCTGACAGAAGTATTGATTTGGGTGCTGTATGAGAAATTTTCTTTTTGGTTATTGTTTCTTTCCTTATTGACAACGTTTGCAATTTTGATGGTCTGTTTTTTGTATTTTCGCAGACAAAACAAAATGTTGGAGGATGCAGTGTCACAGATTAATTCTTATCTTGGAGGAAATGCAAATGCCCGTATTGAATGTGATGATGAGGGCGAATTATATAGATTATTCCATTCGGTAAATTCACTAGCTGCGGTGTTAAATGCCCATGCAGCGAATGAAGCAAGGGAAAAGCAATTTTTGAAAAATACCATATCTGATATATCGCATCAATTGAAAACACCGTTGGCAGCACTGAATATATATAATGGTTTGTTGCAGGATGAAGCGGAGAAACTGCCAAACATAAAAGAATTTGCCACACTATCAGAACAGGAACTTGATCGTATTGAAACATTGGTTCAAAGTCTTTTAAAGATTACAAAGCTGGATGCTGGCTCCATTGTGATTGAGAAAAGTATGGAGAGCGTAGCTGATATGATGCAGGATGTTGAACAACATTTTGCATATAGGGCTAGACAGGAACAGAAGGAAATCCTTTTGTCTGAATCAGAGGATATTTCACTCCTTTGTGACCGTGACTGGCTGATCGAAGCCATAGATAATATTGTAAAAAATGCGCTCGACCATACAGCAAATGGAGATACAGTTCGCATTGAATGGAAAGCTTTATCCAATGCCGTTCAAATCGTTGTGAAAGATAACGGCTGCGGGATTCACCCAGAGGATTTACACCATATTTTCAAGCGGTTTTATCGTAGCCGTTTTTCAAAGGATAAGCAAGGAATTGGACTTGGTTTACCTTTGGCAAAAGCAATCGTTGAAGCACATAGCGGCTCCATTGAGGTTGACAGCGAATTAGGCAGAGGGACGACTTTCACAATGAATTTTCTGATTCCTACAAAATTGTAGGATGACTGTAGCCTTGCAGTAATATTCATGTGCTATTCTTTCAGACATAGGACAGGGGGAAAGTCAACCTGCCTAATATTAAAATCATTGAGAAAGAGGTGTTTGCACTATGAACTTATTAGAGGTCAATAATATTTGTAAGACCTATGGCAGCGGAGAGACTGCTGTGAAGGCATTGAAAAATGTCAGTTTTTCCGTTCCAAAAGGTGAGTATGTAGCGATTGTCGGAGAGTCTGGTTCTGGAAAAAGTACACTCCTAAACATGATTGGTGCTCTGGACACGCCAACATCGGGCAAGGTAATGATTGATGGAAAGGATATTTTCTCCATGAATGATCGAAACCTTACTGTGTTCCGGCGCAGAAATATTGGCTTTATCTTTCAGGCGTTCAATCTTGTTCCAGAGCTTACTGTAGAGCAGAATATTATTTTCCCGGTGCTTCTTGATTATCAGAAACCCGACAAGAAGTATCTGGAAGAACTGCTTACTGTTCTGAACTTGCAGGAGCGCAGAAATCACTTGCCGAGCCAGTTATCCGGTGGTCAACAGCAGAGAGTAGCGATTGGACGAGCACTTATTACCAGACCGTCACTCATACTCGCCGATGAGCCGACAGGAAATCTGGACACACGGAACAGTAGTGAGGTCATTGCATTGCTGAAAGAGGCATCGAAAAAATACGAACAGACTATCATTATGATTACTCACAATCGTAGCATCGCACAGACTGCAGATCGTGTATTGCAGGTATCGGATGGTGTATTGACTGATTTCGGGAGGTGTAGGGAATGAGAAGTTATTTAAGTCTTGTGCCCATCTCTGCAAAAGTGCATAAACGTCAGAGTCGAATGACACGAATTTGTATTATTCTTGCGGTGTTTCTCGTAACATCTATCTTCTCTATGGCTGAGATGTGGACGGATGCAGAAACAACAGCAATGCGTCATAATCATGGGGACTGGCATATTGCTTTACAAAATGTTTCGAAGGATGAAGCAGAACAGATTAGAAAGAACTCTAATGTTGCAGTTTCTTCTTGGTACGATGAGATAAATACCGATGCAGAACAGAATTATTACATAGATGGTAAAAATGCAGTTTTATATGGCATTGAGGAAAGCTACATTACAGATATTATGAAGTATCCGACAGAGGGAGTGTATCCGCAGAATGAAAATGAAGTTGCTCTTAGTGCTGATGCAAAAGAACTTTTTAGTGTTAAGATTGGAGATGAAATTACTTTAGATACTCCTGTGGGAGACGTTAAATATACTATTTCCGGATTTTACGAGGATGATACAGAGTTTAACGATATTATTGGTGGATGCTGTGTGTTTATGAATCGGAAGACTTTTGACGAAATTCGTAGGCTTAATGGTGTAGAGTCTGAGTCTCAATTCTATATTCGTTTCCAAAATGAAAACGGTCTGAAGAAAACGATTGCAGATATGATGCAACAATATAATCTGACTGCCGAAAATGTAAAGGAGAATACAGCTGTTTTAGGAATGTTGGGAGCCAGCAGTAACGAAAGTGTAAATGAACTTTATCCATTGGCAGCGGCTTGTTTTGTTATTATATTGATTGCAGGTGTATTTATGATTTCAAGCTGTATGAATAGCAATGTGGCACAACGGACAAAGTTTTTCGGTATGATGCGTTGTATTGGTGCAAGCAAGCAGCAGATAATCCGTTTTGTCAGGCTTGAAGCACTAAACTGGTGTAAAACGGCAATCCCGATAGGCTGTGCATTGGGGACAGTGACCTGTTGGATATTATGTGCAATCTTAAGGTTTTTTGTGAAAGGTGAATGGGTTGATATGCCACTTTTTGCAGTAAGTATAAACGGTATTCTTTGCGGTGCTTTAGTTGGTGTCATTACTGTATTTATTGCAGCCCATTCTCCGGCAAAGCAAGCGGCTATGGTTTCTCCAGCTGCGGCGGTATCCGGCAATGCAGATATGTCTAAAAATGTTAATCATGCAGCTAAAACAAGATTTTTAAAAGTTGAAACATCTCTGGGCATCCATCATGCAACTGGTACGAAGAAAAATCTATTCCTTATGACAGGATCCTTCGCACTTATGATCGTGCTGTTTTTGGCATTTTCTGCCTGCCTTGATTTTGTGCATAAGCTTCTCCCATCAGTGACCAGCAAATTCACGCCGGATATTACAATTGCAAGCCAAGATGACACGAATTCTTTGGATGGTAATCTTCCGGACAAAATTGCTGAAATAGAGGGCGTAGAATCGGCTTTTGGTATGATGACACGCACAGCATTTTCTGTAGAGGTTAATGGCAATGAGACAGAAATTGATTTGTTTTCCCATGATAAGACTCTGCTTGATACATTCAAGAAGTCAGTAATCAGCGGTGATATATCAAGAGTTTATGAAGATGGAAATTATGCGATAGCAGTGTATAATCAAGATTACCGTTTGAGTGTCGGGGATAAAATTAAGACTGGAAACCAGGAACTTGAGATTGTCTGCGTTACATCCGAGGGTGTAGGAAGTGTCAGCGGTGCACCGACCGTGGTCTGCTCGGAAAAAACCTTTATGCGTCTGACGGGAGAGTGCAGATTTGCTATGATAAGCGTAGTATTGAAAAAAGATGTATCGGAGGCGGCAGTAAGTAAAATTCGTGATTTGGTGGGCGATTGTTTATTTGTAGATAACCGGGAAGAAAATAGTGACATCAACGGTTCTTATTGGGTATTCCGAATTGCATCATATGGCTTTCTGGCAATCATTTCTCTGATTACGGTGCTGAATATTACAAACAGTATTTCCATGGGGGTATCTGCAAGGATAAAGCAATATGGAGCTATGCGTGCTGTTGGTATGGGAAGCGGACAGGTTGCGAAGATGATAACTGCTGAAGCAGTCACATATGCTATCTGTGGCACCGCTGCCGGAATTATACTTGGGCTGCTACTTCACTATCTGATTTATGCAAAGATTGTTATTACTCATTTTGGTGGTTCATGGAATATTCCTTTTGCTACCATTGCAATTGTACTTTTACTGGTTGTTTTCTCATGTATTGTGGCAATATATGCTCCAGCAAAACGTATTCGCAATATGGCAATTACGGCAACAATCAACGAATTATGATGCATAGTTGGTAGGAGAGATATAAAAATGTGAAAGTTTTATTATTAACTTTTGAGGAGAATGAAGAGGATATTCTTACCCGTATTTTGTCGTGTATAGGTAATAGAACAGAGATTTTGGAATATGAAGATAGAGGTATACTTCAATTTGAAGGACTTTGTATTGATAAGTATAAGCGGAACGTGGTTCGTGAGGAAAATGAGATTGAACTGACATATACTGAGTTTGAAATTCTATTGTTGTTAGCTCAAAATGCCGGAGTAGTATTTAGCAAAGAGCAGATATATGATACTGTATGGAAAGAACCATATTTCGGCGATTATAACATTGTCATGAGCCATATCCGCAACATAAGGGAAAAGATAGAGGACAATCCTAGCAAGCCAATTTACATTCAAACGGTCTGGGGAGTTGGCTATCGTTTTAACAAAAATTTAGTAAAGTAATACAAGTATGGAGCAATTAAGAAATAAAAATCTTAGTTGCTCTTTTTATTTACAGCGACAGGAGCAGAAAGGAGACAGGAGTACATTGCAGAAATGGAAACGAATACGGACAGTCATTTAGGCGGTGTTATCCAATAAAACGGAAGCACCGCTTTTCTGTTTTACCGACAAAAAATATAAAAAGGCAGAGGTAATGAAAGATGAATTTAGAAAATAAAATCGAAGCACAGCGGAAACGCATGGAACAGGAAAAGAACAAGCTCGATATGCTGATGAAAAAGGCAAAGATTGAGCAGAGGAAAGCAGATAACCACAGAAAGATTGTGGTGGGTGCAAACTTTGAAACATTCCTTAATGAGCCGAGGAGATACAGCGAAGAGCAGACCAGACGGATTATGCAGGTGGCATTTGCCACAAGAGAGGTCAAGAACTGCATGGAGAAGATTGAGCGGGAAATTGCAAGGGCGGAGGAAAAAATGCTGGATACGGCGATAAATGAGGAAGCAGACGAGGAGGAAAACGAAGAAGAATAGGGAATGTGCAGCGTTGTAGCCAATTCCCTCAACTTTGTTGAGGGCGCACAGATACACCACCCTTTGGGGCGGTGCTGTGCGTTCTCCGAAGGGTGCAGGATGTCCGGGGGACATCCGTTTGCACGGACCGAAGCGGAGCGGAGACCTTGCAGAGGGCAGTCGGCGGTTGAGCAGTCAGCCTATATCAGCAGGACATCCCTTTACAGTGATTATTATGGCATGACATATAACAGAACTGCCAAAGAAGAGTGCCTATTGGGTAGTGACAAATTGAAGGCGTTTGATACATTGCAATCCATCAATTTTAAAGGGATATCTCTCAAAAAGTTGAAAAATAGAATATATGTTTGACATGAAAGTGATTGAATGTTAGGATATTTATATAAAAGGTGCTACCAATAGAAGGTTAGTCCTAATAATATGTTAGATTACAAAAAGTAACCGCCAAGTTTTCTCAGGATGATATGTACCCAAAATTCTGGACACATATTTATAAGTTAAGCGGACATCATGGA
>OGFM01000994.1_pt1 | contig 19840 bp, 19 predicted proteins | sample 1570871 | NCBI WGS metagenome assembly OGFM01 (sample SAMEA2581957, study PRJEB24529) | metagenome | biome: Human gut stool | place: China | collected 2011
CTGTACCAACGTTATTTCTTGTCTTTGGAGAAAACATATATTTGTATAGTTTGACAACGATGTATTATTTTGTTTTTATCGCAATGAACTTGACTTCTATGTATGATGATGTAGAGTGTTGCTGCTATGGAAAATTGATGAAATCGAAATTAGGCTTAGGCGGTGCAGTACATTACTTATATTTTCTGTGTATGAATATATTTGCTATTTATTGTTGTTATTTCAATGGTAGAATAGTTAATATCAAGATACAAGAAAATATATGGGTACGATGTGGTATGGCATTATTGGTATGTGTTTGTGCTTTAATGTATAGACGCACATTGGAATTGGTTGTAGAAAGTAAAAACTAAAAATAAGGAAAGGCGAATTCGTTAATCAAATTGACGTATGAGTGAAAGATATGAGTGAAATTGTTTTAGTTTTAGGAATAATTGTTTTGTTTGCAATGATATCTAGTGGGATAATTATTAATAAACAAAAAAAGATTATACCACTAGACAAAATGGGCATTGAAATTGGACAAAGATGTCCAAAACAAGAATTAGAATATTCAAATGGAGATAAAATTCAATTAAGTGAGTTGACAGGAAAGATTATCTTTGTTGAGGAGGATTGCATGACTTGTCAATTGTTAGTGAAAGATATAAATGCAACCGGAAAGAAAGATGACAATATGGTTACTGTTTTGATAGGTGATAGAGATCAGGTCATTCGTTTTATGCAAAAATATCCATTGTGGAGCAAAGTTACATTTATGAACAAAGATGAAATACATATGAAACTAAATATTTCAGCTTTTCCTTTTTATATGACATTAAACAAAGGTGTTGTAAGGGAAAAAGGATTTGCAACAACTGAAAAGATTTTGAAAGAATAATTATGGAAGATAACAAGAAATCAAATGTTATTTTGAATTTTTATAAAGTATTTAAGTATATTGAACGCAAGAATATAAAAGATATTGTGATATGGGGATTTCTCATGCTTTTAGTTGGAATTCTTCCAGCAATTCCAGTGGCACTAAACAAGAGATTAATAGATGGGTTGAGTGCTCAGAGTAGAAGTTCGGTTTTTACATGTGTTTTAATATGTGTTTTTATAGGTGTATTGGAAATAGTAGTTTCTATTCTGGAGAATATATGTGGGGTAATATATCAAAAGGTGAATTATCAGACTACTCATAAGATGGAAAGAAAATTTTATTATACGCTTACTAATTTGCCAATGGAGGTGTTTGATGATTATAAATTACGCAAAAAGATAGTATTGGCACAAGATGGATTGTCAACTAATGGAATAGAGATAATGGAAAATTTAATATCTATAATCTCGAATACTATATCCATAGTTTCTGTTTTTGTTATGCTATTTATGGTTAGTTGGAAACTGCCGATAGCAATTGTAGGAAGTATGGTTCCTACATTAGTTGCTGTTATTGTTTCAAAAAAAATGCAATACCAAGTGCATCAGGGATTGGTGGAAGAAAGAAGAAGAAGAGACTATCTTAAGTCACTTTTTCAAAGTAAAGGAACAGTAAAAGAATTAAGAATATTTAAGGCTTTTAACTTTTATATTAACATTTGGAATAAAAAAGATAAAATGTTATATCAGGAAGATATAAAAGTAACAAAATATGAAAATAAAATGCGTGTATATGCAATAATGGTGGCAAAATTTTTTGTATGCGCAGTAATGGTTTGGTTGATTTCTTTGATTAATACAGGGGAGATTACTGTTGGCTCTTTTGTTTCTTTAACGTCAGCAATTGCATTATTATCTAGTTCTTTTGGAATAATTGCTTCAAATATTGCACAGTTATATCAGAACAATAAATATATTGAAGCTTTTTATAAAATTATTGATATTATTCCAGACGAAAAAAAATGTATTAGTGAAGAAAAACGAAGGGAAGAGAAAAAGATAGGTACATTTGAAAGTCTGAAATTTAGTAATGTTTCATTCTGTTATCCATCGTCACAGAAAAATAATATATCAGATATATCTTTTGAAATAAAAAGAGGAGATAAAGTTGCTATTATAGGTCATAATGGTTCTGGGAAGACAACTTTAGTGAATCTAATGATGGGATTGTATCACAGTTATGAAGGTCAAATATATGTAAATGATTTGGAACTTTCCGAAGAAGAGTATGTGAATGATTATCAAAGTAAACTTGCTTGTGTATTTCAAGATTTTAATCGATATGAAATGACCATAAGAGAAAATGTTGCTATTGCCAATGTTTCGGAAATAGATAAGGATGACAAAATACGTACTGTTTTAAGAAAAATGAAATTAGAAAAACTAAGCATGGAAAATTTGGATTGTATGTTATCCTCATTTTACGAAGGTGGAATTGACTTATCGGGCGGAGAATGGCAAAAAATAGCATTGGCTCGTGCAGATTATAGAAATGCCGAATTACTAATGTTTGATGAACCGACATCTGCTTTAGATCCTGAATCAGAAATCAAGTTTTATAATACTGTTTTAGATTTGGTAGATAATAAAACTTTTGTTATAGTGTCTCATCGTATGGCAGTAACTAAATATTGCAATAAAATTTTTGTTATGGAAAATGGTAAAATTACAGAAAGTGGTAGTCATGATGAATTGATTGCTAAACGTGGAATATACTATGATATGTATCGCAAACAAATAGAAACTTATGATGAGAAAGTTTTTGATATGGATTAAAATCTTCATGCTGCATTTTTGTAAAGTAAATACATATTGAGCTAACAAATGTAAAGTGGTAATATATATACTATCTTAGTTTGAAGGTGTTGGAGGAGAAGAATGTCAAATATTATTGAAATGAAAAATATTCACAAGTTCTACAAGAATGGTGATGAATCTCTGGAGGCATTAAAAGGAGTTTCATTTGCACTGGAGCAGGGGGAAATACTTGCAATTATGGGCAGCAGTGGCTCAGGTAAGAGTACACTTTTACATATTATAGGTGCTATGGATGTGGCTGATGAGGGAGAAATCTATTTAAATGGTACAAAGGAAGAAAAATATGGAGTTGAACCGGACGCAACTAGGATTCGATACGAAAATATTGGGTTTGTATTTCAGGATTTTAATTTGATACAGGATTTTACGGTTGAGGAAAATGTCTCACTTCCATTGATATTAACAGGCGAAAAGACTAAAGAAATTCGCAGGCGTACAAAGGATATTCTTGAAATGGTAGGAATTGGAGAGAAAGGAAGAAATCCGGTGACCAATCTTTCGGGAGGACAAAGGCAGAGGGTGGCTATTGCAAGAGCCTTGATTAACAATCCAAAGATTTTGCTGGCGGATGAACCAACGGGAAATTTGGACTGTGATACAGCGTATGAAATTATGCAGATTTTTCTTGAATTGAAAGAAAAAAATGAACAAAGTACGATACTGGTTACTCATGATCCGACTATTGCAAGTTATGCAGATCGGGTTTTGTTTTTGCAGGATGGTCGTTTTTATGGAGAATATGAGAAAAAGAGTGGCACAGGAAATGTAGATGAAATCCTTGTGAAATTCAGAGAGTCTCAGAAAAAAGCTGAAGCAGTGAAAGGAAAAGAAAATGTTTAGAATATGTAAAATAGCGATTACTTTTTTGAAAAAAAGTAAAATGCTTACATTTTCTGCTTTTTTAAGCATTTTCTTTGCCTGCTTTTTAGGTGTCAGTATGCTCCAATTGGTAAACAGTGCTCAGATATCTTATAAAAATAATATTTTAGAAGAATACGGAGATTATGATATCGGTCTGACTAAGGAGCAGGGAGTGGCATTTACTGAAAAAGAAAATGAACAAATTCAAACGGTGGAAGATGTTCAGAAGATTTCTTATGGATATTATGTTGCAAATTTAGATGGTATTTATACTGTCGGAGTAAAAGATGACCATATGAACAAGAGCAGATATAAGTATACATGTAATGTGACTGCCAATGACATGGTTATCAATAAATACCTTAGTGAAAAATATGAGAAAAAAGCAGGAGATACTTTTGTAATTGGAAAACATGAATACATAATCAAAGAAGTAATTGAAAACGACAGCTTTTCAAAAAGCAAGATAGCTCTTGCAATTGTAGATATGGGCCAGTTACAGAAAAGTCTTGGGGTAGATAATAATCCTAATTATATGCTATTAAAATGTCCAAAACAAGCTGATTTGGATTATGTTACAGATAAACTTACTGCTATTGCTCAAGGCAAATTTCAAGTAATATGTGTTAGTCAGGATGAAGATTTTCAAAAAGTGCTTCTTATTTTTGCAGGTTTACTTTTGACACTTTTTATTATCGTGGTCATAATTTGTGGAATGTTTATATTAAGTATTTTCCATGAATATATGAGAAAGTATCAGTGTGATATGGCTATTATCCGTACCATCGGTGGAAAACGATGGCAGGTCAACTGTATTTTTGTATCCATGTCATGTATGCTGAGTGCAGCAGGCTGTGTGTTGGGAGTTGTGGCATGTGCATTGGTAGATGGGATTTTTCTCAATAAGTTAAATGGTACCCTGCATTTGTTTGATGGAGATGTAATCTTAAACTGGAAAAGTATGCTTCTCATGGCAGGAATGCTTTTTGTTATATATAATTTTATAAGTGTACTGTTTTTCTTGATAAAACAAAGAGTATTGCCGATTCAGGTGTTTCAGAACAATACAAAAGGACGTCGAAGAAAGAAACGTGCCAATCGTTTTTTATTTATCAGAAAAATATTTGGTTCAGACGGATATTTAGCCATAAAGTTTTTAATGCCCAAATTTTGGAAGAATTTTATGATTGTTATAATTATTGCATTAATAACAGCGTTAGCATACACAGGTCAGGCGTCGATTACACTTTTAAATGAGAATAGTCTTCAATATTACAGAGATTTGCTTAATGGCAGTGATGCAGGTGTTGTGTTTTATTCGGAAAATAGATTAGCTATGGATAAAATTCAAAATATGCAGAAAGAAATACAGGAAACAACAGAACAATGCAGTTATTTATTGGGAAGTTATAGTGGTTATGGTCAAAGCTTAAATGAGGATATTTGGAGTTTCTATGTGGCAGATTTGAAAAGTTTGATGAAACAATTCTCAGGAGAGCAAATGGAGAATTATGAAGCTGTTCCTGAGGAACAAAGAGCTGTCATGACCAGACAAACTGCTCAGTATTCAGGTTATGCATTAGGAGAACATATAACATTAAATACAAAATGGCTTGGAGGTAAGAAAGAATTTACCATTGTCGAGATTGTGGATTGGAATGACAATTTAGCACAGGAAGATGGAATTATTTTGGAACAAAAGGCATTAACTGGTGTAGATAAAGATGCAGACTGTCCATATGAAGCTTATTTTTATACAAAAGGATATACCAAAGAAACTAAAGAAGTATTTGAAAAATACGAGACTAGTGAAACCGGATTTAAGTGGTTCAGTATGAAAGAACTTGCAGAGGAAAGTGATAATGTCAGCAATCAGCGACTGACTATGATTAGTGTGGTACTCTTTGTGCTGCTTATCGTAGCGGGGGTCGGCTGGCTAAACTCTGCAAAGAGTATGCTGGTTGCAAGAAGACAAGAATATCAGGTGTTACGAACGCTTGGGAGCAGCGTAAAAAGAGTACGAAGAATGTGTTGGATTCAGGTATGGAGTTATATGTTTGCCGGAATTATTCTTGGAATGGCGATTGGGTTGGTAATGGTTTATATGCTATGGCGTTCCAATGTAAACGCCAATGTTTCCATTTCAATATACTGGCAGAATTTACTTGGAATTGTGATGTATTTGTTCGTGTTGTCGATGTGTTTGAAAACAACCATAAAGCAATTAACAATATGATTGTACAAAGAAATATGCAAAATGTGAGCATGGAAAGGAAAATGTATGAAAAGAATTATTCAAATAGGTATAACTTTTATGAGAAGCAGTAAAATGCTTACATTTTCTGCTTTTTTAAGCATTTTCGTGGCGTGTTTTCTGAGCATAAGTATGTTTCAATTATCATCCAATGTGAAATCTTCCATAGAAAAGGGAATGGAAGCGAAAAAAGGTGCTTTTGATATAAAGGTGACAAAGAATGAGAGTGAAAGTTTTACGGATGAGGAAATCAAGTTTTTGAAACAGGAAAAGACAGTAAAAAAGATTAGCAGGGGTTATCAGACCAATGAACTTTTGGATACTTATATGGTAGGCGTGGCAGATGATGCGGTCAATAAGAGTTTGTATAAGTATACCAAAGACATAAAGGGTGACAGTATCATAATTAATGACTCTTTTGGAAAACGAGAAAATAAGAAAACTGGAGATACTTTTTTAATTGGAAAAAAGAAATTTAATATCATACAAGTAATCAAGACAGATTCGATGTCAGATTATAAGATGCCAATGGTGATTATGGAATTGTCACAGATTCATAAGTTACTTGGACACAGTAATTTATCACAGGTAAATTATATGTTGTTACAATGTGATGATTCTGCTTATGTAGAAGTAGAAGATAAATATTCGTTGAGTAATCGTATAAAAGCGCAGTATCCCAATTTTTATGTGTCAGACCAAAGAGGGGGAACTGAATACAGTGCTATGTTGAAAAATATCCAAATGATTTTTAGAATTTTTTTTGTTGTGGTTATCATGATTAGTGGTTTGTTTGTAGTAAATATTTTTATGGAATACATGCGAAAATATAGAAAAGATATGGCTATTGTGCGAACTGTGGGTGGTTCACAGAATCAGGTTCAGACTATCTTTTGTTCTATGTCCATTATATTAAGTGCAGTTGCCTGTCTTGCAGGAGCTGCGTTCAGTACAATGGTCTCTGGTGTTACTTTACAATGGTTTAATGATAAGGTACAGATGTTTGATGGAAATGCCAGCATAAATTGGAAAGTTTTGTGTCAGATTACCATAACAGTTTTTATAATGTTTAATATTTTTGTATACGTTGCATTTTACTTTGGTCAAAGTGTATTGCCAATACAGGTATTTAATGCGACTTCTTCAAGTTTGAAAAAAGCCAGGAAAGCCAATCGTTTTATATCATTGCGAAATATTTTTGGAAATTCAGGTTATTTGGGAATGAAATTAATGGCATCTAAATTCAGGCAGAATTTTATGATGATACTGATTGTTGTCCTGATTACTGCACTTTCCTATACTGGTCAGGCATCTTTGAAATTATTAAAAGCGAATGATGATTGGTATAATTACAATACTGTAGAAGGAAAAACAGCAAGAATTGAAATTGAATCAGACAAAAATATGTCTTTGTCATACATAAAAAAACTGTATAAACGATTTGAAACGGTAATTGGAAATGGGTATATGCTTTATGGAGATTTTGATTTAATTTCAAATAATGAAGAAAATGAAACTATGTATTCCTTTAAGGTATCAGATTTAGAAACACTTCCGCATCTTCTGCATGCGGAAATATGGAAACAGTATAAAAATGTACCAAAAACAAAAAGGATTGTTATGGAAGAATCAGTTGCAAGTGAGAAAGGGTATCAACTTGGTGATACAGTTACTTTAGAATCTGACTTTTTGGAGGGTAAGAAAGATTTTATTCTGGTGGAAATTGTAGGTGCTGATACACTTTATGCTGAAATGTACAAGGTAATTGTGGATTGGGATAATTTATGTGAAAAAAAGGAATCTGCGGAAGGCTTAGATGGGCCTTCTGTAGGAATATGGTTAGACGGAGATAAAGAACTTATTAGAGAGAAATTTCAGCAGTTGCAACTTGAAATGGATACAAACCTGGAATGGAAGATTTATGATGATGTTGTGGAAAATTCAAAACACATGGTATCTCAATGGATTACTACATTGCATGTAGTCCTTGCAATGCTCTTGATAGTTGCAGGAATTGGACTTCTTAATTCTGCCAATGGAATGTTGCTTGCAAGAAAAAAAGAGTATCGGGCGCTTCGTATGCTTGGAGCAACGGATAAAAGTGTTCACAGGATTTGCTGGATGCAGACATGGAGTTATATGCTTTCGGGAGTGATATTAGGGGCGATTACAGGAGCTGTGATAGTGGTTTGTCTTTGGAAGAATAATGTAATTACAAATACACCAATTACAGTAGATTGGGAGTACATAGCGGTAATTGCAATATATCTTTTTGGATTATCCTTGACACTTTATCCAACTGTTAAGAAAATGGGTAGATAAGAAATTGCCATATTTTGATGTTTTAGATTTTATTATAAATAGTTTATTGATAAAAAACTGAGATGACTGAAAGGAGGAATATCTCAGGGGTAAAAGATGATAGTGTTATTAAATGGTTTTGAATGAGGAGGAGTGAAGTTTAAAAATCTTTTTATTGATGTCATTCAAGATATCTTCGATAGAGTGTTTAATACATCATAAATAAAGTGGGCAAATATTCTGTAAGAGGTGCTTTCATTATCCATTAAAAAAATAAATTTGATATTTCCTTTACAGATATGTTTCAGATTTCTTAGTGACATACATCCATAAGTCATAAAAACGAATAGTATCGTTTTTTGTATGTTGACAGGGTTATATCTGGTGCGATTAGTTTCTTATTCGGGGTATTTTTCAAAAGCCTTGATATCTGAGTGGTGCTAAATATCCAGTGGACATCTGTTAAGTATAGACAGAAACGGGGGGTGTAGACCTAACGAACCTGAGTTGTCAAGAGGAGTTTCAAAAAGCTGGTCGGATTTTGAAATTCATATTGTTTTATGTATTCAAAATGATATACTTGAACTAGCAAAAACAGATGAGAAAATTCAAAACGACTGACAAAAAAAATGACACTTTGACAAAAGATAATCCCTTTTGATAATTGCATAACTTGAAGTAAATATATTAGGGGGATTATGCAAGAATGGGAAGAGTAAAATACTAGGGAGGTGAAAGAATGTATTTGGGGTATATTTGGTTATACAGAGATTCCATTGAAAAAGCGTTCTTCTCAAATGAAGAGGTTCAGACTTCGGAGAAGAACGCAATCGAAACAGCAAATTAATTATAGTATCAGTATCGAAATTTGGCAAGTGAATTTAAAAGTAATATATGGCATGTTATTGTTCGAGGCAGGGTTGTAAGATACAGTATAATATTAAGAACATACTGCCATGGAGATAGAAAGAAGTTAGATTACTACAGTTAACTCAAAGGTTTTCGAAATGGAGGTTATATTATGAAAATGAAAAAAGCTTTTAGTGTTTTGATGATTTTTGTATTGACAATTATGTTAATTCCGCAAGATATATTTGCTTGTGATTTGAAAGACAATTGTCAATCGTTGGATGCAGGTTCCGATGCAGTCTTGGCATATTATGATGTGAAAACTCAGACGGAAACATTGATTACAGAAGATGAGCTGCAAGCAGTTGTTTCAAATGCTCAAAGAAAAAGGAGTGTAGATACAGCAGAATTTGAACCCCAAAGTGCTTCGGAACCACAGGAACAAAAACTATTAACAAAAAAAGAAAAACAGATGTTTGATGATGCAAAAAACAATACATTGGAGTATTATGGAGAAAGCCAAAAATCAACAAGAGCCATTGACAACAGAAGTCTTGTTAGTAATCCACAAGCAGATCCATATTATAGAATTGCAAAGCTTTATTTTTCAGAAACAACAAATGCTGCTGGAACGCAAAAAGCAGGATATATGGGAACGGGATTTGCAGTTGGACCTAATTTGTGTGCTACAGCACGTCATTGCTTGACTGATAGTTATGGAAAATGGGTTACAGATTTTAAGGCATACTATGGATATAATGGATATAATAATACATATAGTAATTGTTTTTCAAATGTTTCAGGATATATTTATTACCCACAGTATATTACGGGAACAAATGCAGATGGAACGATTACAACAGATTCTAATTATGATGTAGCATATGTGATTTGGGGAGAAAGAACTGTAGAAAAAACTGGTTGCTTTGGAATGAGTTCTGCTATTAGCAATGGGATGAATCTTAGGACAGCAGGATATCCAGGTGATCGCGATAACGGATATAGAATGTATGAGGCATATGGTTCTGTAACGAGTTATACTGATCAACGTTTAAGCTGTGATAATATATATTGCGCTGGCGGACAGAGCGGTTCTCCTTATTTTGATAACGACTATTATGCACATGGTATTTTGACTCATACGAGGATGCTTAATTCCACACAGGTGAGTGGTGAATCATCAGGGAGACGATATGATTATTCCTTAATTGTGTGGCTACAGAATAATAATTATGTATAATCCAGGTATTATAACCCATAATGCAGAAATGGAGGTTTTACTATGAAGAAACGAATGCTTGTGGTTGTATTGGTTTTATCATTTGTGACAGGAATGGCATTTTATAATTCTAAGCCAATAGCGTCAGCGAAAGTAAGATTATCTAAAAAGAATGTTGCAATAACGCAGGGTGATTTTTGCACAATTAAACTGAAGGGTGCCAAGAATAAGAAAGTGGTTTGGAAAAGTAATGATAAGAAAATAGCCACAGTAAAAAAAGGAAAAATCAAGGCAAAGAAAATTGGGAGGTGTTCGGTTATTGCAAAGTATAATGGAAGAAAATATAAATGCAGTGTACAAGTGAAAAAAAATAAATCATTAACACCGGAACCTACCAATGAGTCTGATGCGACTTTACCATCAGCTTCTCCTCAAAGTTCATGGGAAACCAATGTGGAAGCCAATGAGAATGATGCAAAATTAGTGATTGATAGGTTTGTGCAGGATACCAAAGTGATTACATATTCAATCTATAATTTCACACAAAATATTATAACATTACCAGCGTATTATGGTATTGAGAAATATAATGGCAAAGAGTGGGTAGAGTTATCTCGCAAAACAAATTATGTGACAGCAAATGCACAGTATATAATGCCTGGTGATAAGAGTGTAAATGAATCGGGGATTGAAAGCAGTTTTGGAGAATTGGAACAAGGAAAGTATAGAATATGTGTAATTACATCATGTGGTAAGGTATGCGCTGAATTTGATATTATTTGACATTTTTATTTTTGAATGTGCATAGGAAAATGTATAAATGTCAAAACATACACCTGACAATAAAACAACGTCGCTTATTATGAGCGGCGTTGTTTTATGCGTTTTTCTGAAAGTGTTACTGAAGATGGCATCTAAGTAAATAGATTTATATTTACTTTTTAATCACATCGTTTTGGTGATTTTTTTTGTATATATTTCAAATATCTTTTGACAGAAATCTGCTTTCTTGGTCAATAAATCTGCCAACAAATTGCAGAAAAAAATAAACCCTTGCTGTTCAAAAGAGTGGCAAGTTAAATGGCAGTACCAGCTATGAAGTGTTCGAGGCCTGTTACCGTCTGATTGGAACAGAGTCAGATGAGTAACATCATTATGATATTTTTCTGTACGCGTTCACTTGTGTGGGAGTCAAGATATTCTTTAATGGTCTATATAAGAATGTTTTTTGTCCTAAACTTTCTAGTATAGTACATCTCCCGCTTCATAATATTCCGGAACTCTTCCATAGGTTCATTAATGTTGTTCTGTATGCATAAGGCACTGGCAGACAAACCGTTAGCTTGCCAGTCAGCAATTACCTTTCCCAATTGTTTAATCGGAAATTAGATTCGGCTTGAATAACATAGTTTATAAAGACTACCTTGAAATTAAGTTTCTTTGAGTTTTTCAAGTGCTTGAAAAACAATAACTTTTATATTTGAAGTATTATCTTATAGATATTAATTTTGGATAAGGTACTCTATTATCAAGGCTTTACGTATAAAATATTGTGCTTACAGAAAAATGTAATCATTTTGGTATTTATGTTTGTAAAAATATTTATAAGACATTGGGCTGTATGCTTTATGCTAAAAATGAATAAACAAATTTTAATAATGAATAAAAATTGCGCCCATAGACAAGTATAATACAATTGGAATAAAACAATATTGGAGGTGTGCAATTATTCTATGTCTGTGAGCAATGTTGAGGTAGGGAAGAAAGTTAAGGAAATGCGTTTGCATAATAATATGTCTCAACAGGAGTTTTCTGAAAGGACACATATTACACAGTCAGCTCTAAGTAGATATGAGAATGGCGTTACACCAATTCCATATGAAGTTATAGAAAATATATCGAAAGAATTTAAACTTCCTGTAAGTTATTTGCTGGGAATCAAGCAGGAAAGTATGGAAGAGGATGAATTGTTGCTGGTAGCATTTTATCGTAAAGTTGATAACAGATTAAAGGGAAAGGTGCTTGATTTTGTGAAAACAATTTCTGAGGATTTTTGAAAAATGATTGAGGACTTAAGTGTAATATGAATGTTTTGATACTGGAAGATAAAGAAAGTACAAGAGAAGCGTTAAGAGAAATTGTGTTATCTTGTCATGGAGTTGATAAAGTGTTATGTTTTGGACGACGAAAAGATGCATATTTAGCTGCGATGGATAATAAGATTGATTTGTTTTTAGTGGACATCATTCTTGAACCCAAGAAAATTAATGATAATTCAGGAATTGCTTTTGCTGAAAGTATTCGAAAATATAGAGGATATCGGATGACACCGATAATATTTATTACGGTTCTTATGGGGCTTGAAAGAGAATTGCTGAACAAAATTCATTGCTATAATTATATTGAAAAGCCTATAGGCGATGGCAGGATAGTAAGGGAACAAATTGAGGAAGTTTTGGATGGTATTGCATCAGTAGAACACTCTGAAGAAAAAGAGCATGTACCACTACACTACGATGGAATTGGGTATGTAATATATTTAGACGATGTTATTTTCTTTGAAAATAAGCGTGGTACATTGTATATACATCAGGTGGATGATGAAATTGTCATCCCACATTTATCAGCCAAGAATTTCAGCAGGATGATTAAGAAAACAAAATTTTTAGAACCAATATATGGAACTTATGTAAATGCAAAACATATTATAAATGTTGACTTTAGAAATAGAGAAGTTTATATGAAAGATAATAGTGTTGTACCAATTGGTGGTAGAAAATATAAACAATTTAAAGAGGAATATTTAGATTGGAAGGAATGACAGACTTAAATTTGATTGTATACAGTATCATTGAATTGGGATGTCTGCTTGAATTGTCAAAGTGTTTAAATGGTGCGAAAAGAGAAAATAACATAAAATCTTATACATTAATGTGTGTCATGTTGTTGATTAGTGCATATATTAATATTTTTAATGGGAGTAGATCATTGCAGTTTTTTCAATTTATTTGTTTTGCAGGTGTACTGAAGTATGGCAATTCAATGAAGTTATTGGATAGTATTGCTGTGTCAATATTATGTTTTATGCTGGTAGGAATATTGGAATTGTTAATTTATATTCCATGCAACATTTTATATTCCATATTAAATTTTCAGAGTGATTGTTCTATATGTGTTGTGATATTAACATTGTTAATGTGTCATGTGATAGAAAAAATAACATTTTCTAAAGAACATCGAAAGTGGCTGGCTTTGTATAGGAATAGTCTTGATAAGAATATCTTTGGTGTTTTTATATTAATAACTTTGGTGTTTTTGGGAAGTATATTAAAGTTTGATATGGGTATGACATTGGGAAATGGTGTTTGTTTGGCTGTGCTGATGATTGTATTTTTTGTTTTAATATATGTTTTGTGTCGACATCAAATTGAGATAGAATGGCATAGGAAATATGCAGAAAAATACGGTGAGATAGTTACAGATATTAGAGCTAGACAGCATAAATTCGCAAACCAGTTGAATTCAATATATTCGTTGCATAAAATTTATGACAATTATGATGATTTGGTTGAACATCAGATTTTGGAATTGAATCTATTAAAAGGGTATCTCATGCCGAATAAAGTGTTGATTCTAGACAGACCTTTGGTGGCTGCACATATTTATAATAAGTTATATGAAGCAGAGGAGAGAGGGATAAGATTGAATACAGATTTCTCGTGCAGTATTCAGAATTTGGATATACCAGACATTTTTCTAGTCGAGATAATCGGCAATTTATTAGATAATGCTATGGATGAGGTACAGATGAGAAAAAAGAATGAAGAGATATGTTTCAAAATATCTTTCATAGACGAAAAGGTATGTATTTCAGTTTCAAATGAACATGATAAGATTCCATATAATACATACAGTCAATTTTTTGACAAGGGATATTCTCAAAAAGGAGAAAATCGCGGTTTGGGTTTACTTTATGTTAAAAAGATTGTTAGAAAATATAATGGGTATATAGAAATTGGAAATATAAAGAGAAGTCAAAAAAACTATTTTGAAATTAGAATATATCTATAAATTGTAAAGAGGAGCCAAAATGTTTGAGGCTCCTTTTTTAATGTCAAAATTTGTGTCTTGAATATTTTATTTTTTCTTGGGATATTCAGGTTCACCAAAGAAAACAATGCTACATCCTTTGAAATGATAAAAGGGTGTTAATGCCAGAGCAAGTGTACATAGAAATGTTGACACTTTTATAAGCTTTGATTTCATTTTGATTTTTCTCCTCCTTTTGTTAGTATTTTAGCAACAATGAGTTGCAATGTTTGTAAAACAATAATCCAGAAGCAAATATTGCTATAAGGAAATGTTTTTAATGTAATGAACAATAGCAGATATAATAATAATATTGCCATACCACAGGTGTGATATATCTGTTGTTGTTTTTGGGATAAGGCGGTTCTATTGGATGATACTATAGGTTTAATGAAGTATGATGTCAATAGAGCGACTACTAATATAAATATCTGGAATGAACTTCCAATTATATAAAAACGTGATAAAAGAAGTCCAGAAGAGATAAATATAAATGTAAAAAGAAAACAACTGCAATATTTCTTGAAATGCAAGCCTCCAAAGAAATTGCGAATAGAAAGTAAAATTATTACTTCTACAATAAAATCTTTCTGCATATGAAACAAAGTGAAGAAAACAAGCATTAAGATAAATTTGCTCCACTCATAAATAAAACACAAATACATATAATGTAAAAGTTGTATTTCATAAGGTGAGAATGTTGCTTTAAAGTGTTGTTTGAGTTCGTCCATAATTCTGATATTCTCCTATGAATGTATGTGCAAGTTGCTGTTCTTTCCAGTGAAAATATTAGCAAATATAGAGGTGGAAAAGTCGAATTATTAATATTGTTATGTATATATTTTCTAATGAATTGTTTTTAGAGCCATTGTAGAAAAGTGAATGACATAAATAAAAAAATGTAATACATAAATGACAATGTATCAGTTTTGTGTATTATGTGATACATAATGTCACAATGAACTTTGAAGGTGTAGAAGATAGATGAACTTAAATTATGAATAAAAATACATTATGTGAATATCTTCTTTTGTATTTACAGAATGATAAAATAAGGTCAGTAGTTCATAAGGTTAGGAATAGTAGCGTGTTCATTATGGAGAGATAAACTGCTACTATTCAAAAGGAACTATTGGTAATGATTTTAGGAATACAGGGAGGAATGGTGAGGAACGTGACAGCAGGTAGACGAATTATGCAGTTGCGTACTGATCGGAGTTACACACGAGAACAGTTAGCATACTTAGCAAATATTTCAGAAAAATTTTTATATGAGATTGAAATGGATAAGAAAGGATTTTCGGCAGTTACGCTAATGAGGCTTTCAGAGGCATTGGAAGTTAGTATGGATTATATTATGTTGGGGAGAGGTAGTAGAAAATATGAGGATGATATTGTGGCTACACTGGAGCAATTTAAGCCTAATACTTTAGAAAAGGTTGATCGGCTACTTAAGGCAGCATATGAGATTTCTATAGAGAGTAAGTGATTTATGATTTATAGATAATATTGTGTTTGATATTGGATATAAAGTGTCTTATTTTGAGTATCTCTTGTGCATTTGATGATGTTATTTTAGAAAAAGCATATTTTAATGATTATTTTCTTTCATGTTAAAATTTATGTTATTATTTTGATATAAAGTTTACGCATGGAGATAAATATGGATAAAAGAATACAAAATATAGGTTGGAAGATTAGAAAAATTCGAGAAGAAAAGGGATATACAATAGAATGTGTAGCAGAGTTAGCAGAAATTAGTGTGGCGCATTTGCAACGGATAGAAACTTCAAAAAAAGGAATGAGTTTGACATGTTTGTACAAAATTGCCGATGTACTTGAAGTACCTCCAGAGTCGTTATTAGCAGATTCAAAAATTCAGAGTTGTTATGATAATGGGCTGCAAAATTTATTGTTTTTAAGTGAGGAGGAAAGTTGTTACTGGAAAGAGGTAATAGAGTGTGTGAAAAAAATAAAAATCAAATATCGATTACAGGAGAATAATGATGGCATACTTTTATAAAATGATTGGAGAACGTATTAGAAAATTGAGATTATACAAGGGATATAGTTACAGAGAAATGGCTGTATTACTTGATATTGATGAGGATTTTGTGGTTGAACTTGAAAAAGGACGTAAAAGAATATTTGTTGATTGTATTTCAAAAGTGGCTAAAATATTTGGAGTTACGATTGATTATTTAGTATATGGAAATCCAAATGGTGATGAATGACATTATCACATACATGAGAATTAGGTGAAGTGTTGTTTTGGTTAAAGAAGTCAGTATAGATGTAGAGAAGGTAGAAAAAGTAGATTATAGAATTGCAAAAAGTTTCTTCATGTTAAGGATATAGAATATATCTTCGATAAAGAAAATGCTAATCGGAAGGTGGATTTTTTGAAATATGGGGAAAAAGGAATCATATTTCCAATGCAAAGGAAGTGGATTGTGTGGCGAAATGCAAAATATAAAAGTTTTGAAATTAAAGCATGTTTAATGGCAGGTTGAAATAGGGAGAAAAAAATATGCACTTGCAATTTATATATAGAAATAACAGGTAATGAATTACGAAAAAAGGAATAATTTAAATTATTGAGTAAATTACACAGAAAAAGTAAATGACTCAAGTAAAAAATATATCAACAATATTTTAAATTGTTATAACAGAACCCTGAGGACAAAAATTATTGTCTTTAGGGTTCTGTTTGTTTTATGACAAAATAGATATACTACTTTCCATCAGATAGAGCGATAAATCGTCTTATTACACAAGAAATTGATGCGAAATAAATCCTCTACCATAAATTAAAATGTGTACATATACTGTACTTGTGTACACACAAAGGAGGTGGCAGTTATAAGTGGAATAGTAAGAAAACAATTGTTGAACTTTTTCTCGGAAACAAAAATGTCAAAGTATAGATTTGCTCAAAAAAGTCAACTGCCACCTAGTACACTTCGTTGTATTTTGAAGAAGGAAGATTATGATATTGGTGAAAGAAATATTCTTAAGATATGTGAGGGAATGGGTGTGAAACCTTATGAGGTATTTCTTATGGATAAGGACAAGTTATTTGTTACGGATATAAAGGAATTGAATTTAGTACGATGTTATCGTAATTTGTCAGATGACAATAAATTAAGAGTGGAGGGGTATCTACAGGCATTGATAGAAAGTAAGGATCACTGATTGTTAAAATAGCATGAATTTATAGTTACTATATTTGTTGTCAGTGCGTTACTGGATGGTATAGACATTGGAGTTAATCTTTACATGGAAGAATTTTACGAAGAATATCAGTCAGGTACATCTATGGATGCAATCATAAAGCATATGATTAAAATAATAGAAGGAATTCGTGAAAAATCCTACATCAATGAGAAGAACCTGATTGAAGCAATGTCAAACTATCCTTACATGAGAGAAAACATTATCATCCGTCTGTTAAACAGAGAGCATAATGAGGAATACTTAGAAAACAAAGTGTATGTTCCGTTCCTTGACCTTGCAGCGGTAGTCTTTGTGATGATGAATCAGGATGAAAAGGGAATCAGCACTTTGGCGATACCGAGAAAGATTTTTGAGGATTGGAATATACCGATAGCGGATGTATTTAAAGATGCCTTAGAAGAGACTATTAAACGGTTTCCGGCAGTTACAGAGTCTTTTCAGAAAATGCTTACAGAGTTGGAGATGGATGTAGGAAAAATGCTTCAGGATGATTTTGCAGAAATGATGAATCCACCAATACAGGAAGAAATGAAAAATATATTTATAATCACCAATAAGGCTAAAATCAATGGAGCTGCTGTATTACTGTATCCAAATGTGTTAAAGGAACTGGCAGAACAGCTACGGTCGGATAAATTGTATATACTGCCATCATCCATCCATGAACTTATTGTTTTAGATGAATGTGACAGTATAGAGCAGTTACAGCAAATGGTACATCATGTCAACCAGTCAATGGTACTGGAAACAGAGCGATTAAGTGATAATGTCTATATTTACGATAATAAGGAGCAGTCTATTACAATCGCTAAATAAAAATAATACGGGGAAAGAGTGAATCGGTGTTGTACTGATTCACTCTTTTCTTTTGTCAGAAAGGAAGTGTATCAGCAATGAGAACAGAAAGCTTTGCTATGGAAACAACTATTGTAACATCGGAAGATGGAGCACATACTTTTGAAATCAAAAGAACATGGGAGAATGGAGAAAAAGGAAAAGCCATTGTCATAGAGCTTTACCCGACTTTGGATTTGGAGCATAAGGAGAATTTTGATTTAAGTACCATGCATCTGATCAATCATGTAAAAGAACTGGGATGGAGTGAAGTCCGTATCATCAATCTGTTTTCCAAAGTATTTACCTATAAGCCATCATCACAGAGATTAGCAATAGATATTGAGAATCAGGCATACATAGAGGAAATATTAGAGGAAGCTGAAATAAAAGAATATGACATTGTAATCTGCTGGGGCAGTACATTACAGCAGAATAAAGCAACACAGGAAATGAAAAAAGAAATCCTTACTATGATTGAATCCAAAGGACTTGCAAAACAGACAAAAGAGATTACAGTGGATACTTTTATTACCAGTCAGGGATTAAGTCCACATCCATTGTATTTAGGCTTGCGTCACGCAAAGGAAAGATGGCTCTTGCAGGAGTTTGATATTACAGCAGAGTTAAAGAAACTCACTAAGGATGAAAAGTCAAAAAACAGTAAAAAGAAAACAGAGCGTAAGAAAAAACAAGTAACAGAACAGGAGGTAACAGCAGATGAATAATACAAATGAAATGTATTACCGAATATTTAATCAGTTGGATGCAGAAGTATTTACAGATACCGTATTGGAGCAGGGGCAACAGATAATCGGAGAACGGTTAAAAGAGATTGTCAGTATCTTAGATGAAAACTACGGAAGTCATAGAAAGAGCTTTGACATGGGAGGTTTTGTATTGTTCTTTCCAACGGAAGAAAGTTATAAAAAGCTGATAGATAGGATTATGGAGTTTTACCATCTGCAGAACAATCTTTGTGAGTATGAGGAAATCATAGGAGAAAGAGCTATTAACAACGTAGAATGGCATGAAAAGTTGTGGATGTTAAGCAGTGATGATGCAATTACCATAATCTATCCAACGGAGGTAAGTGTCAATGCATGAAGAATATTTTGGAGAAGGAAAGAAAAGATACGAAACAAAGGGAATCAATCAGGAGATTCCCATAGAGTACCGTTTCTTAATGTGGGAAATGATAGAGGCATTAAAGATACCTAAAGATTATCTGCAGATATTCAATTTGCGTATTGTAACCGATGCATCAGGAAAGAAGGTACAAAACATTATTCACATGCAGGAAGAGCCTGAATACAGGGAAGAATACACTTTTCCTATCATCAGTAATGGAGTGGCAGGTAAAGTTTATGTCATAGACGATGGTGGAGACTATGTAACTATGCTGTGGGCAGATGAATATTAAAAGGAAATTAGAAAGAAGGATATATCATGGA
>OGFM01001003.1_pt1 | contig 19712 bp, 19 predicted proteins | sample 1570871 | NCBI WGS metagenome assembly OGFM01 (sample SAMEA2581957, study PRJEB24529) | metagenome | biome: Human gut stool | place: China | collected 2011
ATGAAGGAAGCCTCACGACCGAAGAGTTCCGGTATGCCGTAACGGTTACTCCCGAGCAGGCCGAAGCGGACGGTGAGTTGGTATTTCCCCTGCAAATGGTCGCCAGGCGGCACTCGGAGGCATCGGCACCGGAGGGACCGGAGGTGGCGGCATCGGTGGTCCTATTACCGATATAGGACATTTGGGACCCACTGGTGGCCCGACTTTGATCGGAACCGAGCCGGGCCCCTGGACGAATGAAGAATATGTTCCCAATATGTTAAAAACAAAATGGGGACAATCTAATCCGTATAACATTCGGGTTCCCAATGGTACTGATCCAACTGGTTGCACGCCGGTAGCCATTGCGCAATTGCTGACTTATAATAAATTTTACTATAACCGGGCCCCGGACGTAATCTCTTCTGCGACAATTCAATGGGATTTGATCAAACAGGCGGTACAGACACCTTCCCTGCTTAAAGCGACTCCGTACAACGATCCGACGATTTCCGTCGCATGGCTGATCCGATTGATCGGCCGCGCGGGCGGCACCGATTATGGGGCTAGCGGAAGTAGTACCAAAAGATACAAAGCTGTCAATCTCATGGAACAGTGGTATCGAAATGTTTACAGAGAAGATGTATCTGAAACCTATGTCCGCCGGATGATCTTTGAAAGACGCCTGCCTGCGATTATTATGGGCAGAAATACGAATGGGGATGGCCACTCCTGGGTTGCGGACGGTTGGCTGTACCGTACGAGAATCGTATATTCGATATATAACGACGGCAGCAAAAAGAAATATATGACTCAGGGCCAGAGATTGGTTCATTGTAATTTCGGATGGGAAGGAAGTCATGACGGGTATTATTATGTCGGAGCATTCAATACGGCGAAAAGCCCGGTTACTCTCGGGGTTTCGAGTACAGGTCCAAATGATTTTAGCAACGATAACGAGATAATGATGTATATGTTATGAGAAAAACGGGTTTATTAGCCGGATTTATCGCATTGACGCTTATAGTCGGTTGTGAATCGGATGGTTGCAAATTTACCTATTCAAAATATTATATCGAAAACTATGTGGACGGGGATTTGGTTTTGTTGCCGTATTACGCTGTCCGGTCTTCGGCATCGGATCTGCCTGCACCCGTTTCGGAAGGATTCGGAGTTTCCATATATGAAGGGGTTTACTATCAAAGTCCGGAATTGAAAGGTGCGCAGCATCCCGATGAGTTCCTGCGAATTGCTGAGCGCAACGGAGATACTGAATTCAATGACTTGAAAAGTCCCCCTGAACAGGGTATAATAGCATTTGCAGACAATTTCACCGGCATAAAAGTTACCAGCGACAAAGATTGGAGCGCCGAATACCCGGCGGGAACATCGCTGAACGACAAAATGGGGGTTCGGTATGTAAGCTATGCCGAATACATAGAGAGCGGTTATCCGCCCGGGTTCGATCTTGGGAAAGATATTCTATACGACAAACCGTTGTCGGCCTTGCAACCCGACGATCTGCGGGTGGTCGAATACACTCCTTCCTCCTTGTCGATTTACTCGTTTATACTTTATTTTACGTCGGTTCCCGACAATCCGGGCGAAGTGCATACTTTTACGGTGGAGTTCACCACTTCGGATGGCACGGTCAAGACCGCCTCGATAACCTGCACGCCGGAGGTCGATCCTGCGTTGCAATAGCCGGCAGCACAAATTCGGGTAATTGTAAAATAGCCGATCCGCAGTGGATCGGCTATTTGTCTTGTCATATCCGTACTTTATTTCTCCCCGGTTTCGGGAACGACTTTCTGAAAAGGTAAAAAACACCCCGACCGACGAAAATGAAGCCGAAGTCGAAGCGGACTGTCTTTATAACCACTTCTTGAATCGGAAGAACCAGATCGTAAGCCCCGAACAGAGCAACATCAAGCCGATGGCAAACAGGTAGCCGTATTTCCAGTGCAGCTCGGGCATGATCGAAAAGTTCATGCCATAAATACTTGCGATCAACGTCGCGGGCATGAAAACCACAGCAGCCACCGAGAAGATCTTTACGATCTCGTTCTGCTCGATATTGATAAGACCCAGTGCCGCATCCTGGATATAGTCCAGACGCTGAAAACTGAAATCGGCATGGTTGATGAGCGAATTCACGTCCTTGATCATCAACTGCAAACGCGGGTAGATATCGTTCGGGAACCGTTCGCTGCGCAGAATGCCCGACAGCACGCGCTGGCGGTCGAAGATGTTCTCCCGCAGCAACATCGTACTCTCCTGCAAGGTATTGATGCGACGCAGCACCTCCTTGTCGATCGAATCCTCGCCATTGATATTGCGGCTCAACGACGACACCTGACGGGCGATCAGCTCGACCATGTCGGCATCGTAGTCGATCCGCACTTCGAGCAACGTGATAAAAATATGATAGCCCGTTGGATAGTTGCGGTAGTTGATCTGGAGCCGCTTCTCCGTCTCCTGAAACGTCCGCGACTCGGCCTGGCGCACCGAAACCAGCACACCTTCGTTCGAAATGATGAACGACACGGGTTCGATGACGAAACTCTCGCCCGTCGGCACGAAAAAGTTGGCGTTCGAAATGATCGCATTCTCGGTTTCGGAATATTTCGAGGTCGATTCGATCTCTTCGACCTGCTGCTTGGTCTGGAGGTTGATCTCCATGAAATTCTCGACCGCTTTCTGCTCCTTGATCGTGGGTTGCAGCATATCGATCCACAAGATATCGTCGTAACCCAACTCCTCGAAGAGCCCGGTATCGGCGTTTCGGATGATCTTGTTGTATTGCTTGAGGTAAATCGTAATCATAAAGCACCCTGTATTAATCCGGTTCCCCGGGTTGCTTTCTGCGTGAACTGGTCAAGACAGGGGGCCGCCCGGCGGCATGAGCCCTGCCTACTCCCTTCAGCCGGGATTTACACGGGGCGACACCTTGAGTCCCGAATCCCAGAACTTCTGAAGGGCCCGGCGCTTCTGATTATCGAAAATATAGTCGATATTACGCGTCAAATATTCATAGGCATCGTACGGCTTTTTGTCGAATCCCGCTTCGAGGATCGCTTCGTAGGTATGTTCCAAACCGAACGTGAGGGCATGCTGCAGCGATTCGATGACTTCGTAGGGCGTTCCCTTGCGAGCCACCCAGACGGCAAAGGCAAAGGGCAGTTTGGTCGCGGCCTGCCATTCGGCAGCCAAATCGTATTTATAGCGGAACTTCTCCTCGTGATCGAACACCTTGTCCCCGATCAACAGGAAAGCGTCCCCCTCCTGCGCATGACGAAGCTGTTCGTAGTCATCCAGAGAGTACCATTCGGGAGCGATTTTCCAACGATGGGCGGCCAGATAACCGACCAGTTGCACGGAGGTCTGGGAGTGGGGATCGAGAAAGACGCGCCGAACCTCGGAAACCGGGCCGTCGCTCAACAGCACGACGGTTCGCACGGGGCCGACGGCTCCGATGCAATACTCGGTAATCACATCCGTCGATTTGAGCGAGGGAACGGCGGCAGCCGGAAGCAGCGCCAGATCGGCACGCCCTTCGACGTAGTTTTTCGTACACTCGGAAGGAGGGGACAACAACAGATCGGCACGAAAGTTACCTTCGTGACGGATACCGTAGATGAATGGTATCGTATTGAGATACGACACTGCCGCTATGCTTGGAACCGACACCATCATCCATATCGTTGAATTTTTCGTTGAACTTCGCTCTTCGCCGCCGTGGAAGATACGGATATTTTCCACTTTTCGGCCGGAAGACTCCGGCTTCACGAAGATATTACGGAGCAAAAGTAGCTATTATATTTCAAATATCCAATTTTCAAGGCCAAATTAGACCGCTGCGACCGTCACCGCAACAGATTGAACCCCAGTCCGAACAAATTATCCACCGACTTTATTTGCCGCAGATCGAAATTATTCCGGGTCGAATCTCTTGACAAGGGGTATTCGGATTGTTTATATTTGTCCCGACAAATCCGCTTTTCAACAGACGGCCTCAGGATATTTCCGACCTTTTCAACAATCGCAACAATTCTGTTGTCAGGAAATTATCCAGACTTTTCAATATCTGTAAACATTTTATCAAAACTTTTTCAACATGAACCGCACCTATCTCACCCGTGCGATCCGGGAGCTCGCAGGCGTGTATGGCTACACGATCCACACCGATACCGACGACCGCACCCCGCGCGAGATCGTCCTGCTGCCCGCAGCCTGGCTTCCACCCATCCGGCTCAAGGAGGTCGAAGGCCGTCTGCACGGCCGTGCGACCTACAGCGTCGAACTGCGGCTGCTGCACCCCGGGGCAAAGCTCTCGTCCGAACGGCGCAACGAGGTGTGGAGCCAAACGGAACTGCAACTCTTCGATCTCTTCACCCAGTTAAGCACCGACCCGAAGGTCATAGCCGTCGAAAACCTCACCGTCCAACCCGGATCGGGAGCCTACACCCCGCACGGAGAAATCTCCCAAACGGCTAAAGCCGACGTCATCACCTGTTTTTAGGCACCCGGACACCCCGCACAGCAGCCATCGGCCTTTCCGATGCCGCCTCCGTATCTTTCGAAAAAAAGCGAAGGACACGACTCCGCCCACAGCCCCGACACCGGCGACCGCACGGTATCTCGGACCGCACACAATCATCCACTTCCAAACCCGTTTTCACATGACATTCACCTCTCTGCCGGAGATGTTTTCCTCCGTATTCGGCCCGCTCGCCTACACGTTCTCCAACGCGGCGGAAACGGAACTGTTTCTGGAAATACTCAGCACCAGGGACGGCTCCAGGATCGGCTCCAAACGGTTTTACAACACCCCGACCGGCACCCTGAACATCGCCCCGATGGTCCGGAAAAACATTCGCTTCGTCCCCTCGTCCGGCATGACCGGATTCTGCAATTCGGAAAGCCGGAGCGCTTCGGTGCAACTGGCCGTCGGAACGACCTACTCCGAAGTCCGGACCTTCGTCGCGGCGCACGACTCCGTGAAACCGTCCCGGATTCTGACGACGATGCCTTCGCACCGCATCATCGCCTATGGCGAAAGCGACGAAATCACCTGCTGCATCCCGGGCCAACACACCGTAACGGTCACGAGCGACATTACGGCAGAAGCTCTTACGTACAATGCGATCGGAGGGGAGGAGCTGACCCTCTTCCGGCTCAACACCCGAAGTTTTCTGCCCTCGGTCGGCACGATCACCGTCCGGATCGCCACCGCCGGGCAGACCGTAGCGGAAATCGGCTACACGGTCGTTCCGAAATGCGACGAAGGATGCCGTATCGCCTGGCGAAGCCGTGCAGGTTCAATCGAACACTACACTTTTCCGGTGGTGAAAAGCGTCGTCCAGAAAATCCGCAAGGAACAGGTACTCACCGACGACGCGGGCTACGAAGATATCAGTATCCGCGACGAACGGACGACGACCCTCGCCTCGGCCTTCGAACCCGCCGCCGTTATCGAAGCGCTGGCCGAAATCGCCGCATCGCCCCAAGTCTGGAAGATCGACGGCGACAAATACGAAGAGATGGACATCCTGACCCGGGAGCAGACGATCGGCCGGCACGGCTCCCTGGGCTGTATCGAAATCAGCCTGCGTCCCCGACAAGAAACCCGCTGCCTATGAAACTCACTATCGACCAAATTCCCTGCGACCTCGACCCGTCGCAGCGCATCGCCCTCGACTACGATGCCCAGGATCTCGCCGACGTGCGAAGCGGAAACGAAGGGCACGCCCTCCGACTGCGGCTGCCGGCAACCCGGACCAACGACCGCATTTTCGGATTCGCCGCCGAGCCTTACACGGGCCAGCGCTTCAATGCCGCGCAGCACACGGCCGTTTTGAGCGACGGAGAGGCCAAACTGCTGCAAGGCTCCGTCCGGCTGCTCTCGGCAGCGTACGACTCCGACCCGGAGGGGTATCTGATAGAGATCCGCAGCGGCACCTCCGAATGGGCCCGGCAAGCCGCTGCGGAGATGTTCAACACCCTCGGCATCTCCTTCTCGGGACGGCTCACGCCCACGATGATCCGCCAGACCTGGACCAACAACACCCCGGTCAAATTCTTCCCGGTATGCCGCGACGAATACACCCCCGAACTGTCGTCGGTCGAACTGATTCCCGTAGAACGATTCCTCTCCGTGGACGACTACCACCCGTTCATTTCGGCCGCAACCGTCGTGCAGACACTCTTTTCAGAAGCGGGCTACACCCTTGAAAGCGATTTTCTGAACGGCGAATTTTTCCGCTCGCTCTACCTGAGCGGCGCCTATTCCTCGCGCGACACGAACGCCCTGCGGAACCGCATGGATTTCCTGGCCCGGCGTACGACGACGGCGGCGACGACGGCAAACAGCGACGGCCGTGTGTACGCCAACCCCTACAAGTCGATCAACTCGGTAGGCAATTTCGTCGAAACGGTCAATCCGAACGACCAAAACGATCTGGGAGAAACCCTCACCGATGTCTTTTCGAACAACCACTGCTTCACCGTCGAAGACGGGGAGATCGTCTTCAGGCCCATGACCTCGGTGACGGTAGCCTTCGAATACCACATCCGCTACATCACCGACCACCGCATCCTCGACCGCAACCGCCTCAAAGGAATCGACTCCTTCTACCTGGGCGACGGCACCGAGGTACAGGGCGCCCTCGCAAACCGCTACGCCGACCGCAGAAACTCGACCAAACCCGCCTTCCAGTACCGTGCCATCGTGTTCAACCACACCGAAGGAAACTCCTACCGCCTCACCTGCACCGTCAACGGCACGGCCGGGCACGCAATCGGAGAGTTCGATTCGCGGTCGGCTCTGGTCACGACCCCTTCCGGCTCGACCGTCACGGCCCCGGTACTGCTCTGCAAAGCCGCCGGAAGCACGACCTACACCGGAGATTGGGCACTCTACGACGGCTACATCGGAGAAACCGGACAGACCGAAGTGGAAATGACCGTCCGTACCAACCCGGTAACTGTCACGCCGACCTCGCCCAAAACCTTCTCGACCATCTATTTCTACGGTGCGGAACCGGGGATGAAATTCTCCCTGAGCCGCCAATGTACCCTGCGCCCCGACTTCACCGGCGCACCCGGTCTGAACACCCCGATCTCTTTTGAGGACGTCGCCCGGCACCGCGTCCGCAAATGGGTCGTACTCGATGCCCTGCGGCACCTGTTCAATCTGCGCTTTTACACCGACGAGGAAACCCGCACGGTTTACGTCGAACCGGCCGACGACTTCTACCGCCTCGGCCAGACCTTCGACTGGAGCTCCCGGATCGACCGCTCGCAGCCGATCCTGCTGGGCGATGCGGCACAGGATGCGGAACGCGTCCGCATCTACAAGTACCGGGAAGCGGACGGTGCGGTGACCCGGCTGAACGCGACCCTGGAAGAGCCCTTCGGCCAGTGGCGTCTGGTCAATGACTCGGCGGCGGCGATCGACCGGGAAAGAAACCTCGCCAACCCCTTCTTCTCGCCGACGGTCAGCGAAACGGAATGTTATGCGGATGCACCTTCGGCCCTCGTCCTGCGGGTCGGCGACCGCGACGCCCCGGACACCACCGACCGGAACAGTTTCACGCCCCGCATCGTCCGCTACTGCGGCATGCAGCCCCTGCCCGCCGGCGAGCGCTGGGGCTATCCTTCCACCGGAGACAGCTACCCCCTGGCCGCATTCCACCGTAACGATCCCGACAACGGGTTCACGCTCTGCTTCGAAGACCGGGACGGACAACAGGGACTGCACCGCTTCTACGACACCCAGGCCGAACAGGAGAAACGCTGCCAGCACCTCACGCTCCACCTGCGGCTCGAACCGTGCGACATCGAACGGCTCTTTCAGATACAGCGCCTCGCCCCCTGCATCGCCTCGACGTTCCTGTTCCGCATCGGCGGCGAAGAGATCCGCTGCACGCTCCGCCGCATCGAGGGTTACGACCCCTCGGCCGCCTCGACCCGCTGCACCTTCACCCGTCTGCCCAACGGATAGCCCTTCGACCGTCCTTCATCCGCGCGGACCGCAGCCGTACGACTCCCCGCACTCTCACGGGATGCACTCCTCGAAAATCCGCCCAACCCTCCTGCCGGAGCGGGGACGCCGCGAAACCGCAACGATCCCACCCACAGCCAACCCCATTCCGAACGCCGGCGAGCGAGCCGGCAAAAAACAACTTTCCATGCAATCCGACATTCAAATCACCAACCGCAACGACACCTGCTTCGTGGACATCGAAGGGGTGATCGGCGTCCCCGAGGAGTGGCAGTTCGACCAACCCTCGTCGCGCGTAGCCACCTACGAAAAATTCCGGGACAGCCTCGACCGGCTGCGCGAAATCGACGCCCCGGAAATCGTCGTCAATATCCGCTCGACGGGCGGCGACGTAAACGACGCCCTGCTGATCTACGAGGCCCTCTCGTCGCTCGACGGACACATCGTCACCCGCTGCTACGGCTATACGGCTTCGGCTGCCACAGTCATCGCACAGGCCGCATCGGAGGGATGCCGCGAAATATCGGCCCACGCCCTCTACCTGATCCACAATTCGATCTGCACCGCCGAAGGCAATGCCGAGGAGCTTGCGACCCGCATCGACCTGCTCCGCAAAACCGACGCACGCCTGGCGGAGGTCTATGCCGCCCGTTCGGGCCGCACTCCGAAGGAGTTCACCCTCCTGATGGCCGAAAACAACGGCTCCGGCCGCTGGCTCTCTCCGCAGGAGGCACTCGCCGCCGGACTCGTCGATCGGATCATCGAACCCGCCGCTACGGAAAAAACGCCTGCGGCACAGGCGACGCCGGCCGGACAATGGCGCAGGCTGCTCGGCAAGCTGGGACTCGTCCGTCCGGCAGACGCCCTTCCCCCCGACCGCAACATCCTCCATTTCGGCGACCCGGAAAAAGGGTCCGGCCTCCGCACTTCGGAACTCGCCCTGCACGAAGGCCAGCAATTCGCGGCTCCGACCCGCACGCTCCCCCGCGAAGATCCGTCGATCGGAGAAACGACTCCCTCGGCCAACCAGCGAGCCTATGCCGAAGATGCGAAGCAACTGATCCGGTAAAACCCTCCCGCCGAGGATCCGACATCCCGCCTTCGGACACCCTCCGCAAAACCGCTACACCCGAACCGATTCCATTCGTTCGAACAACCCATTCAATCACCAAAAATCAAATTATCTCATGAGCGCACTCGAAAATGCCAAAACCTACACCGGCAAAAACCTCGAAACGATCTTTTTCCGCCCGATGCTGAGCGGTCCTTCGGCCATCGACCTGGGCGTCCGCGTCCTTTACAACATGCCCGTACCGACGACGGTGCAGATGTGGGAGCCCAAAACCGACATCCTGCAAAAATTCACTGCGGCAGGCTGGAGCGGCGGCGCCGGCTCGAAAAAACTCCAGAAAACCATCCCTCTCAACCGCGTGAAAGCCGAACTGGGCTACTCGGCCGCAGACTACTTCTCGCTGGTCTATGAGCTGATTACCAACCGTCCCGAGGTCAATATGGAGGATCTCACGGGCACCGAACTCGAAGAGGCCGAAACCACGCTCTTCAAACAGGCCATCGCCGAAAGCATCCGCTCGACGATGTGGGTGGGCGACACGTCGGCCGAAAGCGGCGCGAACACCTTCGACGGCTTTCTCAAAACCATCGCCACCTACTCGAACAACAACAAGGTCTATACCTACAATTACGAAACGGACGCCATGAACACACCGGCCAACTCGGTCACCATGTTCGACGATCTCTGGAAAAATGCGGACGAACGCCTGAAAGACCTTAAAGCCGAGGGGCAACTGGCCTTCTTCGTTTCGTCGGACGTTTACAGCGCCTACGAGAAGCACCTCGACAGCATGAGCACGGACGGCGCCTACACCGACTATATCAACGGCCGTCAAAACCTGCTGTATCACGGCATTCCCGTCGTGGATCTGCGCATCTCGTCCTACCTGGCCAAACTGAGTTCTTCGTCGCCCGTACCCAAGTCGTTCTGCATCCTGACCGACCGCCGCAACCTGGTGCTGGCCGTCAATACGGCCGACTTCCCCGGCAACGAAATCCGCATGTGGTACAACCCCGACGAAATGGAGAACCGCCAGCGAGCCGTCTTCATGGCCGGCTGCGACGTGCTCGACGAAGGACTGGTCGCATTCGCATCGCGCATCTGACCATGTCCGGAACCACACCCTACGCCCGGCCCCTAAAGCCTGCGGGAGGCATCGAAGCCGTCTGGCTGATCCCGGCCTCCGACATCGTATCGGCCACCTACGGCGACGGCTGCTGCACAGGGCTGACGCTGCGAGCGGGGGCATCGGCCGATCAATGGCCGATCCTGGAACAGTCCTCGTCGTTCCGGGAAGAGAACCTGAATCCGGACGGACCTCCGCGCTTCCGCCATACGCTCACGCTGGTCGCCGATCCCGAAGAAATCCGGGACCGCCTCGGTGAACGACAGCTCGCACGGCTCGCGACCGAAGGCGCGGTCGCCCGCATCGAAACCGCATCGGGCGTCTTCCTGCTGGCGGGAAGGTCGGAAAAATTCGGAGCCGAGCAACCCCTGCGGCTCACGGAGATCCGGTACGAATCCCAAACGAAATTCGCCGCACGTCCCGTCCTCGTCCTGACGCTGGCCGGCGAGGATACGGCCCCGGCACCGCCCATCCGGGAACAATAACCGACAGAGGCTGTCCGGCAACCCGTCCGGCAGCCTCTGTTTTTCAAACCAATACCCATGAACACGAAACAGAAACTCAAGAAAACGGCGCTGGTGAAGGCCGTCCGCCGCGACGACCCCTACCTCACGCTCGGCGCCGCACGGGTCGAAAGCGACAAATTCTGGCGCTGGGGCGACGACAATCTCTTCCCCGCAGCCCTGGCCCTTATGTCGCGCCGCTCGACCACGCACCGCCGCATCATCAACGACAAGGCCGACTACATCTCCGGCAAAGGCTTCACGTTCGATCCGGAAGTCCCCCTGCTGGGCGCCTTCGTCGCGCAAGTCAATGGATCGGGCGAATCCCTGCGGCAGGTATGCAGCAAGCTGTCCTTCGACAAGTCGCTCTTCGGCAACGCCTTCCTGGAAGTCGTCACCGACGAAAAGCACTCGTTCCTGGCCCTCTACCATCAGGACGCCTCGCGCTGCCGCGTAGCCAAAGACTCACGGCACATCCTGCTCCACCACGACTGGTCCCGTTTCTCGGCTGCGGACGCCCGCACGCTGCCCCTCTACCCGCTTTTCGAACGGCAGGACGACGGCACGCTCCGCGCGATCGTCCACTACAAGGACTACGAACCGATGTTCGAGCACTACGGCGTACCGCCCTACATCGCCGGGTTCGGTGTGTCGGCCATCGCCTACAAGACCGACCGCTGGAATATCTCGCGGCTCGACAACTCGTTCCAACTCTCGGGCGTGATGATGCTCGACAGCACGATGGACGACGAGGCGCAGGCCGAACGGATCATGCGCACGGCCGAGGAGAAATTCGCCGGCAACCCCGGGCAGGTGATGTTCGTACTGCGCGAAGGGGCCGCAGAGGACCACTCGCGCTTCATCCCCATCGCCTCGCAGAACGAAGGCGACTGGCGGTCGCTGCACGAACAGGCCACTTCGGACATCGTGGTCGCCCATTCGTGGTTCCGGACCCTGAGCGGACTGGACTACGCCTCGGGCTTCAGCGCCGAACGCATCCTGCACGAATACGAAATCGCCCTCAACACGGTCATCCTGGGCGAACAGGCCGAGCTGCTGGAGCCGATCCGCGAAATCATCGGACGCATCCTCGGCGCCGACCCCTCGTCGCTCGAAATCGTCAATCGTCCGCCGACCCGCTCCAAACCCCTTTATATGAAAGTCTGGGAGGCCCGCAAAGCCGACGGCCTGGACTACGACCCCGAAGACGAACGCCAGCAACATTTCCTGGCCGAAATCACCAAGTACAACCTCCGAAGCATCGACTGACCATGACCACCCTCGTAACCCCGCGCGAGGTCATCGACCTCGCTTTCGCCGACGGCGGCTACCTGCCGCCCGAAGCGATCGGCACCGTCGATATCGCGGCGGCGGAAGCCCGCTATCTCCTCCCCGTGACCGGCCCGGCACTCTGGCAGAAACTCGCCGAAGGAGAGTACCCGACCCTGCGCGAAGAGTTCGCAGCGCCGGCTGCCGCCTGCGCCGTGCGCGTCGCCATGCAACCCGCGCTCGATCTGCACGGCGGAGCGGGCGGCACGACCGTCACCAAATCCTCCGCCTGCCAGCTGGCCGGACAACAGCAGCTCGCCGCATCGCACCGGGCCTTGCGGAACCGGCTCTCGGCGCTGTTGCACGCCCTCTCGGATCACCTCGACGCACACCCGTCCGATTACCCGGAATACGCTCCCGAAAAGAACGTCCTGCACCGGGTGCTGATCGCGGGCGGCCTCGTCCTGAAGCCATAGCGAACCCGACTCCGGCAGCGGCCCGCCGTTCTCCGCCGCCACGGACGGCGACGCCCGCAGAATCCGGAATCCCCGCAAAGCAGGGTGCCGTTTTTTGTTTTCCGGGAATAAATGCTTATCTTTGGCCCCGCAAGCGTTTAGGGGGTCCGCCCGTCGAGAGGCGGACTGAGTAGCGCCCAAGGTAACACATACAAAAAACAAATTACAATGAAAACAATCCAAGTAAAGGCCGTCAAGCGTGAAAACTACGGCAAGAAAGCAGCAAAGGCGGTACGCCGCGAAGGTCAGATTCCGGCCGTTCTCTACGGCGGCGGCGAAACGGTTTCGTTCTCGGTGGATCCCCGGGAGATCAAACCCCTGATCTACACGCCCAACTCCTACATCGTAGATCTGGAGATCGACGGCAAAACCGAAAAAGCCGTACTCCGCGACGTGCAGTTCCACCCCATCCGCGAGGAGATTCTCCACATGGACTTTTATCGCGTACAGCCGGGCAAACCCGTAGCCATTTCGATCCCCGTACGTCTGACCGGTAATGCGGAAGGCGTGAAGATCGGCGGTAAGCTCGTTCTCTCGGCCCGCAAGCTGACCGTGAGCGCACAGCTCGACAAGCTGCCCGACGAACTGGTTATCGACGTAACTCCGCTGGGCGTAGGCAAGACGATCTTCGTGGGCGACCTGAACTTCGACGGAGTGAAATTCCTCACCCCGGCAACGACGGCCGTATGCGCCGTGCGCGTAACCCGTGCTTCGCGCGGTGCCGACGCTGCGGCTGCGAAGTAATCTCAACGGATTACCCTTATGAAATACCTGATCGTTGGTCTGGGAAACATCGGCGCCGAATATGCCGATACCCGGCACAACATTGGATTCGACGTGTTGGATGCTTTAGCCGAAGCATCCAACACCTCTTTTACCACCGACCGCTACGGCGCCGTGGCCACGCTTCGCAGCAAAGGGCATACGCTGGTGCTGCTCAAGCCCTCGACCTACATGAACCTTTCGGGCAAGGCCGTCCGCTACTGGCTCGACGCGGAGAAGATTCCTCGTGAGAATCTGCTGGTCGTCGTCGATGACATCGCCCTGCCGTTCGGAACCTTCCGGATGCGCACGAAGGGGAGCGCCGGCGGGCATAACGGACTGAAGAACATCACCGAACTGCTCGGCACGGAGGAGTACAGCCGCATCCGCTTCGGCATCGGCGGCGACTTCCCGCGCGGACACCAGGTGGACTACGTACTGGGGCACTGGAACGACGAAGAGCGCAAGGCGATGCCCGAACGACTCAAATACTTCGGCGACGCGATTCTCTCGTTCGCCGCGATCGGCCCCGAACGGACGATGAATCTCTTCAACAAGAAATGACAAGGCGTACCGAAACAGAAAAACCGCAACCCCTCCGTTGCGGTTTTTTTATTCGACGAACCGGATTTTCGCCGCGAAAAAGATAAATTCAGCCCAAGAAAGTCGAATCCCGCCGGGTTCCCGATACAAGCACCGGCAAGCGACATAAAACGACCGAACGAGGTCCTTCCCGACACTCGCCCGCCCCGGACTCGATTCGACCCCGCTACTTTTCCGGCCAGTGGATATGCGTTCCCGCATCGAACGGGGGCAGGGCCGCAGGCTCGAAGTCGGAGTAACCCAGGGCGACGGCGCACAGGATGCCGTGCTCCGCCGGGACGGGAAGGAACTCCCGCAGATAATCTTCCGCCTGCGCTCCGTCGGGCTGATCCTTCAGGCAGGGACGTCCGTTCACATGCACCCAACAGGAGGCCAGCCCCGCATCGGTGGCCGCGAACAACAGGGCCGTCGCCGTGATCGCCGCGTTCTCACGCCAAAGGTCGGTCGCCGTACGATCGCCCTCGACCAGTACGACCGCAGGGGCATGCTCCAGAAATGCCGAACCGTAATCCCGCATCCGGGCGATGCGGGCGATCGTTTCGGGATCGGTGACCACGCGCAGGTGCGTCGAATGCGAATTGCGCGACGACGGGGCCGCGAGAGCCTCCCGAAGAACGGTATCGAGCACCTCCCGCTCCACCGGGCGGGAAAGATATTTGCGGACGCTGCGCCGGCGCCGGAGTATTTCCTTAAATTCCATATTCTTATGGTTTTTGCAAGTTTTTTAAGAGTAAATAGGAGTATAAAATTCATTTCTTTTGATGACGGCGAACATGCGGGCCACGATTTTAGCACGTAACGCATTGATTACCGACATTTTGTTCTTTCCTTCTTCTACTTTCCGCATATAGTAGGCCTTTAGTTCACCCTCTTTACGATGAGTTACCGATACGGCTGCCATATGTAGCAGTTTCTTTATGTTCTTGTTGGCCCTATGCGAGACCTTGTTTTTGGAGTGCTGGCTGCTCCCGGATGTGTATGAGAACGGAGCGACACCTGCGTGACAGCAGAACTTTCTGGGATTGTCGAAGCGGGAGAACGCTTCTGTTTCGATAATCACATTCAGAGCTACCACTTTACCTACACCGTCTATCGACATTAAAAGTTCCATCTGGCGCGCAAGCACTTCCGTTGAGCCTATGATCTTCTCCATTTCAGCAGTGATCGCATCGATAGCCGCTTGTAGTTCCTGTATTAAGCCTTTCATCCGCTTTGTTTTCTTGCGATAAAGCGCCGCCGGCATAAAATCTTTCTGATCGTACATCTGGCCTTTGTATTTAGCCAGGTCGGTAACGTAAAGCGCACGCTCCCTCTCCAACTGTTTAAGCCTCTCTATCTCCTCGGTGGGACGGTCGTAATACTTAACCTTATCTCCGAACCGTGAAGCGTAAATGGCTATGCGCTTTGCATCCACCTTGTCGTTCTTGCCCCGCTGCATACCGGATGAATATTTGATCTGGGACGGGTTCTCCAACCAAAGTTTGCACTCGACCGACTTGCAAGCACATACCAGAGGGAAAGTATATTGCCCCGTATGTTCGGCACAGATTAAAAACTGTTCGTTATCCATTTCCAAATCGTTCTTCAACTCGCCGATCAGTCTGGCGACAGCCTGCTGGTGGTTGCTTACCTGTTCTTCGCGCAGAACCTTACCCTCGAATAGTACGCAGAAGTCCAGTTTCTTTTTGCTGACGTCAACCCCGATGAAATAAAAATTGTCCATTACTTTTGTTTTTGACCATCAAATTGAGAGAAAGGAACTTGAACCTATCCTAACTACCTTAACAATGAAAGGTTAAATTCTTATTCAGGTCTCGGTTCAAGAAAGACAAAGAGTCCTAATATGGAAATGAATCTTGAATTCTTATCGATACCTGGTTCACTCCCTGCCTCCCTTTCTTTTAGCTAACCTCTTCTCTACAAAATTACCAACTCTATCTCATCTCCTGTTTACTGCGCAAATCTAAGGTATTCGGTACGATTTAATTCCTTACGAAAACAAAAATAGGGATTTTTTCTTAACTTTGGATTTTCAACCGACTTTTCGACCGGCAGGCGGGTTTCCGGATTTCGAAGCCACGCCGGACACGGAAAACGACCGGAAAATCCCGTGTTTCCGACAAACGGAAGCGAAACGGCTGCCCCGGAGCGTCGGAAAAAACGAAAAAACAGCCCGACGGTGCCCGGCAACGAAGACGGGGCGGATTCGCCCTCTCCGCCGAACCGACAACGACACATTCAACCGCAATCGCAATTATGAAAGAACCGCTGACCATCGCCCTGATCTACGATTTCGACGGCACGCTCGCCCCCGGCAACATGCAGGAGTACGACTTCATCCCCGCCGTCGGCAAGAGCAACAAGGAGTTCTGGCACGACGCCAACCAACTGGCCGAGGAGCAGGACGCCGACATGGTGCTGACCTACATGGCCCGCATGATCCAGGAGGCGCGGTCGAAAGGCCTGTCCCTGCGACGCGAAGCGTTCCAGGAGTCGGGCCGCCGCGTGACCCTCTACAAAGGAGTCCGGGAGTGGTTCGCACGCATCAACGCCTACGGCGCGGCGCGGGGCATCCGCATCCTGCACTACATCAACTCCTCGGGCCTGAAGGAGATCATCGAAGGCACGGAGATCGCCCATGAATTCCGGCGGATCTACGCCTGCTCGTTCCTGTACGACATCGACGGAGTCGCCTATTGGCCCGCCGTAGCGGTCAATTACACCAACAAGACTCAGTTCATCTTCAAGATCAACAAGGGCGTCGAATCGGTCTTCGACAGCAAGCTCGTGAACCAGTACATCGAGGAGGACAAGCGCCCGGTACCCTTCCGGCGCATGATCTACGTGGGCGACGGTACGACCGACATCCCCTGCATGCGGCTGGTGAAGAACTCCGGCGGACATTCGATCGCCGTCTATAACCCCGAGATCCGAAACGCCCGGCGCGAACTGAACGGGCTGATCCGCGACAATCGCGTAAGCCACGTCTGCCCGGCCGACTACTCCGAAGGTTCCGAAATGGATACGCTCGTCAAGACGATCATCGACAAGATCGAGGCGGATCACCGGCTGGAGCTGCTCGAAACTCCCCGCACGTAGCACAAAGGAATCCGTTGCGATTCGACGGAAAGCCATCACCCGGGTTCCGCAAAAACACACAGCACACGCAAGCAATCCGAAATGATCCGGAAATTCGACGAAACCGAACAATACGATACGTCTATGAAAATCATCTTTGCAACCAATAACGCCCACAAATTGAGTGAAGTGCAGGCCGTTCTCGGCCCGGATTTCGAACTCGTCACACCCCGTTCGGTCGGCATCACCGAGGAGATACCCGAACAACAGGACACCATCGCGGGAAACGCTTCGCAGAAAGCCCGCTACGTTCATGACCGCACGGGCTGCGACTGCTTCGCCGACGACACGGGACTCGAAGTCGAAGCATTGGGCGGTGCACCGGGTGTGCACTCGGCCCGCTACGCCACCGACGGGCACGACTTCGCCGCCAACAACGAACTCCTGCTCCGCAACCTGGAGGGCGTCGGCGACCGCCGGGCCCGGTTCCGCACCGTGATCTCGCTGATTCTCGACGGCGAGGAGCATCTTTTCGAAGGAATCGTCGAGGGACACATCGCCCAATGCGCCTCCGGTTCCGAAGGCTTCGGCTACGACCCGCTCTTCATTCCCGAAGGGAGTACCAAGACCTACGCAGAAATGACCCCTGCCGAGAAAAACGCTCTTTCGCACCGGGGCCGCGCCGTGCGTAAATTAGCAGAATTTTTGCATAACCGGGGGAAATAAGCTACCTTTGCCCCGCTTATGGAAATGAAACGATACCAAAAGGAGGAGAACTTCTCGCCCGAGAAGATCGCAAAACTCCGCGAACACTATAAGGCGATTCTCGAACTGCTGGGCGAAGACCCGGCACGCGAGGGACTGCTCAAAACCCCCGAACGGGTGGCCAAGGCCATGTCGTTCCTCACGCAGGGTTACGAGGACGATCCGCTGTCGATCATCCGCTCGGCGACCTTCAAGGAGGAGTACCGGCAGATGGTGCTGGTGAAGGACATCGAATTATACTCGCTCTGCGAGCACCACATGCTGCCTTTCTACGGCAAGGCGCACGTGGCGTACATCCCCAACGGCTACATCACGGGCCTCTCGAAAATCGCCCGCGTGGTGGAGAGTTTCGCCCGCCGCCTGCAGGTGCAGGAGCGCCTGACGGTACAGATCCGCGACTGCATCCAGGAAGCTCTCAACCCGATGGGCGTCGCCGTCGTGATCGAAGCCAGCCATATGTGTATGCAGATGCGGGGCGTCGAAAAGCAGGGTTCGGCCACGACTACCTCGGCATTCACCGGAGTATTCCTCTCGCACCCGCCTACGCGCCAGGAGTTCATGACGCTGATTAGCAACAAATACCGGTAAAATAACGACGGCCGCCCGTTTGCGACGGCCTGCAATCCGATAGAAAAACGCCCGATTCTCGGGCGTTTTTTATTTTTGCGTTTACTGCTTCAGCGGACCTCTTTAGGTGCACAGCGCCCCGAGTTCCCTCCTAAAGGATGAGCCGAATTACAGACGCGGCGCAGGTCCGCGAACAAGCGCCCCCGGATTCGGCGCTGCAATCGTCGGATAAGAGTGTAAATTGAAAGATATGATTGCCTTTATTTCAGCCCCGGAGGAGAGGGCATGGCAGAATTTCGCACAAGCGGCGTCAGAACAGCTCCAACTGGTCGATTCCGGCATTGAACGTCAGCCGGTGGTGAGGCGTAAGCCCGTAACGACGGATCGCCAGGCGATGTTCGCGGGTCGGATAACCTTTGTTGCGCTCCCAACCGTATTCGGGGAAATCTCCGGCGAGGCGCTCCATATATTCGTCGCGGTGGGTCTTGGCCAGCACCGACGCGGCGGCAATATCCGCATATTTGCCGTCCCCCTTGACGATGCAGCGATACGGAATATCGAGCGTCGTGCGGAACCGGTTGCCGTCGATCGCCAGAAATCCCGGACGGATCGGCAACTCCGCGACCGCCAGCGACATCCCTTCGAACGAAGCGTTCAGGATGTTGATTTCGTCGATCCGCGCGGCGGAGACCGCCTCGACAGCCCATGCGACGGCCTCGCGCTCGATGACGGCCCGCAGCTTTTCGCGGTTGCGCTCGCTCATCTGCTTCGAGTCGTTGAGCAGCGGGTCGTGGAAATCGGGCGGCAGCATCACGGCCGCCGCAAACACCGGCCCGGCCAGACATCCCCGCCCGGCTTCGTCGCACCCGGCCTCCGGAAGGTCGTATTGGTACTGGTTTTCTAACATCGCACCACAAAGTTACGGATTATTCCGGCTTTTTTCGCTAATTTTGTCCGGAGAAAAAGCCCCCGACATGAAATTCGACATCGCACGGCAGCCGCTCGTTCCGGCCTTCCTGACCCTCGCCGCACTCGCCGTCGTCGCGATGTGGAACGCAGGCGGCCCCGCCGTGTCCATGGCGGTGCAGGCCGGCCATGCCGCAGGAACCGTCGATATAGGCCGGAATGCCGCCGGCGCACTTGCGGTCTCTTCCCCCGGGGAACTGCTGGCGCAGTTCCAGGCCGCACATCCCGTCTGGGCGCGCTGGATCGCCGGACTGCTGATGCTCTTCACGGGCATGTCCGTCGGGCGCCTCACCGTACGCTACAACCTCTACTCCGTCGGAACCTGTCTCGCCATCCCGCTCTACGGGGCGATCGCCTGCGGCCTCGCCGTCGGCGGCGACTGCCTGACTACCTTCGCCGCATCGGCCCTGCTGGCCCTCGCCACGAAGAATTTCTGCCGTTCGTACTGCAACGGATTCGGCTTCGACGCCATCTTCCGCGCCTCGCTCTACATCGGACTGCT
>OGFM01001021.1_pt1 | contig 19359 bp, 15 predicted proteins | sample 1570871 | NCBI WGS metagenome assembly OGFM01 (sample SAMEA2581957, study PRJEB24529) | metagenome | biome: Human gut stool | place: China | collected 2011
GGGACGCTGGAAAGAAACCCTGCCGGAAATCGCCCATGAAATCAATATCGTAAACTGCATATACAGGCAAAGCCTCACTTATTTTAAATGAATACACTCAGCTTCGCGGAACAATATCAACAGAGGCTTCTTCAAGTGCTTCTATATTACTGACAGGAACTACAAAACAAGACTTTGCAGCATCTTCTATTATCGGTAACGATAATACAACACTCACTATTGACGGCTGTAATACCACAACAAAAATGCCTGTCAACGGAATAGGAAACATACATGTAACAAACAGCGGAACTTTTGCACCTTCCGACACATCAAACTTGAATAATATATCTGTTGATAATGGCGGTTTTCTTGACCTTACAGCTATGCCCGATGCCACTATAAACGGAAATTTCACAGGTGGAAACAGCGCACAGAAAGCAAATATAATTGTCTCCCTCGACGGACATATAAATATAAGCAAAACAGCAAGCGGAGCCTCGCAGCTTTATATTACAAGTTCTTCTCCGTCATGTGCTGATACCCCTTCTGAAAATATTACTTACATAACTGCAAAAGGTGATTATTCAAATGCTGGGTTTAACTTTGCAGATAAATATTTAAACGCCGGATACAGTCTTGTACAAAACAATAATACATGGACATGCAAATACGATGCAGCAGCAGCCAAAGATGACATTGCTTCAATTGATGTGACAGATTATCCGTCTGATATTCTTATAGATAAGCTGCCTACAAATAGCAATGATATAGAAGAAAACTCTCCTTCTATGAATATCACTTGGAAAAAGAGTACAGGAACTCCTTGGGATAAAGATATTGCCGCACAATACGGTTTTTGGGATTATATGGCAGTTATCCGCACTGATTACTGGGATACAGATAACACGGACTTTGATTCGTCTGCCCCATATATAAACCCTTTCTATTTATATTATACCGATGAAAACTCCGAAAAATATTATCTTCTCCGCAAAGATGCTATAAATATTGAAAACGGAAAATATACATTTATTTTCTTTTCAGAATCTATTGACGATAAAGAGCTTAATACCATAAGCGATGTCAAGGCATTAAAAAACATTATCAAAGCAACAATAGAAATTAACATAACAGACGGTACTGCAACCACAGAACCTACTACAGAACCGACTACGGAACCGACTACGGAACCAACCACGGCTCCGACTACGGAACCAACTACGGAACCTACTACTGAGCCGACCGCAGAACCTACTACAGAGCCAACTACGGAGCCAACTACGGAGCCTACTACAAAGCCTACTACGGCACCGACCACGGTACCATCCACGGTACCATCCACATCCCCGACTGTACCGGTTCAAACTAATAAACCGTCAGGAGGCTCAGGTTCCGGTTCAAGTTCGAGCGGCAGCACACCGACCACTTCAAAACCAACTACGGCACCATATGCAAGCCCTGATGTAAAACCTACATCGTTTCCGACTAATGAACCTACGGCAACAGTAAAGCCTGCAGATACTGCCGTCCCTACTATAGTTCCAATTGCTACAGTACAACCGAATACCCAAAAACCTACTACAGCTCCGACTGAACCTGCTACTACACCAACCACGCAGCCGACTGAACCTACTACTACACCAACCACGCAGCCGACTGAACCTACTACAGTTCCAACAAACAAACCTACCGCAACGCCGGCTCATAAACATAAAATTACTCAGGTTTTAAAAAAGGCTACATACAAAAAGAGCGGTAGTATAACTTATATTTGCCAAACCTGCAAAAAGGTTATTAAAAAAACTACAATACCTGCTTTGAAAAAAACTTCAATAAATAAAATTAACTCAGGTAAAAAAAGCCTTACAATAAACTTTAAGAAGCAATCAAAAAATACAAGCGGCTATCAGATTTCTTATTCTGTCAAAAAAACTTTTGCAGATGATAAAAAGAAAACAGTTGCAAATTTTAAATCCTCATCGGCAACCATTTCAGAATTAAAGTCTAACAAAAAGTATTATATAAGAATACGCACTTACAAAACCGTTAAGGTTAATGGCAAAAATGTTAAAATGTACGGAGCATGGTCTAAAACTAAGACAGCTGCTACAAAATAAATATTAATATATAAACGCATTAAAATAACCTGTCGATTTCTACTCAAAATGACAGGTTATTTTTTTATTTCTTCGTCAATGTAACCACAACGAAAATAATTCATTCCTTATTTTTGTTTATTATTTTTACCAAAATATATATTATAAAAAATTAAACCGGCTAACACAAAAAAATCTATTCCGTAAAAAATAATTCTCTTATTTCTATTTGCTTTTATCTCCTTTAATGACAATTCTTCACTGTTATTTAATATATCCTGCCCATACTTTGTTGTATATTCCGATTTCTTATAATCATAAGAATTGCACAATAATCCAATCCATTTATATGTAATCTTCTGTCCTCTAAGGTCTGTAAGCGTTATATATTTATCGCTAAACTTGCAATATATTGTATTTACATCTCCTTTATCAGAATATGTCGGAAACAAAAAACTGTTTCCAAAATACACGAGTTTCTTAGTATACATTCCGGCAGGTCTAAAATAATCAACAGGAAGCGTCAAACCACTACATGTCCAATTGTATATCATAACGTCATCACAATATACATTTAAAAACGGCATATGTTCTTTTTTATTTTTATCATAGATATATACTCTTTTTTCATTATTATTATCTATTTTATAAAATTGTCCATTAGCATCAAGCTGCTTGTAATAACCTATTCTTACTTTATTAGGGAACAAAACCCATGCTGTAATAACTAATGCAACAACTATAAATACCCCTATTAAATTTATTAATGCCCTTTTTTTCATATATCCATCAACTCCAAATTTCCAGCCTTTTTCTCAAATCCCGTCTATTTTTCGTTCTCAATCTGCTTTATTGTTGACATAATATCAGTTTACCCAGTCAATTTCTATTGTAATTTTTCACAGATATAATTTTTAATTTTGTATATTTTTAACAGACGCCATGAAGTAAACATATTTTGTTATAAAGATAAAATATGCCTGAAACTTCTTTCTAAATCAACTCATTGACTTAAAGAAAATTTCAAGCATATCTTATACCTTTTTACACCTTACGGTGCATCTATTTAATTTTGTTCCCTTTAACCATTTTATTTAATTAACATGTTAAAAATATGTTTTTCCATGCCTGATATACACATTTCTGCTCTGTTAATTTTTTACAGTTTCCAAATATCCTCATTATACTGAGCAATAGTTCTGTCTGATGAGAAGAAACCTGCCTGACTTATATTTACGAGCATTTTCTTTGCCCATGCTTCTCTGTCCTTAAAGTCTGCATATGCCTTTTCTTTTGTTTCAACATAACTGTCAAAGTCAAGGAATGTCATAAACCAGTCTTTATTTAAAAGTTCATTTTTAAGGCGGTTAAGCTGTGTCTCGTCTCCAACTTTGAGCATCTGCTCTCCTGTAATAAAGTCAACAGCCTCTTTAAGTGCCGCATTCTTCTCATAATAATCTCTTGATACATAATCAGCTTTTGCGTAATGTTCTATTACTTCGTCACTTTCTGCTCCGAAAATATATATATTATCATCACCTACAAACTGATGAATTTCCACATTAGCTCCATCTTCCGTACCAAGTGTGATTGCTCCGTTAAGCATAAATTTCATGTTTCCTGTTCCGCTTGCTTCTTTTGATGCAAGAGAAATCTGCTCTGAAATATCACATGCCGGAATAAGTCTCTCTGCCATTGTTACATTATAATTTTCTACCATAACAACATTGAGATATTTATTTACTTCAGGGTCATTATTGATAATCTCCTGCAAGCATAAAATAAGATGAATAATATCTTTTGCAATAATATAAGCCGGAGCTGCCTTTGCACCAAATATAACAGTGATAGGAGTCTCTGGGATGTTACCCTTCTTAATCTCAAGATATTTATGAATTACAAACAATGCGTTTAACTGCTGGCGTTTGTACTCATGAAGACGCTTAACCTGAATGTCAAATATTGAGTCAGGATTAAGTGTAATATTCTGAGTTCTCTTTATATAATCAACAAATTCTGCTTTATTGTCCGTTTTAATCTTAAGAAGTGTGTCAAGTGCTCCCTTATCTGAAAGATATTTTTCAAGCTTTTTAAGTTCTTCTGCATCTTTCTTGTAACCATCACCAATCCACTCAGTAATCTGGTCTGTAAGTTCCGGATTGCAATGGAGAAGCCATCTTCTGAATGTAATACCATTTGTTTTATTATTAAACTTCTCAGGATAAATTTTATAGAAGTTGTTAAGCTCCGATTTCTCAAGAATTTCAGTATGAAGTGCTGCAACACCATTTACACTGAATCCATAATGAATATCTATATGAGCCATATGAACAGTATCATTCTTATCAATAATGACTACGCTCTCGTCATCAAAACGGCGGCGTACTTTATCGTCAAGAACTTCAATAATAGGTACAAGCTGCGGTACGACTTCTTTAAGGAATGAAATCGGCCATTTTTCAAGTGCTTCTGCGAGAATTGTATGATTTGTATATGCACATGTTTTTGAAACAATCTCAATTGCCTCATCCATGTCAATTCCCTCTTCTGTCAAAAGACGGATAAGTTCCGGAATTACCATTGTAGGGTGTGTATCATTTATCTGTATTACTGCATAATTGTATAAGTCATGAAGATTACTTCCCTTTTTCTTGCATTCATCTATTATAAGTCTTGCACCATTGCTTACCATAAAATACTGCTGATAAATTCTTAATTTTCTTCCATCATCGTCGCTGTCGTCCGGATAAAGGAATAATGTAAGATTTTTTGCAATATTCTTTTTATCAAAATCAATTCCATCTCCTACAATACTATCATCTACTGTATCAAGATCAAATAATTCAAGTTTGTTTGTTCTGTTATCATATCCTGTTACATCTATCTCGTACATTCTTGACTGAACAGTAAAATCTTTAAACTGAACAGGATAACTTACATCTGTTTTTCTAAGGAATGTATTCTCCTCAATCCAAGGATTTGCTGTTTCTTTCTGTCTGTTGTTCTCAAATACCTGCTTAAACAATCCAAGATGATAATTAAGACCGATACCGGAACCGTTAAGACCAAGACTTGCAATCGAATCAAGGAAACATGCTGCAAGACGACCAAGACCACCATTTCCAAGTGAAGGCTCTGCCTCAATCTCTTCAATCTCTGCAAGGCTCACACCGTTGTCAGCAAGAGCTTTCTTTACATCGGCATAAATTCCGAGATTTATAAGATTGTTTGAAAGAAGTTTGCCTATTAAAAATTCTGCCGAAATGTAATAAACTTTCTTTCCCGTATCTTCCTGTACTTTTTCTTCTGACATTTCTTTTGCAATGTTTAAAAGTGCAACATAAATTTCCTGCTTGCTGCTGTCAGCTATGCTTTTACCAAGTTTTTGTTCTAAAATGTTTTTGATATCCATAACGCTATCCTTTCTTTGTTCTCCATCCATTGTTTATACTGCAACATTTTTTCTCTATCTCTTATCCATATCCTTATTCACAACCTGATGTGAATATTTAGTTTCAATTACCTCTCACAGTTTTATGTGCGGTAACCGTTCTTAACTTTGTGACTATAATATATCATTTTGATGAGCACAGTTCTTGTCTTTTCCTAGCACGATATGATACAATACTATCATTTAGAGATATTTTTTAGGGAGGTTTTATACGAATGAATCAAATTGAAAAAAATAAATACCACGAAACCAAGTCTCACTCCAGTGAGGAATTTTTATTTAATACCTATCCTTGTTCCATTCCGACAGATTTTCCAAGTGTTCCTCTGCACTGGCATAATGATATGGAGCTTATTGTTATTAAACACGGCTCAGCAAAGGTTACACTTAACCTTACTCCACATCAGCTTTCCGCAGGTGATATTCTGGTGGTTCTCCCTGAAAATCTTCATTCTATTGATTGTGCCATCGGTGACAGATTAGAATATGAAAATATTATTTTTAAAAAGGAACTTCTCAGCTTTGCTACTAATGATATTACTATGTCTAAATATCTTACTCCTTTTTTTAATGGTGATTTTCCCATTGTCACACATGTACATATGGGCTATTCTTTCTATTCCCATTTTGTAAAAATAATAAATACAATGGATGTTCTTTGCGATAAAAAAGAGTTTGGCTACCAACTTGCCATTAAGTCATGCCTGCTCGAACTGATACACATTATGATAAGGCATCCGCCTAAAACAGAGGAAAATAAAAAATCCGAAAAATCAGTAGACAAAATCAAAGAAATACTTACATATATGGAACAGCATTATACTGAAGAAATTTCAATAGAAAAAATAGCAGAAATCTGCCACTACAGCCCATCACATTTTATGAAGTTTTTTAAAAATCATATGGGAACAAGTTTTATTAAATATCTGAATGATTTCCGCCTGATAAAAGCACGAACCAGAATTCTTACAACAGAGGAAAGCATTCTTGAAATAGCAGGGGACTGCGGTTTTAACAATCTTTCACACTTTAACAGACAATACAAAAAAAAGTATGGAATAACTCCGTCTATGACGAGAGGGGTATAACTTCTTATTCCTTTGAACTTCCATTTAAGAAATACCCCTCACTTTCAGCCTGAGTAATTGTTATTTTTTATACTTTTCAATCTTACATTTATGTGTTTTATCCTTTTTGTCATACGTTATCCCTACGATAAATACATCCCCCGTATACGATAAAAGAGATTCAGGATACAAATTTTTCTTAATCTGTTCTAATGCAGTCTGCACATTTTTATTCCATTTAAGTTCAATCAACAATGCCGGATAAATATTGATATACTCCGGTTTAGGCAGATACACAAAATCTGCAAATCCTCTGCCTGCCGGGAATTCACGAATTGGCGTAAAATAATATTTCATCGAACTAAGATAAGCAATAGTCAACACACTGCTAAGTGAATTCTCATCATTATACCTGATTGCCGATGTATATTGCATATGAATTTTTTCAATGACTGCCGAAACTGTCTCCTCATCCATATCAAGGGTTGCATCTAAAAGGCTGTCTCATATTTAACACACAATTTTTTTACCTCATCCTGTGTAAATCCAATATACTTTGCAATCTCACCTGCATCCAGCATAGTGTATTCATCAAAATTATTAAGTGCAGACTGTGTCTTTAACTTTTTTATAGGCAAAATTCCTGTAATATACACAAGCCCTATATACTTCATAGGTTCAGATCCCTTAAAAAGACCTCTTAAAAAATTTATATATTCCTCCTGCACATCAAGCTGTGCCGCTTCATCTCTTATCAAAACATCCCATTCATCAATAATTATTATAAACTGTTTTCCTGTTTTTGCATTTATTTTTGATAACGCATCAGGAAGCGACTCTATTTCTTCAGAAATAATTTCATGAAATTCTTCCCTAAGTTCATTCAATGTATTTCTAGTAATATAATCGACCAGTTTTTTCGGATTTCCAGCAGGTTCTAAACACCACTGTACATCAAAATGAATTACATTATACTTATTTAAGTTTTCTTCAAAATTCTCCAAACTTCCTATTTTTAAGTCTGAAAATAATTTCTTTGAATCACATCCCCTGCTGTAATACGCCGTAAGCATATCTGCCGTAACAGATTTTCCAAAACGCCTTGGACGACTGTTACATATAAAGGCTGAGTTAGTATTTATCATCTGATTAGTAAAATCAAGAAATTCTGTCTTATCAACATATATTTTAGAATTTAATGTTCTTTTAAATGCAGCATTATCCGGATTTAAAAATCTACCCAATCCCCCACGCTCCTTCCTGAAATCTTTACCCACACATGCTAAATCATATCATTTTCACATTATGTACAATTATATTATGCCTCGTTAATTTAATCAAGCCGAGTTCCATTACACAACAAAAAAACTGTGGATTCATCATAAATCCACAGTTTTTTATTTATAAAATTCATACCTTTAATTACAAAATCCAACAACCATACTACCCACATACCAACAGGCAATTTTCTAAATTCTTCCATACAACTTCATTTCAGCATGAAGAACCTCTGCCAATGTGTCATTGTACGCTCCCGGCAGACATCTCCAGCTCCAATTTTTATCACTGAGCGTTGAAGGAGTATTCATTCTTGCAGATTTTCCAAGTCCCAATATATCCTGCATCTGCATGATTGCCGTATCTGCAATACAAGCCCACGCTGTACGCATCATACCCCAGTGATAACCTTCTGCTTCTGAAAGTCTCATATATTTCTTCGCATATTCTGCATCTTCTTTTGATATTACGTCAAACCATCCAAGAATTGTATCATTATCATGAGTTCCCGCATAAACGACACAATTTTTGTTATAGAGATGCGGAAGATATCCTGATTCTGTATCTCTGCTGTCAAATGCAAACTCGAGAACTTTCATTCCCGGAAAACCTGTATCTTTAAGAAGCTGTCTGACTGAATCCGTCAAAAATCCTAAATCTTCTGCTATAATAGGAAGCTCTCCCAATTTCTCGTTTATTACATTAAACAGATCAATTCCAGGACCTTCTTTCCACTCTCCATTTCTCGCTGTTTTTTCACCGTACGGTATAGAATAGTACGCATCAAATCCTCTGAAATGGTCAATACGAAGAACATCATATATTTTTGTCTGATATGCTATTCTGTCAACCCACCAGCTGTAGTTCTGCTCTTTCATAAGTTCCCAGTTAAATAATGGATTTCCCCAAAGCTGTCCGTCTGCAGAAAATCCATCAGGTGGACACCCTGCAACACTTATCGGAATAAGATTATTATCAAGCTGGAACTGGTCAGGATTTGCCCAGACATCCGCACTGTCTGATGATACATAAATAGGGATATCTCCTATTATTTTTATTCCATTCTCATTTGCATATGCTTTTATTTTCTTCCACTGACTGAAAAACAAAAATTGAACACATTCCCAGAATTTTATTTCATCTTTTAACTTTTCTCTCTCTACCGAAAGTGCCTTGTTATCTCTTTTTCTAAGAATTTCAGGCCATTCAAGCCATGAAACTCCATTCTGTTCGTCTTTTATTGCCATAAAAAGCGCATAATCAGAAAGCCACTTTTCATTTTCAGTCCTGAACTCAGAAATTAGTGTCTCATATTTTTCCTCAGCTGCTTTAGTTGCTTTTTTTAATACACTAAATCTCTTTTTATAAAGCAGACCATAATCTGCTTTTTCCTGATTGTCTCCCCAATCTATATTTTCATAATCACTTTTTTCAAGCAGACCTGCTTCACACAAATCATCCAAATCTATCATATATGGATTTCCGGCATATGAAGAAAATGATTGATATGGTGAATCTCCATAACTTGTAGGACATATAGGCAATATCTGCCAATATGACTGCCCTGCCTTATGTAAAAAGCGGACAAATTCTCTTGCTGCCTCTCCCATTGTTCCTATACCATATGGTGATGGTAATGAAGTAATAGGCATTAAAATTCCTGCTCTTCTCAAAGTTTTTTCCTCCTTTTACATTTCATATTCATAATTAAATTTTTCTAACGCTTTCTCTCTCAAGAAGCTGGAATGGCACTGATACATCTCTTCCCTCTCCGGGATAATGTATCTGCCTAAGCATAAGTTCTACTCCCTCTCTCGCCATTCTGTCTGTATCCTGTCTTATAGTTGTAAGTCTTGGAATACAATAATTAGAAAGGCTTATTCCGTCAAATCCAACAACTGAAATATCGTCAGGTACTCTTTTCCCTGCATCACATATTGCACGCATTGCACCGACTGCAATCGTATCACTGAGTGCAATTATAGCCGTGACACCTGATACCTGCTTCAAAAGTTTCTTTGCTGCCTGATACCCGTCTTCCATAGAATAACGACACGGTATATACGCTTTTTTCTCTTCAAAATCAATTCCATTTTCTTTAAAACTTCTAAGACATCCTTCATATCTGCTCGAACTTATCTGAGTTGCGGACAATGTTCCACCTATAACTCCGATTTTTTTATGTCCCTGTTTTATAAGATAACTTCCGACCTGATATGAAGCTTCCTCATCATCCGTATAAAATGATGAAAGATTGCTTATGTTCAAACTGCCCGCACTGTTAGTCAACAATACACAAGGAACTTCTATGCTGTCAAAAGCATCAAAATAATCAAGATTTCCTCCCAAAAATATTATCCCTTTGGGATTTCTGTCCCTGCACAATGAAAGTGCACACTCTACTTCATTTGCATCCTCATCTATATAAGAAACTTCTGCATTTTCACCGTTTCTAGAGAATAACATTTGCATTTTTTCAAGAATATCAGCAAAAAGCATATTCTGATTTCCCTTAACTATAATAGAAAGAGATGATACCGACTGCCTTTTCAAGTGTCTTGCATTTGTGTTTGGCTGAAAGTTGCTTTCTTCTATAACTTCCATTATCTTTTTTCTTGCCTTATCACTAACATCGGAATGATTATTCAATACACGGGATACGGTTCCTATACCATATCCCGATAATTTGGCGATATCTTTTATGGTCATACATTTTCCTCGCTTTTCTTCTGTTCCGGAATATCCCCTGCAGAATACTCCGAATAAAATGTATTTTAACCCTTAACCGCACCAGCTGCAACACCCTTAATGATATATTTCTGACAACATAAGTAAAATACTACTACTGGAATAACTGCCATAATAAGACAAGCCATAATAGCTCCCATATCAACTCTTCCGTAGCTGCCCTTCATATACTGGATAATAATCGATATAGTCTTATATTTCTTAATATCAAGTGTAAGATATGGAAGAAGGAAGTCGTTCCAAATCCACATTGCCTCAAGGATTCCTACTGATATTAGCGTTGGTTTCATCATTGGTATTACAACGTTAAAAAATGTTCTTATTGGACTGCAGCCGTCAATCATGGCTGCCTCCTCAACTTCGATTGGAATTGATTTTACAAAGCCGCAGAACATAAATACCGCCAGGCCTGCACCAAATCCAAGATATATTATCAAAAGCCCCCATGGTGTATTAAGTCCAAGCGAATCTGCTGTTCCTGATAATGTAAACATTACCATCTGGAATGGAATTACCATTGAGAATACGCAAAGAAGATAAATTGCTTTTGTAATCTTTGTCTGTACTCTTGTGATAAACCATGCACACATTGAACAGCATACAAGAATAAGTAATACACCGCCTACCGTAATAAATACGGTCCAGCCTACAGCCTTAATAAATTCATATTTTGTTATAGCCTCTTTAAAGTTTTCCATTCCGACAAATGTCTTTGATGCCGGAAATTTAAATGGTTCAAGACTTATATATGTCTTTTTCTTAAAAGAGTTCATCAATACAACAATAATCGGTGATACAAATATTATTGATATAATCGTAAATAATAATGTTGCTAAAATTCCTTTTACCCTTTTCATTACTGCTGCACCTCCTTACTTCTTGTAAGTCTAAGCTGTAACATACTTATAACTATTACTGCAAGGAAGAAAATAACCGCCTTAGCCTGACCTACACCTTCATAACCTACTCTTCCATAGAACGTATCATAAATATTCAATGCAAGCATCTCAGTCTTGTGAAGCGGTTCACCACCTGTAAGTGAAAGGTTCTGGTCAAAGAGCTTGAATGAGTTTGTTATTGTTAAGAATGTACATATTGTTATTGATGGCATCATATTAGGAATAGTAACATGGAAAAGTCTCTTCCATGCATTTGCTCCATCAATCATAGCAGCTTCTTTTAATGAATCAGGTATTGCCTGTAAACCTGCTATGTAAACAATCATCATATAACCTATCTGCTGCCAGCAGATTAAGATTACGAGTCCCCAAAAACCTAATTTTGCATTTAATTTTAATGCCATGTCAAATTTACTGAATATACCATCAAATATAAGCTGCCAGATATATCCAAGAACAATACCACCTATAAGGTTTGGCATAAAGAATATTGTTCTGAAAATATTTGTTCCTTTAATTTTCTGTGTAAGCGCAAGTGCAAGTGCAAATGCCAAAAGATTAACAAGTATCAGCGTTACTACCGCGAATATGGCAGTAAATCCAAATGCATGAGGGAATGTTGAATCCTTAAATGCTTCTGCATAGTTGCTAAATCCCACAAAAGATGCATCCTTGATAGTGGTAAATTTACAAAATGATAAATAAATTCCTTCGATAAATGGCACGATAAATCCAATTGTGAATGCCGCCATAGTCGGAAGCAAAAATACCGGCCAGTATTTTTTTATTGCTTTTTCCATAATAATCCTCATTTCTGCACATATCCACTGTGCATAACGCAAAAAACGTAGCTGTTCCCTTTTTCACTGCCTAATACATTACTGTGTATAAAGTATAAAGCAGCTATTGTTTAATACAGGGGACACGTTTGACCGTCTCCCCCATATATTAGTCTGTCCACATTAGTAAATAATTTGTGATATAACTAATGCTTAATAGTCTGTAATTTAAAATTATTTCTTAGCTGCTGCGGCCTCTTTTGCCCATCCGTCAACGAATGCTTTCTTTACAAGATCCCAATTTGCATCTGTCTGCTTAGAAGCATATGTTGTAAGAGCTGAACCAAGGTCATTTTTCCATTTCTCAGATGGCATAGTTGTGAAATTCCATGTTACAGGTTTCTTACCCTGATTTACATAGTCATTTGCAATGTTTACAAGAGGATTGTCAGATTCAAGGTTTTTCTTAAATGGAATAACAAATCCCATTCCGTCCTGTCCTGAAGGCATAGCCCCTGCTGCTCCACACATACATTTAACTGCTGTCTCGTCAGTTACACACCAGTTCATGAAATCAAGTGTTGCCTGAATATCTTCTTTAGATGCTTTCTTGTTTACACACCAGTAATTCTCTGTACCTGTACAAAGTCCCTGATCTTCTTCTCCGTCTACACCGATGTAGATAGGAAGCATTCCAAGATTTTCATCTCCGATGTCTGCTATATCTGAGTAAGCCCATGTACCGTTCTGATAAAATACAGCTTTTTCAGTAACAAATTCTGCAACTGCATCATCACCTGTCTTTGTGCTAAGCTGTTTTGGACTTGTTGTAGAATTGTTTACATATAAATCCCAAATGTTACGATAGTTGTCAAGGTATGTTCCCTTAATTGCATCTGTATTTTCGATGTTATCCTGCTGATATTCATAATAAATAGGAAGGTTTGCAAGATGTGTCTTAAATCTCCAGTCTGAACTTCCATCCATACCTGCTGATGTGAATGCTGAGAATCCAAGGTCTTTGCTTCTCTTTGTGATGTCTTCAGCTACCTTCTTAAGATCATCAAAATTCTTTATATCATCCTGTGTGTATCCTGCTTTTTTCAAAAGGTTCTTGTTGTAAATTATACCGTATGATTCAATAGCATAACCGATACCATCAACAGCATCTCCATCTTTTAATAAGAAATCGTCGCTTGTAATCTGCTTTGCAATTTCAGAATCTTTAAGGTCGTAGCAATAATCTTTCCAAGATGCGAGTCCAACCGGTCCGTTTACCTGGAACAATGTCGGAGCTTCGCTCTTACCCATCTCACTCTTAAGTGTTGTCTCATACTGATTTGCTGCGGCTGTTACTACATTTACCTTAACACCTGCTTTCTCTGTGTAGATATCTGCAAGTTCCTGCCACTGTGCATCAGCTTCAGGTTTGAAGTTCAAATAATAAACTGTTCCTTTAGCTTCTTTCTTACTGTCGCTTTCCTTTTTATCACTTGCACCACCGCAGCCTGTAAGTGCTGATGCTGTCATAACTGCTGCAAGTCCAAGTGCTATAAGTCCTTTCTTTCTCATAGTTATCCTCCTAAATTAGAATAGTTGTTGTTTCCATTTTGAATACTTTAAATAACTTTAAAATAATATGTATTTTTGTGGAAACGGTTTTGGAAATGTTTCTGGAAATGTTTCCATTTCGTTGTAACTAAAATATATAACATTTAGATAAAAAATGCAATATTTTTTTTAATCTTTTGTACTTTTTGTCATCTTTGCACAAAAATGCCCCGATAATCCAACTGAATTACCGGGGTGTTTTGTGCATTTTTACTATATTCAGGCTGAGTTTTTACATAAGCTGCGATACTCCATCAGCTTTTCTCTTGCATTTCTGCCTATATGTCTCGGAACTTCAATTCCTATCGTAACATACTGGTCACCGTAAGTCTTTCCGTCCTTTTTAGACACAACACCTTTTCCCTTAAGGCGTATTTTTGTACCTGACTGTGTTCCCTCTTTTATCCTGCACTCAACATCTCCATAAAGTGTATGGACACGCACATCTCCTCCGAGAACCGCAGTCGTATATGGTACATTTACCTTTGTATATATATCCTGTCCTTTTCTCTCATAGCCAGGTTTCTCACCTACTTTAACCCTGAGAAATAAATCTCCGGCCTCTGCTTTTCCCATACCCGGATGACCCTTTCCTTTGAGCCTGATACTGTTTCCGTCGTCAATTCCTGCCGGTATATGAACTTTTAATGACTGCTCTTTTCCTGTCCTGCCATTACGCAAAGTAATCACCTTGTCACATCCAAACACAGCCTCATCAAATGTTACTTCTATGTCAGCCTCTGTATCATTGCCTCTCATATCATAACCAAACTCTGGCTCCCGACCTCCTGTGCTGTAAAAATGTGTTCCCGAAAATCCACCATGTCCTCCAAAATGTCCGTCCTCATCAAAGCTGCTGCGACCGCCAGCTCCGCCACTTTGCCCAAAACCATCGTGGTCACCAAAACCTCCAAAACTTCCATGACCACTAAAGTGGCCGTCATTAAACAGATCTCCAAATATATCTCCAAAAATATCCGATGCATCTCCGGTGAAATGATACTCTCTGTGTGTTCCATAAGGTCCATCATAGGACTCCCCGTCTCCCGGCGAAAATCCTTCTTCAAATGCGGCATGACCAAACTGATCATAAAGTTTCTTCTTTTCTGAGTCACTAAGTACATTATAAGCTTCTGTAATTTCCTTAAACTTTTGCTCAGCTACTGCGTCACCGGGATTCATGTCGGGATGATACTTCTTTGCCATCTTACGATATGCTTTTTTTATTGTCTTATCATCAGCGTTCCTATCAATTCCAAGCACCTTGTAGTAATCCTGTTTCACAGCCATAACAAACTCCCCCTTTCCTGTGCCGCTTTACGCTGCATTTTGAAAAAGGAGCGATTTTTCACCGCTCCTTCCGTCACCTTTATCTGATATATGATAGTACAAATTAAAATATAATACTAAAAACCGTTTTTGGCAGTTTTAAATGTATTTATCCACTGTCTGTTACAGTATTGAAATATATCTTTCCTCTTCTCTCTGTGGTAATGCTTCTTTCTTAGGCACATTCAATATAAGAACTCCATTCTCAAATTTTGCTTTTATATCTTCCTGTGTCAGTTCTTTACCTACATAAAAGTTTCTGCTGCATGTAGAATAAAATCTCTCTCTGCATATATATCTGCTTGTATCATCCTTAGATGTTTTATCATCTTTAGACGTTTCTGCCGTAACTGTAAGATATCCGTCTTTTAATTCAGCCTTTATATCCTCTTTCTTAAATCCCGGCAAATCCATGATAACTTCAAAACCATCTTTGTTTTCCTTTATATCTGTTTTCATCAATCCGCTATTATAATAACTCTTTTTATAATTTCTTTCAGGTGCATCAAAAAATCCATCCATTAAATCATTTGCAAAAATACCAGGCATTAACATAATCAATCGCTCCTTCCAAAAATCTATTACTGTCCGCATCTGTGATGCGACAGTAAATAAAATCTTATTTATTTTTTAATATTGTTTGTTTCTCTGTTGCTGATTATGTTATACCACTTCTATTAGCACTCGTCAATAGTGAGTGCTAATAATTTTTGTGAACTTTTTGTGAACTTGTATCAATTAAATTCCATTTTATTTATGACACACTACCAATATTTTTTTCTTTTAAATACAATCAGACTCACAACAACTATCAGAACACTGATTCCTATAACAAACGGATAGGCATATTTCATTTTAAGCTCCGGCATATATGAAAAATTCATTCCATACCACCCTGCTATCAGTGTCAATGGCAGAAAAATTGTTGTTACTATCGTGAGCATCTTCATTACATCATTCTGGTGTATCTCTATCTCAGACTGGTACACATCCTGAACCTGCATCGCATATTCTCTTAGTATCTGTGTTTCCTGTGCAAGTCTTGTCATCTTTTCAGAATACATTTTAAAAAGTTCCACAATATCATCCGAAAAAAATTCCTCTTCATTTCCGGCAAGTTCATCCCCTGTTTCCGCAAGCTGTGTATAATAATGATAAAATCTCGCTATTATCTTTTTTAATCTCAAAAGACCTATATTGAATTTATCAGACTGCTCTTTCATGATATCCTCTTCAATCTCTGTTATCTTGTGCTCTATCTTCTGCAGAAAAAGTAAATCTTCTTCTATAAATGAGACAAAAAAATCATATATAAATCTTTCGATTGAATAATCTTTTGTGACCGCTTTTCCTGATATTCTCACTATATTTTTATCAACGTTATCATCATCGCTTAAAATGATTACCCTGTTTTTCAATATATATATAGCAAAAAGTGTATCTTTTTTTCCATATTCTTTTGATGGCACTTGAAATGTCCCGTACAAAAAATCCCTATGACTTTCCATCTTGCAAAAATGAATTTCATCAGGCGAATGCCAGATTCCGCACTTCCCCCACAATATTTTTTCGTTATCCCACTCTGACATTTTAAATACACCAATACATTCATCATTTTCCCAAAATGTATCAAGAGCAATTTTAAATATACCGTCCTCTTTTACTATATAATACACTTCTTCCACCTGCATACTTAATACTTTATTCTTACTTTGCTGCCTTATTTTTGTTTATACCTAATTTGTATTTTATCCAAATTTATTGTAAAATAATCAGTGGTAATTTTTTATTACCACGCTAATATATTGTGTTCAAAACCCAATTAAGAAAGGAAACCTTATATATGAAGAAAATATTATGTCTTCTGCTCTGTTTTTCGCTAATATTTTTATCATCTTGCGGCAGACAATCAAACAATATACGTTTTGGAGCCGCTGACATAGGCGGTATGTACTATGCTTTTGCAAGCAGTTTCTCCGGTGCAATATCAAAAGACACCTCCGATTACAAATTTGAAGTCAAAAATACAGCCGGTTCTGCGGCTAACCTTAGACTTCTGTCTGACAAATATATAGACCTTGGTATCGCACAGGCAGACCTTATCAAGGATGCTTACGATGGCACGGGTTATTTTAAAGACAATATCTGTAATGGCTATAAAGCTGTTGCTGCACTTTATACCGAAGCATGCCAGATAGTCGTTAAAGCAAACTCAGGTATAAAAAGCATTGATGACCTTCAAGGTCGAAAAGTAAGTATCGGTGCAAAGGAATCCGGTACGGAAATTAACGCAAATCAGATTTTAGAATTCAGCGGTTTAAATTCTAAACTTGTCAATATGGTAAATCTTGATTACACCGATGCGGCAAAACAACTTGTCGAGGGTAAGATTGATGCATTTTTCTGCACAGCCGGACTTCAGACAACAGTAATATCTGAACTTACTAAAGAATGCAGTATCAGAATTTTAAGTATTGATGATAAATGTATTAAAAAACTGCTTACAGCATATCCTTGTTACAGTAAGTATGAAATACCTGCAAACACTTATGCAGGCCAGTCGGAAAATGTAACTACAATAGGTGTAAAATCAGTATTGCTTGCATCTGACAGCCTTTCTGAAAACGCTGTCAAGCAATTTACTAAAACCTTTTTTAAACATAATAAAGATTTACAATATGCAACTTCTCTTGAACTTATAACTGATGAAAATACAGCGGTTCAGGGTATTGATATTCCATTCCATTCGGGCGCAGCCGCTTATTATAAGGAAAAAGGAATTACAGCCACAACAAATCGCTTGGAAATGAGGAATTAACTTTATGAAAATTCAATTAGACATGTACCAAACGCTTGCTGCTGCAGTTTTAGTACTCTTATTAGGAAGTTATCTGAGAAAAAAAATAAATATTCTGGAAAAATTCTGTATTCCAGCGCCTGTTATAGGAGGATTACTCTTTGCTATTTTTACATGTGTATGTTATACTACCGGAATTATTGAATTTTCCTTTGATGATACTCTGCGTGAGGTATGCATGGTATTTTTCTTTACATCTGTTGGCTTTCAGGCAAACTTAAAGGTTTTAAAAAGCGGTGGAAAATCCTTGTTGGTATTCCTCGCACTTGTTATCACACTGATTTTTTCGCAGAACCTGCTTGCTGTCGGACTTTCAAATGTACTTGGCTTGAATCCTCTCATCGGAATGTGTACAGGTTCAATACCTATGGTCGGTGGTCACGGTACTGCCGGTGCATTCGGCCCGGTACTCGAGGATTTTAATATTAAGGGTGCAACAACTATCTGTACTGCCGCTGCCACTTTCGGACTTATAACAGGAAGTCTTGTGGGCGGTCCTATAGGAAAGCGCCTTATCGAGAAAAAAAATCTTATGTACAATGTTCCGGCTGAGGATGACAGCCTTTTGGTTGAGGACGAGGAAAAACACCAGCGTCATACAAATATGTACGCAGCTGCAGTATTCCAGCTTATACTTGCGATAGGACTCGGCACCATCTTTTCGTATTTTCTCACAATGACAGGACTTACTTTTCCTATATACATCGGGGCCATGATTGCAGCTGCGCTTATGCGTAACATTGCAGAATATGCGGGAAATGGAAAGCTTGTTATTCATATGGGAGAAATTAACGACCTTGGAGGTATAAGTTTATCATTATTTCTTGGAATGGCTATGATTACACTTAAGTTATGGCAGCTTGCATCACTAGCTCTTCCGCTTGTCATACTTCTTGGTGCACAGATAATTGTTATTGTTTTATTTACATATTTTATTGTATTCAATATTATGGGAAAAGATTACGATGCAGCAGTTCTTGTTGCAGGTACATGTGGATTTGGAATGGGAGCAACGCCTAATGCCATGGCAAATATGCAGGCAGTATGTGACAAATATGTTCCATCAGTTAAGGCTTATCTGTTAATACCACTTATAGGAAGTCTTTTTGCAGATTTCCTGAATAGTCTGGTTATAACTTTTTTTATCAATATATTATAATTATAGAGGAGTTAAATATGTTTAATATATTTAAAAAGGTAAAAAATAAAGTTGATACATCTGAAAAGGATTATAGTCTGTCGTATGATAATCTTGCTATTCC
>OGFM01001022.1_pt1 | contig 19357 bp, 20 predicted proteins | sample 1570871 | NCBI WGS metagenome assembly OGFM01 (sample SAMEA2581957, study PRJEB24529) | metagenome | biome: Human gut stool | place: China | collected 2011
GGACGAAGAGCCTTTGCAGTCGCCCAGCTTTCCGTCGGCGAAAGCGGCTTCGCCGGCGATGGTCTGACCGCCCGATACGCTCAAGGTGATCGAGAGCAGGTTCGAGGTGACATCGCTCGAATAGGTGTCGAACCAGACGTAGGAGGTCGCATGCTCGAGCGTAAAGGTTCCGTTTTGCGCCGTTGCATAACCGAAGTCACCGTTTTGGCCCAGGTTCAACTCTCCGGCTGCCTGCTGTGTCTGCTCGGCCGGAATCAGGGCTGTTGCGGCTGCCGGGCCGGTCAGGTTGTAGAATACGTCGTACGTGTCGGCCGTTTCGAGGGATTCGAAAACGAATGTCGCCTGGCTGCCGCCTTCGGCGATGGCTTCGCTTCGGGTATTGCGTGCCCAGATGTAGTCGCCGGCGCTCCAGAGGAACGGAACGGCTCCGTCTTCGGCTCCGCCGAAACCGGTGCGGGTGCCCCGGCCGGAGAATCCGGTCAGTACGACCTGCGTATTTCCGTCAGGAGCAGGGGCGATAGGTTCTACGTCCGCATCTTTCGTGCATCCTGCGAATGCGAGCAGGAATGCGCACAATATGTATAAGTAGTTTTTCATCGGTAATCTCCTTTTTATCCGTTAGTTCCACTCTTCCCATTCGCTCGATCCGGCGCCTGCGCCGCCGAGGATTTCATCGGTGGCGAGTACCTGAACCTTGGCTATGACCGTTGCGGTAGCGCCTACGGCTACGACGGATACTTCACCCGAGGTTTCGGCATATACGTTCTCCTTGGCAGGGGCTGTGATGGTCAGCACATCGCCTTCGAGCCAGGCGCGCCAGCCGTCGGGTTTGGCGATGGCGAGGTTTTCAACGCCTTTTTGGGTAACGGCGAGGTTCTGCGAAGCGCCGAATTTCAGCGTCAGCGATGTGCGCTCGATGACGAAATTCACCTCCTTGGCTTTGGGCAGAACGATCTGATCGCCGTTGGTGAGCGTGAAGGTTACGCTTTCATCGTCCTGTACGACGCTTTTGAAGAAAGAGTCGCCGTCTTCTCCCTTATCGCCGTTCGCACCGTCCTTACCGACCGCTTTGATCGGCTGTCCGTCTTCGCCTTTGATGGTTTCGCCGTCGATCTCCCAATAGCCGTCCTTGTTGATGGTCGGGGTTTTACCGTTTTGGCCCGCAACCGGAATCTTGTTCTGGTTATCGTCGAGCAACCACTGGTCATCGCCGCCCAGCGTCCAGTAGTAGATGCCTTCGAATTGCGCGATGCCGATGGCCGGCGCCGCTGCGCCGTCTTTGCCGTTGTGGAAAGCAAGTAGCAAAGCAAACGATTTCGGAATTGAATAAAGCAAACGTAAACGGTTGAGAAACAAGTGAAAACGTTTTTCTCGCACTATATACTTAACGCAAGAAATTACGGTTTTGAGCAAGTATTCAGTTACCAAATCGTTAGCTTGGCTGTTACCGAAAGCCGAGAGGTAACAAAATAATCTGCGATAGCATCACATTGCGTTGATTGTCATTACTTTGCATAGTAAAGAACGCTTATATATGGGCTAACTTAGCAACCAAAAATATAAGCGTATGAAAGTAGAAAAATTCAAGGTGTTGCTCTACCTTAAAAGGAGCGGATTAGACAAGTCGGGTAAGGCTCCCATCATGGGACGAATTACCGTAAACCGAACGATGGCGCAGTTCAGCAGCAAGCTGTCGTGTACTCCCGAATTATGGAATCCTCGCGAGAGCCGACTCAATGGCAAGAGCAAGGAGGCTGTTGAAATCAATGCCAAGATTGATAAGTTGCTGCTTGCCATTAACTTGGCATTCGATTCTCTTTTGGAGCGTAAGATTGATTTCGATGCAACGGCAGTCAAAGAAGCGTTTCAAGGTAGCGTTGAAACTCAAATGACACTGCTCAGACGATTGGATATTCATATTGAGGATATGCAGTCGAGAATCGGTATCGATGTCGCCAAGTCATCTATGTCAACCTATATCTATACTCGTAGATACCTTGGTGAGTTTATCAAAAAGCGTTTCAAGGTTGAAGATTTGGCTTTCGGACAATTGAATGAGCATTTGGCATATGAGTTTCAGGAGTATGTCTTGAAGGATAAAGGTCTTGCTGTTGATACGGCAAGGCATTATCTAGCCATACTCAAAAAGATTTGCCGACTGGCTTTCAAAGAAGGTCATTCGGAGAAACGCTATTTCGTAAATTTCAAACTGCCAAAAGAGAATAGGAAAGCACCACGTGCATTAAGCCGAGAGGACTTTGAAAAGATACGGGATTTGGAAATTCCTGCATCAAGAGTAACGCATAATATCGCAAGGGATTTGTTTCTTTTTGCTTGCTATACAGGCGTCCCTTATGCCGATGCTGTTTCAATAACAGACGATAACATTTATACCGATGACAATGGTGCATTATGGCTGAAATATCTGCGTAAGAAAAATGAACATTTGGGACGAGTAAAACTATTGCCTGAAGCTATTGCTCTGATTGAGAAATATCGCAGTAATGAGCGCAAGGAATTATTCCCGATGATACACCACCCTAATCTGCGAAGGCATATGAAAGGACTTCGAGACTTGGCAGGAATTAAGACGGATTTGGTCTATCACATGGGGCGTCATACCTTCGGAAGTTTGATTACGCTTGAAGCAGGAGTTCCCATTGAAACAATCAGCAAAATGCTTGGACATACCAACCTTACCACTACTCAACTTTATGCTAAGGTAACACCTAAGAAGTTGTTCGATGATATGGATATATTCATCAAGGCAACAAGTGATATGATATTAGTTTTATAACGTACAAACAGTTTGAATTATGAGAAGTACATATAAACAACTATACTACATTAACCGCAGCAAAATTAAAGCTGATGGAACAACCTCCATTATGTGCCGAGTAACCATTGATGGCAAAGCCATTGTGTTGGCGACAGGGCTTTATTGCACTCTTAATGAATGGAACAGCAAGAAAGGCGAAACAAAGAATAGTAGAATCAATGGTATGCTCAATGACTATAAGAATCGTATTGATGATACTTACAATAGTCTGCTAAAAACAAATGGCGTCATTACAGCCGAATTGCTAAAGAATGCCATTACGGGTGTTTCAGATATTCCAAAATACATATTGCAAGCAGGAGAGATAGAGAGGGAGAATCTTAAAATCCGTTCTGTACAGATTGACTCCACATCCTCTTATCGTGGGTCAAAGATGTATCAACACTATTTGCGTGAGTATATCAATTCGTTGGGCAAAGAGGATATGCTATTTACCGACATTACAGAGGAGTTTGGCAATAACTTCGTACTCTATATGAAGATGAACTACCCGCATAAGCCATCATATAGGAACCATTGTTTGTGTTGGCTAAAACGATTGGTCTATTTGGCTGTGGATAATGGCATCTTGCGTTTCAATCCAATAGAAGATGTCCAGTATGAGAAAAAGCCACCAAAGAAATTGATGTACATAAGCAAAGGTCAATTGCAGGATATTATGAATCATCCAAAACTCGATCCATTGCAAGAATTGGCAAGACGGACATTTGTTTTTTCTTGTTTTTGTGGCTTGGCGTATGTAGATGTACAACGATTATATCCTCATCATATAGGAACAACTGCTGATGGTCGAAAGTACATAAGAACATACCGTAAGAAAACAGATGTAGAGGCTTTTATTCCACTGCACCCGATTGCTGAGCAGATATTGTCGCTGTACAACACCACTGATGACAGCAAGCCAATCTTTTCATTACCTTGCAGAGATATGATTTGGTTCGAGATACACGAATTGGGATTCTCACATCAATTCAAGCATAACTTGTCCTACCATCAATCGAGGCACACATTCGGAACGCTCCTTGTCTCGGCAGGTGTACCAATGGAGAGTATTGCTAAAATGATGGGACATACCAATATTCGTACAACTCAAGGCTATGCAAAAGTAACTGATGATAAGATTTCAGAGGATATGGATAGATTGATGGAGAAAAGAAATTCTATGGTACAAGTATAGGATTTATACCGTCAGTCGCTTATTCCCGTTGCTGTCCATTAAGTTAGTACAGACTCTTCTGAAAGTGAAAAGGTCAAGCAGCAAGCCGTTTCGGGCAGAATCTTCCTCCTACGGAGAGTATTCAGCCCGAAAACCTTTCCCCTTTCACGTCTGTACAATGGACGCTCTTGGCAACGGAAACAAACGACTGACGGAAAAGTAATTAAAACACAAAAAAGAACAGCATACAAGTTGGTCTATGAATGATAGCCTAAATGTACGCTGTTCTCATTTTTATTCATAGAAGGGATATTTTTTAGGAATAATCATAATTTGGCAGACGGTAAACTGCACTCCCTCCAGAAAAATAATTGGCTTCGCATCGCTGATTTTCCTCTCTTTCGTAAACTTTTTTGGCATTTGCTTTGTAAAATGTAATAAATGTATTACATTTGCAACATGAGAACTATGATAAGAAGTACAGAATTCGATGAGTTTTACAACTCGCTGCCTGCAAATGTTCAGAACAAGGTCAAATATGCGATGAACATTTTAGCAGATGTAAAGGTCGTAAATACCAAGTTGGTAAAGAAACTTGTAGATACAGATTTCTATGAGTTGCGCATATCTGTAGGCAATGAGTATAGAGTAATCCTCTTCACCATTGACCATGAGAATTTTATTGAAGCCGAGCAGATACTTCTTTTGAATGGTTTTATGAAGAAGTCCACAAAGGACTATAAAAAGGAGATACAAAAAGCAGAACAAATTTTAAACAGTTTACAGCAATGAGACCAAAGATTGACATTAACAAGCTCAAACATCTTCCTACCACCGAGGATATGTTTGTCGATGAGTACGGAGCAAAAGGTACTGCTTCGCGTGATGAGTTCGATGCGAAGTCTCGTGCCTGGTACTATGCCGAGGTGTTGAAAAACGCCCGTAAAGCCGCAGGAATTACTCAACAGCAGCTTGCCGACAAGATTGGCAAGAAGCGTGAGTATGTGGCTATGCTCGAAAAAGGCGAAACCGATATGCAGCTCTCCACTTTCATTATGATTTCGGAGGCAGTCGGATTGAAATTCGCCTTGACATACTAATGTGTATAAATTGGATAAATTCATTGACATAGCGAGGCTACCATAAAAATGTGGTCTCGCTTTCAATTTTATATAAGGATAGAACAGCTATGTCACTATTAAGTCTAGATATACTTGAAGGCAAAACAAGTAAATATGAAACGAATCATATTCACATGATTGTAGATGGCGATATTTCCTTTCCTGTTACAAATATGAACGATAAACAATATGGAACTTTTTTTCATGAGTATATACATTACCTACAACATTTTACTACAATGTTTGGAGTGAAAATATGTACAATGTATAATAAAATGTTTATTCTATATGTAGATTATTTAAAACATAATAAAACTGGTAAATTACCATTAGAACTATGGAAAGAAGATCAAGGGCTAATGAATTTTATTTCTTTCTTCAATGACATTAAAGGAGATAGGAATTGTCCCCATCATATAGATGAAGTAGAAATTTCACCTATAGAAATATCATTAGCAAAAAGTAATAGATGTGCTGTTCAAATAGGTTTGTATGATTTTGAGAATGATATAGCATTGGAAAACGGCTTTAAATTTGGATATACTTGTATCATAGAAAGCATGGCTCATCTCATACAATCATTTATTAATGAAGAATTATATCATCCTACTATTCCATATTGTGCAGCAGAATTAATATTTAGAGCTATTTATGCTGATAAATCACATGATATAAAGATGATGATTTCACTGTGCTTTTGTTCTTTAATGTTTGACAATCCAGGAGTCGCTTTCTTTGAAATGATTAATTATTCCAAAAATAATCCCACATTAAATGGCTATGAGCTTTATAAAAAACTAATACGGGATCATTCCATAAAGTATAAAAAGGAAGAAATGCCAATATACAGAGCCTTATGTATATTTCTCGATGAATTAAAAGTCAATATTAGTCAGGCTATAGGTTGTAAATTAGATTATTACGATGAGGTTATAGAAAATTGTAAAAATGAGATTAAAAGTGGGAATAGTGTTTTGTTGGATATTTTATATAATGCAGATATAAGTGATAAGAATTATTTTTCAGAAGTTTTTGAAAAAGTATATGGATATCCATTTATTGAAGCAGACAATATGACAGTAATGCCAATGGATAATTCACGGCAACCTTCTAAACCATATATAGAAACTGCAACTATGATTGGCTTGGAATTAATATTTAAACGGGTAAAATCCTATAACAATACTACTTGTAGTTGGTATAAGACTTGCTCCAAGGCACTATATACTCAAAATGATAAAACTAGTATAGAGTGTCTATGTGATCAATGGAATAAAACAGAGTTATGCCTAATGACAGAAGCTTTAAGATACTATGGGATAAAAGACAACGAATACATACAAGAATAGCTATTTATTCGAAAAATGCCACATTCTCAAATCCATATGATAAGAGAATGTGGCATTTTTGTAGATTCTTACCTTTACCCACTATCCCGTAGTCTGTACGCCTCCTTGAATCCGCTCATGATTGTCCGCTGCACATCGGAGGTGCGGTAGAGGATTTTGCCACCTACCTGAATGTAAGACAAGATGCCATTGTTTCGATAATCTTGGAGCGTTCTTCGGCTCACTTTCAAGATGTGGGCGACCTCCTTGTCGGTCAGCAGTTCATCGTTGAACGCACCCGGCTGTCGGCTCTCAAATAACTTCTCTATTGACACTAACAGTCTGTCGATGTTAGAGTGGAACATCTTTACCCACTCATGGTCTTTTTCTCTGATCTCATTGTTCATAGGCTTTTAATATTTATCATAGTTATTTTACTCATTACACTCTGTCAAATGGTTCTACCTCGCCATTTGGCATCCTTGCGTCTATCCTCCACGATCCTGATAATGCGTTCAACATCTTCAGGGCGATAGTAGGTCTTGTTCCCAATCTTGCTAAATGCAAGCGTCCCGTTATCACGAAGCGTCTGCAATGTCCTCGGACTGATACGCAGCTTTCGGCATACATCGTGGTTATCCATCCATTCGTCAATCTTCTTCTCACCGTGTCGGCGACAAAGGTTATCCACTCGCTGCACGAAGTACTCAAACTTGGCAGCAATTCCCTCAAAGGTTTTCTCTTCAAAACTGATGATGTTCATTGTTGTCAATATTTATAGTTACACTTAATTTTCGTTGTTCTGTTGCTATTTCCACTGCAAATAAAAGCAGGAAAAATCATACTGCAATGGGTGTGTCTATACGTGTCATAGGTTGACATATCATTGCATATTCGGTGCGATAAATCGCCCCTCTAAATTCAATCATATTCATCGTTACAATCATTTTTCTTTTCGCTGTCATTTCGTTTTATTGGTGCGAAGTAATAGATAAGTTGTCATACCTCAATGGTTCATCGGACTTGTTGCAGTATCTGGCGTAGTTCGTGGCACTTTAACAGCCTATACTTATAGTTTTACTCACAAATCAAGTATAGTTATCACACCTATACACTTAGTTTCCAATTAAAGCGACTGCACGTTTCGGATCTTGTCCGCTGCATTGTAGTTTGTCAGACCGATGCTTATCCGTCTGCCAAATTTTTGCCCGAACAGCCGAAACAGACCCCCACTAATCAGTCATAACAGGATTGCGGATAGACCAACTTCCGATGTCTCGGCAGTCCGTCTATCCGCTATCGAAATTAAGGCTTTAATTTCCTCAATTTATGATTCTATCCGCAATTTATCATCACTCCCAATAACAGAAATTTTGAGCAGTCCTCACCATTAGTTCACCTGCCTAAAAAGCAGAATAATACTTAATTGCCTAACCGAATCCAATCGTTTCATTGCCTGAATTATACACACTTACTTTGCTCACGACAATTGGTCAATGTGCGCACTGAGACCTGAGTGATAACCCAAAAAAATGCAAATATGAAAAAGACCGAATCAATTGAAAAAGACGCTTTGACTGAAATGATGAGTCCGAGCGTATCGCCATCGGCAGCGAGAGATGCCGAAGTTAAAAAGAGTGTTGAATTGGCATTGCAGGATTATACGCCAAAGAATGGTATTGCAGATACTGTAATCGATGAGGAGGCAGTAGCCGAGCCACAATCCGTTATGGATGTTTCAATCATTACAGAGGAGCCGCCAACCATCCAACGCAGAGTAAGTAGCAAGCAACGCAAGCTCTCGTTGGAGGAGTACCGCAATGCCTATCTGAAAGTCCCTACTATTATTGACCGCAAGCCTGTATTTGTCAGTTGCGAGGTAAGGGACAGACTTGAAGATTATGTCCGCAAACTCGGAGGTCGCAAGATGAGTGTTTCGGGCTTGCTTGAGAACATCGCCCGTCAGCATCTTGATACTTACAATGCCGACTTCGAACAGTGGAGAAAATTGTGATGTAAGGCTGCATGCCGTAATGCCGACCATACAGCATGTCGGCAGGCAGGCTGTCCAGCCTGCGATAAAGCGAGAACCCGAGAGTGCGAGAGGTCGGAAGCACGGAATAACGGAAGCAACCGATATACCGCTCACGGTACCATTATCAGCGACTGAAAAAGGCACTCTCAGCCATCGAAAACCACCAATGACGGCGGATGCAGCAAGACCTCAGTCTTGGGGTGTAGCGAGGTTATCTTTCGGGATGCCGAAAAATGTCGGACGAGCCGCCATTGCACCCGAAAAACCTCGCTCCACCCTTAAGGTGGAGGCAATCAGCTCCCGATGGTCGCAGATTGTGAAAAGCCAAATTGAAAATCAATAACCAAGTAAAAAATCGCAATGATGAATAATAAGAAAATAACGAAACTCAAGCCCAGAGGCAGACCACAGGTAAGCACTCTGAAACGACTTACAAAATCAGTAACGGTTAAGTTCTCAAAGCCCGACTATGAGAAACTACGCCATCGAAGTAAGAACGCCAATCGGACGCTTGCCGAGTATATTCGAGATGCTGCTTTTGAAGCACGCATAGTAGCCAAACATTCGGCTGAGGATGCAGCCGTAATTCGCAACCTTACGGGTATGGCAAACAACCTCAATCAGCTAACAAAGCTATCGCATCAGACGGGATTCTATCGGACAAAGAATATAGTGATGGAAGTTCTTGAAAAACTCAAGTCAATAATGAGCGACTACAAAGCCGAAGAAAGGAGGTGCAGATGATAGGCAAAATCAAGAAGGGAAAATCCTTTGGTGGCTGCATACGATATGTGATGGGTAAAGACAATGCCGAAATCATTTCGTCTGACGGTGTACTGCTCGGAACAAACAAGGAGATGATTGATAGTTTCAACTGTCAGTGTCTCTTAAATCCGAAGATTAAGCAACCGTTAGGACACATTGCAATCAGTTTTAAGCCGGAAGATGCACCACGATTAACCGATGAGTTTATGGCTAAAATCGCATTGGAGTATATGGAATTGATGGGCATTAAGAATACCCAATTCATCTTGGTAAGGCATCATAACACCGACAATCCGCATTGTCATTTGGTATATAATCGTATAAACTACGATGGCAAAGTAATCTCTTCGCAGAACGATTTTAAGCGAAATGAGATTGCCACAAAGAGACTAAAAGACCAATACGGATTGACCTACGCAGAGGACAAAAGCAAGACCAATGTGAGGAAACTCCACAATCCTGAACGGGTGAAGTATGAGATTCACAATGCTGTTAAGGCTGCATTGAAACGATGCAGAACTTGGGAGGAGTTTAATGAGGAGTTGAAACGCAGAGGCATTCACTTGGAGTTTGCATTTAGGCGAATTAACACTCGTGCCGTGGATGATATACAAGGCATACGATTCATAAAGGACGGGCTTACATTCAAGGCTTCCGATGTCAGCCGACAGTTCAGTTATTCAAAACTTAACGCACAATTAAGTTGGGATATGCCGAAAATCCAGACCGAAATTGAGGCTAAGCAGCAACCGATAAGACAAGAGGTAGAGCAAAATCACAGCGTTACGGATAGCTTAATTGAAAGCAATGGATTGGGCTTATTGACTCCATCGGATGCTCCACCGGAGGAAGAGCAAGTACCTTCTTGGCAGAAACAAAAGAAGAAGGAGCGAAAAAAGAATCGAGGAATAAGATTCTAAACAAACAATTTTTTCACACTTAAAACAACATTGATATGAACAACAAAAATTATAAAAACGACAATGAGTCGTTCATGGAAGGCATCTACGGATGCTTGGAGAGAATTGAAACAGGTATAAACGAATTGCAGAAGGCTAAAACAAGTGATGCTAATCCCATTGTTCGCAATGAGGATAACACTGCATTAGTACAGGAAATTAAGACTGCCGTTGATAGTTGTAACAAAGAACGTCTTGAAGAAACGAATGCAAAATTGACAAAGTTCATCAAAGCAATATTCAATGATTATGCGAGAATCTTCAATCAAATGGATGTCCTGATAAAAAAAGAACATCCCGACTTTGAGGGCGTAAAACAACAACTTGCAGAGGCTATCGACAAGATGGATGAGATAAAGGTAAAGCACAACATTGACGAGAAACGACACTCGTTTGCCCTTTATACAAAAGAGTCTTGGATTCTTCTGTCTATGATTATTATCCTTATGGTAGCTGGAGCATCGGCAATATACCATTTGTCAAGACCGAATGTTCAGAGGGATGATGATGCCCTCAAATATCGCTATATCAAGATGAAAGGCGATGCATCGGCAGAGCAGATAGCGACATTGGAGGACATCTTCGAACTCAACCGAAATGACCAAAAGATTGAGCAGATGCGTAACGATGTGGGGACCTACGAAGAGGCTGTTCGCAAACAAGCAGCCCTTGCCGAGCAAGCACGATTGAAAGAGCAGGCTGCAAGGGAACAAGAGAGCAAAGCCAAATCTATCAAGGAGAAGCAAGAGCCAAAGGATAACCCAAACAAAAAATCAAAACCATGAGCCTATGGCAAGTATCAAGGTAAAGTTTAGACCCTCGACAAATGAGAACAAGGAGGGAACAATCTATTATCAAATCATTCAGAATCGTGTAATCCGTCAACTAAAGACGGATTACCGACTCTTTACGTACGAATGGAATGAGGAGGAGAACGCAATAAACACTACCAACAGCAGCCGACTTAACTATCTTCAATCCATCGAAGAGCGTATAGATTGGGATATTAAGCGACTGCAATCCATCATTAATCACTTAGAGAATAAGCGAGTAAAATACAATGCCGATGATATTATCTCAACCTTTCAAAAGCAAGCTAACGAGCAATCTCTGCTCAACTTTATGCAGGGTGTTATTGCCCAGTTGCAACAGATGGGCAGGCAACGCACTTCGGAAACCTATCGTTGTACACTTAAAAGTTTTATGCAATTTCGGGAGGGTAAAGATGTACTATTGGAGGATATTGACTCGGACTTAATGATGATGTATGAGGCTTATTTACGAGGTAAAGGACTGACCAAGAATAGCACCTCGTTCTATATGCGAATACTCCGAGCAGTATATAATCGTGCTGTTGAAAAGGATTTAACCACTAATCGAAACCCATTCAAACACGTTTATACAGGTATTGATAAGACTATAAAGCGAGCCATTCCATTAAAGGCAATCAAGCAAATTAAGAACCTCGACCTTTCATTGCAACCATCATTGGACTTTGCTAGGGATATGTTCTTGTTTTCGTTTTATACTCGTGGTATGTCATTTATTGATATGGCATACCTCAAGAAGAAAGACCTATCTAATGGCATACTATCATATCGCAGACGCAAAACAGGGCAACAACTTTTTATCCGTTGGGAAAAGTGTATGCGGGAGATTGTAGATAAATACGATACAGATTACTACAGCCCATATTTGTTACCCATTCTCAAATATCCATACGATAGAAGCCAATATAAGAATATGCTTTATCGTACCAATAAGTCGCTTAAAGAGATAGCGAAAATGGTTGGGTTATCCATTCCTCTAACCCTATATGTTGCTCGTCATTCGTGGGCGAGTATTGCCAAGAGCAAGAATATTCCTATTTCGGTTATCAGCGAAGGTATGGGACACGACTCGGAAATGACGACACAAATCTATCTGGCATCATTGGATAATGCCGTAGTCGATAGAGCAAATGCTCAGATATTAAAGGATTTGTAGAAAGCGAAGATGTTTAGCAAAATGATTGCTCTCTATGTAAGAGATACTTAATTTACTGCAAAATTACGCAAAAATTTTGTTCAACTTAGGATTATTTATGTGTAATACTAGGTTTTTCGGGACTAAACCTACTCTTGTCTTTGGTTTCTTACTTTTGTTCTTTTGAGAATCTTTTGGTTCATTATTTATTTGAGATTTCTCATCTTCGTTTACGATGTCCTGTATGCCCCATTGTTCAGAAGTCTCGTTAGACAAATCCGGCTTCTGATCTTTGCTAAAACTATCTATGTACTGTTTCCTTTTTTCTCTATTATAGATGTCGGCAACCTTAAACTCAGGATTTAAAATATCAGTAACAACTTTCAATAATCCCTTAATAACTTCAGAAACTTGAATCTTTGAAACCAATGTTCCGTTATTGATTTCTAAACCAAGATGTTCTCTGACATATGGATCGGACATCAAACGTTGTAGGTTTGTAATATTGAGTTTTGATAATGAATCTTTGATATCTTCTGGAACATTGTCTTGAGATCTCAACAATGTAATAATCTGCAATGGAATTGATGATTTTCCTTCAGTCTTCTCTTCAAATCTTTGTTTTTGTTGAGCATTCCAAGTAACAGTACCAACACCATTCAGCTCTCCGGAATGTTTACGCTTTATCCATATATCAGCCTCTGCAGGATTTTCAAACACAGCACAACTAATGCTCTTTAACTCTGAAACAATATTTGCTTTATCTTTTTGTAGTTTTTGGAATTTCTTCCTTAAAGAAGCATACTTATCATCAATAAGAGTTGGATTGTTTAATAACTTTAGTGATGTAATTCGTCTGTTACCCTCAAGTACAGTGTACTTGCTATTATCTTCACTAGGAGTTACGATGATTAAATCAACAGGACTAAGCCCATTAGTAACAATGTCATCAACAAGAGAATATAACTTATCCTCTTGATCCTCGACCATCTTATCTATCGCCTCTTTTTGTGATGATAGTGGTTCAAATCTATAATTCTCTGTATTGACAAACAAAGAAGTTAATTTTATAGTTTTTATAATCATAGTAACATAAAGTGTATATTACGCTTTGCGTAAGTTACTCATTTTTAATGAATTTGATTCAGTTTGCCCAATAAATAATAATTTTACCCGCTTTATATGATTTATATATGTTGTAATTCGAATACAATTCCTATCTTTGCATCAAGAAATAAGCGTTCTTTTCAATAATGCAGAATAAGACGGATAAGGGAACTTTGCTCGTTTCTAAATCGTTGCCTGTCGCAAATTCAAATTCTGTAAATCGTTTGTTTTCAGCGAGAAAGAAGAAGTGCTATGACTCGCGCAGTGCAACGTGATGGTCTTGCCGTCGTTGAAAGTGATCGTGCAGCTTCCGTCCGCCGCTTCGGTGTAGTTGGTGATGAATTTGTTTTCGTTCAGGGCGTCGATGATCGTCTTGAGCGAATTGACCTGTTCCTTCATCGAAGCGATCTCCTGTTTTAGGTTTTCGATCTCCTGGCGGATTTCGGTGTCGTCGTACTTGTCGTCCGAACAGCCCCAGGTCATTGCTGCGCAGCAGGCAGCGAGAACTAACAGCGTAAAGAATTTTTTCATAATTTAAGAATTTGATTTATTGGTTGAATTTTGTTTTCCATGTTCCGCAGAATAGGCAGGCTGTATCGGAACCCGTCGGTTCGGAGGAGGGGCATTGTGCTGCGCCGAAACGACGAAGGCGTCCGCCGGAGGAAACGAATGTCCGTTCCGGAGAACGCCTGAAGCGCAGCCCGGCGAAGGCCGGGTAGAGTGAGCGCATGTCACGCCCGTTGAAATGTCAGCCGTAAAATAGCCGTAAGTCATCGATACTCCTGTCGTTTAGTCCTGTTCGGAACTTACACGCGAGGGTACAGAAGAAATACATGGAAAAATAGCGCGCCGAAGACTATCTTGCACGATTTCGACCCGAAACCCGCGGGTGTAAATCCTGATTGTCAAGGCAGGTCTTCTGACTCGTTTCCTCCGCAACGCCTTCCCAGCGATATAGCCAGTGGCAAAGAGTGCGCGAAGTTGCCCGGTCGGGGGCTGAAACTCACAGCAGCAGGTACTGTCGCCGATTTTCACGGCATTCTCTATTAATCGGCTTGGAAAAGTGATTCCAAGTCCGAACCTTGCGGGTGCAAAGGTATTGCTTTTCCGGGATTATTCGCAAACGAAATCGGAAATAAATTTCAATGAATTTTGTAATTCATTGAAAAACATGGTTTTGTTAAACGACTATTTGCGGAAGATGAAATAGACGGCCAGAATCAGGCAGACGAAACCCGCCAGGTGGTTCCACCGCAGGGTGTCCGATTTCATGAAGACGACGGCGAAGACCGTGAAGACCAGCAGGGAGATGACTTCTTGGATCACTTTGAGCTCCCAGATCGAGAAGGGGCCTCCCAGTTGGGAGCTGCCGATGCGGTTGGCCGGGACTTGGAAACAGTATTCGAACAGGGCGATCCCCCAGCTGAGCAGGATGATGGACAGCATCCCGAAGCGCTCTATTTTGGATTTGAAAGCGATATGCCCGTACCAAGCCAATGTCATAAAGGTATTGGAAAGGATCAGCAGGGCGATGGTAGCGAGGGCACGGCTCATAATAGCAGAGCATTGAGATCGGTTATCGAGGCGAAATCGTCGATGACGACATCGGCTTCCGTTTGGGTTGCGAGCGTATGACGGGGTAGAGTCGTTGCCAGGGCCACGATGCGGCCTGCTCCGGCCCGGCGGGCAGCAGTGATGCCGACCCGGGCATCCTCGAATACAAGGCATTCGGCCGAAGGCAGGTGCAGTCCTTCGGCTGCCAGCAGGTATATTTCCGGGTCGGGCTTGCAGCGGGTCACCCGGTCGCCGCTGACGATGCAGGAGAAGTAGTCGGTGATACCGCAGTTGCTGAGGACGAAATCGACGTTCTCGCGGCAGCCTGAAGAACCGACGGCGCAGCGGATTCCGCGACGGCGCAGCTCTTCGAGCAGTTCCACGAGCCCCCGTACGGGGCGGATTTCCGGAGCATAGACTTCGCGGTAGATGGCTTCTTTCTCCTCGCCGAGCGCTTTCATTCCCTTTTCGCGGATGATTTCTTCGGGCAGGATCAGGCGCATGATGTCGTCGTTACCCATGCCGAAAGCGGTCTGGAGCTTGTGCTGCCAATCTTCGACGCCGTAACGCTCGCAGAATATCTCGAATGCCTTGACGTGTGCCTGGGTATTGTTTACCAGTACGCCGTCCATATCGAACAGGACTCCCCGTATCATTTTGTTGTTTTTTGAGTCGCAAAAGTAATCATATTTCCGGGAGTTGCCGCCGAAACGACCGGGAAATTGCAGCGTAGCACTTCGAGGCGGGGCCGTAGTCTAAAATGGCGATTGTAGTTTTTTAGTACCCTTTCCGACGATCGCGGCATCGAACTCGAGGTCCGTTTATTGCGGCCTGTGGCCGCATCCGTAATTCCGATCCTCTCCTGAATCCCCTCTTCGGAGAGGATTTGGACGCTGCGTACCTGAAGAGGTACCTAATATATACTCACGCTTAAAATTTGAGGTTAAGACTGAAATTGACCGTGAAGGTCGGGATCGACAGTCCGGGGACGGCGCGGTGATGCGTCAGACGCCAGATGCAATCCACGCGCAGCAAACGGAAGATGTTTTCGATGCCGAAGCCGGTTTCGAGGTAAGGATGTTCGACCGATGACATTCCTACCGGAAAGAGCATAACAGCTTTCGTATTCGGAAGACTGCCGTCGTTGCGGGCCGAGAGAGTGCCGTAAACTCCTTTGAAAACAAAGACTTCGCGCCAGTTGAGTTTTTTGAGGAGCGGTACGCGGCCCAACAGGAACCCGTTGAAGTGGTGTTCGTAGAAGAACGAAATCCAGGCGTCCGACGAGAATTCGTAGAAATTCATGCACGAGAAGGCGTAGCGGTCGTAAAAATAGGTGCCGTTTCCTTCGTGCAGCTTCAGCAGCAGGTAGGGAACCTTGCCGAAGATCTTGCCGCCTTCGAGCATGAGTTGCGAGTAACCGATCGGAGGCAGATTGAGCCGGTATTGCATACGCCCTTCGAGCCGCAGGTAGTCGTAGCTGGCGGGTAAGACTCCTCTTTTTGCCCCCGTGAAGTCGAAGGAGAAAATCGGGTATTTCGAACCCATGTGTCGTACCTCGAACGGCATGCGGACGATCGTTTCGTCTTTGGACAGCCGCAGCCCGATCCGTATCGAAGCGTCGTTGATGCCATGCAGCGAACGCCCGTCCGGCAGGATCATCGGTACGTAGCGGTTCGAGGAGATGTGACGGCCCCGCAGCTCGAACGAACTGCTGATCCCGTGCAGCCACTCGTGTTCGTAGAGGGCGATCCCTTCCTCGATAGTCGAAAGCCGCGAGGTGCCGCCTCGGGAGAAGATCGAGCTTAGGATGTTGTTTTCCGAGAGGGCGCTGACACCCGAGCTGAGCTGTATCGCGTCGTTGCGGTAGGTGACCGTCAGTTTGCGCAGCAGTTGTCGGCGCAGCATCAACTCTACCTCCGCAGCTCCCTTGAAGTCCTCGTCGCGGGTGCCGTAGGCCAGGTAGGTCGAGAGCCGTACGCGGCGGCTGAACTCTTTGGTCGTGCGTGCGCCTATCTGGAAACGGGCGCCCTCCAGTCGGTTGAAGCTGATTACTTTGGAGTAGGGACCTATGCCGACGTATTTGGTGTTGTAGTAGCCTCCGATGATAGTATTGAGGACGGTGTATATGTTTTTATAGAGGGGGACCTGCTGGATCGAATCGACCATTCGGTAGATGGTCTTCTCCTTTTGAGAGAGGGCGTAGGGACGCAGTGAGTCCCATTCGACCCGCTTGCCCGAAATGGCATCGTCCGAGAGGATCACGCTGGCCGACGTACCCAGAACCTGTTTGGGGATCGGCGTGTCGAACTTTACGTCGGAATAGGTTACCTCGCGGCTGCCCAGGAAAGCGATCATCTTCGAGGAGTCGGATTTGGTCAGCGTAAAATCGGCGGTCATCTTCTCCCGCTGCGGGAACCACAGCGAGTCGGCCGTCAATCGGTTGTCGGCTTCGATCGCCAGGTGGCGAATCCAGTTTACATTGACTCCTTTGGCCATTTTTACGCGGGCCGAACGCAGCGCATAGCTTGCCGAGTCGATATTGACCTCGCCGTCGAGTACCGGGGTGGCGACACTTTTGGGGTGAAACCGGATTTTGTAGGTCTTGCGCCCTTCCACGTTCGTACTGTCCACCAGAAAGTATTTGTAGAATGAGCGTCCCGAGTTGGAGAGGGGGCTGACGAACTTCACGCCGAACAGGTCGATGAAGTTTTCGTAAAGATTCACGTCGGCGTGCAGGTGTCCGGTGAATTGCGCCAGCACGCTGTTGTCTTCGATACCGGATATCTGGCTGGCGCGAATTACCTCGCGGGCGACGGACGGCGTGCGGCTGTGGTAGTAATCCGCCGCTGTTTCGGAGATCATCACGGGCAGGTAGGGCTGTCCCGTGACGGACGAGGTGTCTAGGTGCTCGAAGATGAAACCGAAATTCTGTTGGAGTTTTTTGCTCCGGAATTCCCGGATATTGGCCAGTCCGAGTTCCATTTTCGTATAGGTGCGGCAGATGTAGCGGTCGTACTCCTTGGAGTCGTTGTATTTTTTGTTGCGGATAATGCCTTCGAGGATCGGATGGGCCGGATTGTCCCCAGGGGTAATTACGACGCTTTCGATTTCCAGGTGCGAAGGAGTGAGCCGGAAGTCGATTTGGTTGTAGCTCCCGACGTGGACCGGACGTATCTGAGGTTCATAACTGACCATTTCCGCCCGGATGTAGCTCGACGTGTCGCGGCTTTCGAGCGAGTAGAACCCTTCGTCGTCGGTGGTGATGCCGGTGGTCGTACCCGGGAACAGGACGACGGCGTAGGGAATCGGCTCGCCCGTCTGTGCGTCCGTGACCGTACCGCGCACCCGGGTGTTCTGGGCGGCGCAGGGGGCGTACAGAAATAGTCCCGCAAGAGCGAGGAGTATGCCGCAGAGTCGTTTCATCGAAGCCTTTCCGGAATGTCGTTTCGGATTTTCCTAAAATATAAATATACCCAAAAATACAAAGATTTTACCGGACTGTCAAAAATTATTATTTTTGCCGATCCGGATGGAACTACTTTCTGCGGAATGAAACATGGGAACGTCAAAATAGAAAAGACCAATGCGGCCCGTCTGCTCGACCGAGCCAAAATCGCCTACGAATTGATCCCGTATCGGGTGGATGAGGAGCATCTGGCCGCGACTCACGTGGCCGAACAGCTCGGCGAAGATGTTGCTGCGGTTTTCAAGACGCTCGTGCTTCGTGGTGACCGGACGGGCCATTTCGTCTGTGTCGTCCCTGGAGATCACGAGGTCGATCTGAAAGCTGCCGCCCGCATTTCGGGCAACAAGAAAGCCGATCTGATTCCCGTCCGGGAGTTGCTTCCGACGACCGGATACATCCGGGGCGGCTGTTCCCCGATCGGGATGAAAAAACCGTTCCCGACCTTTTTCCATATTTCCGTTTTGCAACACTCCGTCATTTATGTCAGTGCGGGAGTTCGGGGATTGCAGATCCGGATCGCTCCGCAGGATCTGCTTCGCTTCGTCGGGGGCGAAACGGCCGAAATCAGCCGTCCGTCGTCTGTGGCGGCGGAATAAGATCCGTAATTCTTTTTTGCTATTCGATCCCTTTCTGCAGGTCGGCGGAATTGTCGTGTTGTCGAAGCGACCGCCGGACCGGTATTTCGGAAACGATTCGTTATTTCTCTTTGGGTGCCGGTCTGGTTTCGCCCTTGAGTGCCGGAAGGGAGATGCCGTACCGTACCGCCAGAATCCGAATGAGGATCACCGAGCAGGCGGCGATGAACTGCGTGGGGGCCGCCGGCAGGTCGAGATACATACAGAGATAGTAGATCAGTCCGCCGCAGATGCAGGCGATGGCGTAGATGTCTTTGCGGAAAATAAGGGGTACTTCGTTCAGCAGCACGTCGCGCAGCATACCGCCCGCCGCACCGGTCAGCGTACCCATGATGATACCCACCCACATCGGATAGCCGACGGCTATTCTTTTTTATTGATTTTAATCCGTAGCGAAAACTTGATAAAATAATTTAAGGCTGACAGA
>OGFM01001026.1_pt1 | contig 19320 bp, 15 predicted proteins | sample 1570871 | NCBI WGS metagenome assembly OGFM01 (sample SAMEA2581957, study PRJEB24529) | metagenome | biome: Human gut stool | place: China | collected 2011
GTGCCTTTCGGACGAGTGAAATCAATTAGTACCTGGGCGCCGATGGTGCGAAGCACACTGTAGTCATCCGTGATCTTGACGCCGGTGTTGTAACCCAAGGTTGCGCCGGCATCTTCGTCGGCTTCCCACTTATCGGTTCCTTTGTGCGCGAGGGCGGCAACTAATTCTGCGCCTTCAGTGTTCCAAACGGCATCGATAATCATTTTGCCCATGTGCCCTTTGGCGCCGGCGACTGCGATTTTGACCATAAATACTCCGGAAGATTAAGTTGTAGTTGGGATCGGGAACGCTTTCGACAGCAAGAAAGATGAATGGAAGACAAGGCCGTGGAGGCGCTCCGCAGTTAACTCTTAAATGTACTCTAAATTTGTCGGAAATCCGACCATAACCGATTTTTCAAAACAAACGGCACCGTTTTTTGCGGTGCCGTGAAGGATGTGTGGTTTTTGGTCGCGTTTATTGAGCAGCAGGAGTTTCTGCGGCTTTTTTTGACGGTTCCGTTTCCGCGGCTTGCTGAGCTTCTTCAGAAGCAGGCTGTTGAATTTCCTGTTTTTCCTTTTCAATCTCTTCCTGGCGCTTCAGGGTGCTTTCTCTGGCGCGTTCGCCGAGGATTGCCAAGTCAGCGTTGGTTTCGTCGGGCATCTTGTCGGACTTGAAGCTTTCTACGCGTCCGTCTTCATCAAAAGTGATTTCCAGCTTGCGAATGCTGGTCTGACCGAAACGAGGTTTAAGGTAATAAACGTAATTCCATTGTTCTTTATGGAACAAGTTGCGCAGTGCCGGAGTGCCCAGCAGGAAGATAACTTGATTCTTCGTCATTCCTTCATGGAGTGCGTCGATCATTTCGGAAGTTACGACGTTGCCTTGGTGAACGTCCGGGGTATAAGGCTTGAGCCATCCGGGGATATGGTCACTAACGGAAGAGCACCCGGATAAGAGAGTGATAGGAAGAAGTGCGCAAAAAATTAACCGTTTCATTTAGAAAAACAGGGAGTAGAAATATTATCAAGCCTGTATGATAATCGATAAGACTTGATCAAAAAACCATCGAACTTGTAAATCTCGAGGTTGGAACAAAATATGCCAGATACACAACAAGAAAACGTTAAAAACTTAAAAAACCTCGGCTTGAAAGCTACGGGGCCTCGTCTCAAGATTCTCGAAATTTTCCAGGAGCGCGCAAAGGCCGGGGAAGACCGCCATTTGAGCGCTGAAGAAGTTTATAAAGAGCTTGTGAACACGGGAGAAGACGTCGGTTTAGCTACCGTCTACCGTGTTTTGGCCCAGTTTGCTTCTGCCGGTATTCTGACGCGCAGAAATTTTGAACACGGCACAGCGGTTTTCGAGCTTGACGACGGACATCATCACGATCATTTGATTTGTGTGATGTGCGGTAAGGTCGTCGAATTTGTCGACGAAGAAGTCGAAAAACGCCAGGCGGAAGTCGCGGCTAAACACGGCTACGAGCTCGTTGATCATTCCATGGCTCTTTACGGAGTCTGTCCTGAATGCCAAAAGCACAAGGCAGAAAAGAAAGAGCTCTGATCGTCGGTAAGTAACAAAATCGAGTAGGGTTTCGCTGAGTTCCAGCGAACACCCTCTCACACCACCGCCCGTACCGATCTGGTAGGCCAAGTCACCTTGATTTTACGGCGGTTTCTCAACGTTCTAACCTTTATAGCACCCTAGCCATGACCAACCTCTTCGTTTGAGGAAGTCTGTGGTCAGAGTGGTCGCAAGAATGTGACTGTTGGATATTCGCCAATAACCCTTTCGGGTACAGCCCCAGTAATAAGCTCTGGCAGGATCCGCCCCTAGTTTTATAAGGGCTTTTATCCTCGTCTTCACCTTTTTCCAAGTTTTCCACAAGAGCTGGCGGATACGGCGCCGTATCCATCGGTCTACCTCTTGTGTCCACCTTTGGGCATCTGCTAGTTGGAAGTAGTTCATCCACCCCCGAAGCTTCTGCGCTAGCAGCTGTTTCACATTCTCTATGCTCGTTCTTGGGTTCCGGGTGAGTAGTTGTCTGATCGTGTCCTTGAGCTTTTGTTTGCTCTTTTTGTGGATCGTCAGTCTTACTTCCCCTTTTGCCCGACTGAAGTAGAAGCCGTATCCTAAGAATTTCGTTCGTGAGCTCGTTACAAGGCTAACGTGTGATTTTTCCTGGTTTACTTTCAACAGCATCTTGTCCTGCACGAATCTTGTCAGACTTGCCAGGGTTCTTTCTGCCGCTCTTCTACTCTTACAGATACAGATCAGGTCATCAGCGTATCTTGCAAAGCGGTGTCCCCGTTTCTCCAGTTCCTTGTCCAATTCATCTAGATAGATGTTGGCTAGGAGCGGCGATAGTGGGCCGCCTTGCATAAGTCCTATCTCCGTTGGTTTGGTTTCCCCATTGATTTGGACACCCGATCGGAGCATTTTATGGATCAGCGAAATGACTCTGCCGTCTTTGATTTTAAGTGACAGCTTTCTGATTAGTCGGCTGTGGTTCACCGTGTCAAAGAATTTGGCCAAGTCCATGTCCACTGCCCATCGATAGCCTTGATCGGCTTCCGCCGCTGTGACTCTGAGAGCATGGTGAGCGCGCATGTTCCGTCTGAACCCGAAGCTACGGTCCGAGAAGTCTCTGTCATAGGCCCAGTCAAGTACTTGGGCTGTTGCTTGTTGCACAAGACGGTCTATGACTGTCGGGATTCCCAGATCCCGGAACTTGCCGGGTTCGTCTTTTGGAATGCTTACTCTTTTCACAGGGGAGGGCCTGTAAGTTCCCTCCTTAATCGCCTTTGTAAGCTGGCCGGGATGGTTACGTATCCAGTCGAGCAGTTGCCCAACTTCCATTCCGTCAATCCCGGGAGCCCCTCTGTTGGCTACTACTCTTTTGAGTGCTTCCTTCAGATTAGAAGGCTCCAGTATCGCCTCTAAGGTAATGCCTGCGTATAAATTGAGGTTATGTGTGTCTCCTTCTGTTTCTATGGACGCGGGCGGACCCTTTTGTGCAGGTTTAGCCGCATTCCGTGCGCCTTGCCCGCATGAAGGTTTTTCATTGTTTCTATCCATGGATTCCCTTTGTCGTAGTTGCAGCAACACACTCCGTTAAGATTCGGGCCTTTCTCGGCTACTGCTACCGAGTACTATGCCGTCTGCTGACCACTCACGGCAAGTTTTACTCCGCCAAGCCGACTGGCTTGCGTCCGTGAGTTCTCCTCGGGTAAGAACGAACTCTTTCCCATCACGTACCTTCGGTCTTTACATTGCCATCTCCGTGTGGCCTTAGGGCTTCAACTTGTTATGCAGTCTTACCCGACAGCATGTGCCTGAGACCGTTCCTGTTCGTAAGGTCAATGGTTTGCCTCGGGCTTCCTTCAGTCGGAACCTCGCGATTCGGGCCTTGCCTTTGGCTATGTGCTTGGCGCCACCGCCTGCACTTCGGGACTTTCACCCTATAGAATCCGCTCATGCCGAGCGCACATAAAAAAGCCTCCGCATCTGCGGAGGCGAGTGGTCAAAGCAACAGATTAATGATGGGATCTGGCTTCAACATGTTTTTCCCAGCGAGCCATCAGCCACGGAGAGCAAGTGCCAAGGACGCACAAGAGGATGAGCATCCAACAGAGCGGGGTGCTGAAAAGGATCGTAGGATCGCCGTCGGAGAGATAGAGCGAACGGCGCAGACCGTTTTCCCCGATCGGTCCGAGGATCAAGCCCAGCACGATGGCGGCCGCGTTCAAATCAAACTTGCGAACGAAGTAGCCGATGATGCCGAAAATGAACATGATGATCACTTCCACAAAGTTGTTGTGAATAGCGAAAGAACCCACAACGCAAAGCAGGAAGATGGAAGGAATCAGAATGGAGTCGGAAAGGCGGGAAACCTGAGCAAACATACGGCAGCCGACGAGACCGACGCCGAGCATCGCAAACTGTACAAGCACGAAACCGGCAAAGAATGTATAAGTCATCGGAGCGTAAGTCGAGAACAGTTCCGGACCCGGCTGCAGACCGTGAATAATCAAACCGCCCATTAACACGGCTGTTACGGATTCGCCCGGGATACCCAACGTCAGCGTCGGGATAAGAGAGCCGCCGGTCACCGCGTTGTTGGCAGCTTCGGAACCGGCCACACCGTCAATGGAACCCTTGCCGAATTCATCTTTATGTTTGGAGAAGCGGCGCGCTTCGTTGTAACCCATGAAGCAGGCGATTGTTGCGCCGGCGCCCGGCAAGATACCTAAGATGTTGCCGATAATCCAAGAACGAGTGATGGTCGGAGCCAGTCTCTTAATATCGGAGCGGCTCAGAAGAAGGCTGCCCGTGAATTTAGCGGCTTTTGCGCGTTTCTTAATCGCTTTTTCTGCCAGGATCAAAACCTGAGACATAGAGAATAAACCGATCAGCGCGCAAGTAACGTTGACACCGTTGTAAAGGGTTGTGCTGCCCATCATGAAGCGTTCGACGCCTTCCATCGGGTCCATACCGATTGTCGAAATCAGAAGACCCAAGATACCGGAGATGAAGCCTTTGAGAAGCGACTTAGAGGAAACACCGGCGATCACGGTTAAGCCGAAAATCGAAAGCCAGAAATATTCCGGGCTCTTGAACTTCATTGCCAGTTCGGCAAGGAACGGAGAGAAGAAGTAAAGAGAAATACAGCTTAATAAACCGCCGCAGAAAGAGGCAAAGCAGGCAACAGCAAGCGCCTTAGCGGCCAAACCTTTCTTTGTCAGCTCGTAGCCTTCAATAGCGGTTGCGGCAGAAGCAGGCGTACCCGGGGTATGAATCAGAATCGCGGAAATCGATCCGCCGAAGATGGCGCCGCAGTAGATACCGCCTAAGACGATCAAACCGGTTGCTTGATCCATACCGAAGGTCACCGGAAGCAGAAGGGCAACGCCCATCGCAGCGGACAAACCGGGCAGACAGCCGATCGTGATACCCAATGCAGTAGCACCGATCATCAGGACCAATGTAAGAGGATTCATCGCATGGATGAAACCCATGCCCATCAAGGAGAGTGTTTCTAACATGGCTTCTTCTCCTTATTCAAACCAGACCCCGAGGGGAAGAGGTACATGCAGGAACATCGAGAAAACCAGATAAGTCACAATCATGATGCAGGCGCAGCTGATAATTGCGGGGATCGGTTTTACCTTCAGGAAGAATTGGGCCAGCAGCAGATACAGAACGCTGGAGATGTAATAGCCCAAATAGTTCACTAAGGCCATATAAATAATGCAGCCAGCCAAGACGCCGAAAAACTGTCCGGGCAGGAAACCGGCGAACAGTTTTCTGAAGTCATTAAGAACAACTCGGTGGCGGTAGAAGGAATAGAGCTGCTTACCAAGAAATAGAGTGTTGCAGAGGTAAAGCGCTGTTAAGAGAATTAGAGGGTAGGATTGAGCGGCCGGCGGCAGCTGGAGCGTCATGACCAAAAACCAGGTCGCAACGCCATAGACTACCGCAATGACGCATAAGTCGGACTCTTTCATAATTGTGACTCTTGTTTAATGAGGTTGTGCTATGGGCTTGTCGTGATTAGAAGAGATCAGTTTTTTATTTCTCTGAAATAATTACTTACAGAGCCCATTCTGTCTGATTTTACATCAGCACCTAAGAGTGACCAATGAATTTCAGAACGCTTCCCTGTGAAAAGTTCGAAAAGAATCAATAATTCAAAACGTTAATTGATCACCTCATTGTGTAATTTCTTGTTGTTTTTTCTTCTCTCTAATTCTTAGAGCTCCAGTGACTGTTCTGACAGAAAGACATGTCCGTGAGAAAAGCGTTTTTTCTTCGAGTAAACGAAGCAAGCTCCAAATATTCTTGTTTTCCGGCCGCGACGCAAAATTAGGCAAAAGTTTTAGAAATACGTGACATCGGCACCTTAGACATATTCCTAATATGTACTATCGATCATTTATTGATTTTTTCATTTTTAACTTATGGGTGCGAAGCATGAAAAAACTACTTTGTGCTGCTTTAGTCGGAGCTCTTATGACCACTTATTCAGCTGTCGCCGCGGATTTTTCTAAGAATCCTTACGGCCTGGTATATGACAATGCAATTACAGAAAACGTTGCCGGTAAAGTAAATATTCATCCTGTTTCCTATACTGTTGACGGAATTCGCGTTGCCGCAAACGTCTACACTCCTTCCGGTTACGATCCGAAGAAATCCTATCCTGCCATCGTTGTTGCTCACCCGAACGGCGGCGTGAAAGAACAGGTTGCCGGTCTCTTTGCCGAGAAACTCGCCGGTATGGGTTACATCACTGTTGCAGCCGATGCGCGTTATCAGGGCGCCAGCGGCGGTGAACCGAGACACACCGACAAACCTGCCAATCGTATTGAAGACATTAACGGTATGGTTGATTACATAAGAACCTATCCGGGAGTGAATGCAAATGAAATCGGTGCATTAGGCATCTGTGGCGGAGGCGGATACACGCTTGGCGCTGCTCAGAAAGATCCTCGCATCAAGGCTGTGGCCACTATTTCTATGTTCAACAGCGGCCGCGTCCGCAGAAACGGCTTCCAAGATTCTCAGATGGATACGATCCAGCAGAGACTTGCTCAGGCTGCCGAAGCCAGAACCTTTGAAAAAGAAGGCGATGTTCGGTTAGTCGGTGCTATGAATCTGACAGACGAACAGGCAAAGAAACTGCCGTTCGCACTTTACAGAAACGGCTTCTTCTATTATTTCCGCACTCATGCTCATCCCAATTCCACTTTCCTCTACACACAGAGCAGCCTGATGGATTTGATGAACTGGGACGTTGACGATCGCATGGCGATGATTCATCAGCCGCTTCTCATGATCGCCGGCGATGTTTCCGACACTCGTTACATGACCGATGACGCCTTCAAGAAGGCAACCGGTACAAAGGATAAAGAACTTTATTTGGTTAAGGGCGCTCAGCACATTGAAACTTACTGGGTCCCGAAATACGTCAATGAAGAAGCAGCCAAGCTTCAGGAATTCTTCGGCAAGTATCTGAAAGCATCTTCCTAGAGGGTGAAAAGCGCAAGGCGGCTCAAACCTCCTGCGCTTTTTGTATTTCAGAAGCCGAAACAAAAGATTCCGAATCAGCGTCTCAAAATTTCTATTCTTTGCTCTTCGGTCAGATGTCCCATCGAAAACTCGCAGCCGCAATACTGCTGGTTGTAGAAGTCATACTCTTTCAGCAGTTGGTTGCGCCGCTCCTGGAGCCCGCCTTTCCGCCAATTCTGTTCCCAGAAGAGGGTATCCGGATAGAGCGCGGCGGCACGGCGTCCGGCTTCATTGATTTGCTCCAGGCTTTTCCAGCGCGAAGAGGCGAGGGTAGTGGTGAATACGGAGAAACCATGCTCGGAGGCGTAGCGGGCTGTCTCTGTCAGGCGCAGTGTGAAGCACTTTAGGCATCGGCTGCCACGTTCCGGCTCGTTTTCCAGTCCTTTTATAGTGTGCAGCCAGTGTGCATAGTCGTAGTCCGCGTCGATGAAATCGAGGTTTTTGGAGGTTACGAAGCGGATAGCCTCCTCTTTCCTTATCTCATATTCCGCCTGCGGATAGATGTTGGGATTGCAGTAGAATACGGTGGGGCGTATGCCGTTTTCCAGCATGCACTCGATGATGGCAGAGGAGCAAGGTGCGCAGCACGAATGCAGCAGCACCTTGTCTTCACCGTTGGGTGTTTGGACTTTCAACATTATACTTTCAGTTTAATCTTTACTTTCACCAGCAAGCCGGTCAGCCCGACAATGACAAGCGAGAACACGAGGGACTTGATCAGTCCCGGCACGCCGCTTCCCAATGCTTCGGGATAGTGCAGATGCAGCAGTTGCTGGACAGCATACCAGATGTAAGGAATAATATAGCAGGTCAGCGTTGCCGTACCTGCAGGTTTGATGATATCGAACCAATTGGTCTTGCCTTTCACGTCCGTCAGCCAGTAGAAGAAGCCGAACAGCGGGAAGAACATGGCGAGGCAGTAGAACAACCATGTCGGCGTGGCTTGTATTTTGGATATAATCCAGAACGGGTGTGAGACGAGGGCAAGGACAAGCATTCCTACGCCGAGGGCACAAAGCATGCCGATGAATCGTCCCGGCCGTTCCCGGTCGGCATAGCGCTGCATGAGCAGGGAGGTCAATACGCCGGACATACCGAAGGCATGCAGTGTCCAGTCACTCGGGATAAAGGGAAGCAGGATAATCCGGCTGCCGTACTCTCCCGGTATCAGGTCTGAATGGCTGACTACGGCAAGCAATACGACCACGAACCAGACAATGGCATTCTTCCGCAGACTTTCCCGGGTGAACAGATAGATGCCTGCACATACCGCATACGTCCAGCCGATAAGTCCGAGGATGCCCCACCAGCTTATCTGGAACGGTTTCCCGTTCATGTCCTTGTAGATGACGAGGAAGGCGAGCAGCAGCACGCCTGCTGTTTTCATTGCGGTGAAAAGGGTCTTTTTCGTTCCTTCCGCTTTGGGATATACCCCCCAGGTGAGGAAGAAGCCGATGACCATCAAGATGGAAAACCATTGATGTGAGAGGCCGCCTTCGATGCCTCCGCTGTTCAGTGAAAACAGTCCCATGGCAATCAGTGCCACTGTCCGCCAGAAGATATGGGCCACGACTTGCAGGGTGTTGTCTCCCTTTTTGTACCGGTTTTGTATGGCAAAGGATACGGACATGCCCATACAGAAAAGGAAAGCGGGGAAGATGGTGTCGGAGAATCCCATCATGTCTTCGTCCATCCTGGCATGCATCAGCCAGTGGGGCACGTTTTTCAGTCCGGGAATGTCGTTGACAAAGAGCATGAGGAACATGGTGAGTGCGCGGAATACGTCTACCGCGGCAATCCGTTGGAGTGTTAAGCTTTTCATGATAGATAATTTGTTTGGGGGTTTTGAACGCAAATATAGGAAACTATTCTTTCCGATGCTACTGCTTTGCAGGATTTCTTGCTATATTTGCATGAACTTTATGGTCATGGAAAGGAGATTGTTCATTTTTTGTTTTCTTGCCGTCGTGGTATGGCAAAGTGTGGCTTTGGCTGCCGGCACGTCGTCTTTCACTGCACTGACGGCTTCTTTGGATGAGGCTATTGAGGCGCATCGGCACTATGTCGCCGTGCGTGAAGGGCGCATTGCCCGGCTGAAGCGCCAATTGCTGGATGCCGACACCGCCAATCTCTCTTTTTTTCGATGGAATGGGGAAATTTATAAGGAGTACAAGGCATATATCTGCGACTCTGCCATCCATTATCTTCGTGTCAATCTGGATTGGGCAGAACGCTATGGCCAACGGAATGCAGCACTCGAAACAAGGCTGGAGCTTGCCCACCTGATGGCTTCGGCAGGCATGTACGAGGAAGCCGCCGAACTCTTGAGGCAGACGGACAAAGCCTCCCTTCCCACCCATCTGATGCCGGACTATTACAATGCCTGTCATAAACTTTACACAGAACTGAGTTTCTATACGCTGGACGATTCTTTCAAGAAGCATTATCAGGCTTTGGCTACCCATTATGACGATTCTTTGATGCAGGTACTTCTGCCTTCATCCCCCCTCTATCTGGAACGAAGAGAGACGCGGGAGGCCGCTGCAGGCCATCCGGACGAAGCCTTGAGCATCAATGATACGCGTCTGGCACATGCCAAGCCCAATACTCCCGAATATGCGCTGGTGACCTATCAGCGCTCATTGCTCTACCGCCGGCTCGGGAACCGGGAGGAGGAGAAGCGCTATCTGGCTTTGTCTGCACTGACCGATATTCGCCTGAGCATCACAGACCATGCCTCACTCTGGAACCTGGCGGAACTTCTTTATGAGGAAGGGGATATGGAGCATGCCTACCGTTACATCCGTTTCTCGTGGGACGAAACCAACCGATACAACGCCCGTAGCCGCAGCCTCCAGACTGCCGGCATCCTTTCACTGATAGACCTCACTTATCAGGCCATGCGCGAGAAGCAGAATGACCGGCTCCGGCTGTACCTCTGGCTCATCAGCGCTTTGATTGTGCTGTTGGTGGTGGCAGTGGGCTTTATCTACCGGCAGATGCAGCGACTCTCTGCCGCACGGAACAAGCTGGAGCATGCCAACGAGCAACTGCAACTCTCAAACAACATCAAGGAGGAGTATGTGGGCCGTTTCATGAATCTCTGCTCCGTTTATATCAACCGGCTGGATACCTACCGGCGGATGGTCAACAAGAAAATCTCTGCCGGGCAGATGGAAGAGCTGCTGAAGATGGTGCGTTCCCGCGAGGTGCTGGACACCGGACTGAAGGAACTCTATGATAACTTTGATACTGCCTTCTTGCACCTTTTCCCCGATTTTGTCGATAAATTCAATGACTTGCTGCAGCCCGAAGAACGCATCGTGCTCCGTAAAGGCGAGTTGCTGAATACGGAACTCCGCATTTTCGCCTTGATTCGTCTGGGTATCGACGACAGTTCGCAGATTGCAGAATTCCTCCGTTATTCCGTAAACACCATCTATAATTACCGTGCCAAAGTGAAGAACAAGGCCCGCATTTCGCGCGAGGACTTTGAAATACGGCTGATGCAGATACGCTGACAATACGTCAAACTGGCTTTTTGAATCCACTTTCTGCCTTTCTCTTCTTCTGATTATATTTCTGATTATTAGTTGTTTGTTTGTTCATGCTTCTTCACTCCTTCCACCTATTCCCGATTCGCCGGTACGAGGTGTTCTTATCTTTCCTAACTTTGGGGAAGCAAAAGCGAATATCGCAACTAATACTATAACCAAAATTATTGCCATGAAACATTTATTAGCGACAAGCATTACCATCGCCCTGCTCTCTTTGGGCCTTGCGGGATGCGGTGAGAAACAAGCGACAAAAGAAGTAACTTCGGATGCATTCGTAACCATTCAGGGTCAGGACTTGATAAAGCCCGACGGTACCAAACTCTTCATCATGGGTACCAACCTGGGCAACTGGCTGAATCCGGAAGGATACATGTTCAAGTTCAACAAGACCAATTCCGGCCGTTTCATCAATGAGATGTTCTGCCAGTTGGTGGGACCGGACTTTACGGCCGACTTCTGGAAAGCATTCAAGGACAATTATGTAACGCGCGAGGACATCCGCTTCATCAAGGAGCAGGGTGCCAACACCATCCGCCTGCCTTTCCACTACAAGCTGTTTACCGACGAGGACTATATGGGGCTGACCGCCGCCCAGGACGGATTTGCCCGCGTGGACAGCCTGGTAGAGTGGTGCCGCGAATCGGACTTGTACCTCATCCTCGACATGCACGACGCTCCCGGCGGACAGACAGGCGACAACATCGACGACAGCTACGGCTATCCCTGGCTGTTCGACAGCGAAGCTAGCCAGCAACTCTACTGTGACATCTGGCGCCGGATAGCCGACCGCTACAAGGACGAACCGGTCATCCTCGGCTACGAACTCTTCAACGAGCCCATTGCCCCTTACTTCGAGAACATGGAGGAACTCAACGGCAAGCTGGAAGATGTATATAAGAAAGGTGTAGCCGCCATCCGCGAGGTGGACAGCAACCACATCATTCTGCTGGGCGGTGCGCAATGGAACGGTAATTTCAAGCCTTTCAAGGACTCCAAGTTCGACGACAAGATAATGTACACCTGCCACCGTTACGGAGGCGAACCTACCCAAGCTGCCATCCAGACGATTATCAACTTCCGCGACAGTGTGAACCTGCCCATGTACATGGGTGAGATAGGCCACAATACGGACGAATGGCAGGCCGCTTTCTGCCAGACGATGCGCGAGAACAACATCGGCTATACCTTCTGGCCCTACAAGAAGATGGACGGTTCTTCTTTCGTCGGCATCACTCCGCCGGAGAACTGGGCAAACATCGTGTATTTCTCCGAAGCACCGCGTGCCACGTACAAGGAAATCCGTGAGGCACGTCCCGCGCAGGCCATGTCCCGCAAGGCGATGATGGACTTTATCGAGGCATGCAAACTGAAGAATTGTGTGGTTCAGGAGGGTTATATCCGGTCATTGGGAATGAAGTAGCGGGTGCTGCCTCGCTGCAAACAGTACGTATCAAGTCCCAGAGGATGAGATGCCGGGACTTAGCATGAAAGAGGTAGGGACTGAGCTGTACACACCATAGGACTGAGCACCCAAAACATCCGGATGTTTTAGGGCAAAACATGGGGATGTATTGGGATAAAACATCCGGGTGTTTTGGGGTAAAACATGGGGATGTTTTGGACAACAACATCCGGATGTTATGGGTACTCACTATACGGGTGTAAGGACTTCAGTTCCTATGTAGGTAGGGCTAAGTCATATTCCCTTGTATGTTGGGGATTATCAATGGTACGGACTGATTATGATTGCTTACTTATATAACAACTTAATTATACAACAATGAAAAAAGTATTATTCGGTTTGGTTCTGGCCGCTGTCGCGCTGCCTCTTTCGGCCCAGCAGAAGCCCGTCTATCTGGACGCAAGCAAACCTATTGAAGAAAGAGTGGAAGACGCCTTGAGCCGTCTGACCCTGGAAGAGAAAGTGAAGTTGACTCATGCGCAAAGCAAGTTCAGCAGTGCGGGTGTGCCCCGTCTGGGCATTCCCGATGTATGGACGGACGACGGCCCCCACGGCATACGTCCCGATGTGTTGTGGGACGAGTGGGAACAAGCCGGATGCACCAACGACTCCTGCGTGGCTTTCCCTGCCCTGACCTGTCTGGCGGCAACCTGGAACCCCGAAATGTCTCTCCTTTACGGACAGAGCATCGGTGAAGAGGCGCGCTACCGCAACAAGTCCGTCCTGCTGGGCCCCGGTGTCAATATCTACCGCACACCGCTCAACGGACGCAACTTCGAGTATATGGGTGAGGACCCTTATCTGGCCGGAAAGATGGTGTCGCCCTATATCCGGGGCGTGCAGCAGAACGGCGTGGCTGCCTGCGTGAAACACTTCGCCTTGAACAACCACGAAGTGAACCGCCACACCACCAACGTCATCGTGGACGACCGTGCTCTTTATGAAATCTATCTGCCTGCTTTCAAGATGGCCGTGCAGGAAGGCGGAGCGTGGAGCATCATGGGTGCCTACAACCTATACAAAGGCCAACATCTTTGTCACAACCAATACACATTGAACGATATATTGAAGGGCGAATGGGGATTCGACGGCGTAGTCATTTCCGACTGGGGCGGCACGCACGATACCCGGCAAGCCATCACCAACGGGCTGGATATGGAATTCGGCAGTTGGACCAACGGGCTCTCGAACGGTGCCAGCAACGCATACGATAACTATTATCTGGCAAATCCCTATCTGAACCTCATCCGCGAAGGTAAGGTAGGTACCACGGAACTGGACGACAAGGTACGCCGCATTCTGCGCCTTATCTTCCGTACGGTGATGAACCCCGACCGTCCGTGGGGAAGCATGCTCTCTCCGGAACATTACGAGGCTGCCCGCCGCATCGGTGAGGAGGGCATCGTACTGTTGCAGAACAAGGGCAATGTGCTCCCGATAGACCTGAACCGGGCTAAAAAGATTCTTGTAGTGGGCGAGAATGCCATCAAGATGATGACCGTAGGCGGTGGTAGTTCTTCCCTGAAGGTACAGCGCGAACTCTCTCCGTTGGACGGCATCAAGCAGCGTGTGGCCGGCAAGGCCGAGGTGGTCTATGCCCGTGGCTACGTGGGCGATGCAAGCGGTGAATACAACGGGGTGGTGACCGGACAGAATCTGAAGGATGACCGTACTCCCGAAGAGCTGATAGCTGAAGCCGTGAAAGAGGCCCGGGATGCCGATTATGTCATCTTCATCGGCGGCCTGAACAAGAGCAACGGCCAGGACTGCGAGGACTCCGACCGTAAGGGTCTGGGCTTGTCCTACGGTCAGGATGCCGTTATCTCCGCACTGGCCGAGGCGAACAAGAATCTGATTGTCGTCAACATCTCCGGCAACGCCATTGCCATGCCGTGGGTGAACGAGGTGCCTGCCATCGTGCAGGACTGGTATCTGGGTTCCGAAGCCGGCAGTTCCCTTGCCGCCATCCTCATGGGTGATGTCAATCCCAGCGGCAAGCTTCCGTTCACCTTCCCCGTGAAGCTGGAGGACTGCCCGGCCCACAGCTTGGGCGAATATACCGGCAAACGGAGCAAGGACATCATCGACATCAAGTATAATGAAAGCATCTTCGTGGGCTACCGTTGGGCCGATAAGCAGAAGAAGGTGAAACCGTTGTTCCCCTTCGGCCACGGTTTGAGCTATACCACTTTCGAATATGGCAAGCCGACGGCCGACAGCAAGACCATGCAGGCCGACGGTACGCTGACCGTGAAGGTTTCTGTAAAGAATACCGGAGCGCGCGAAGGGCAGGAAGTTGTCCAACTGTACATCAGTGACAAGAAGTCCTCTCTGCCTCGTCCCGTCAAGGAACTGAAAGGTTTCCAAAAGGTGAAACTGGCTCCGGGCGAAACAAAGGAAGTCACATTTACCATTGATAAGGAGGCTCTTAGCTTCTTCGATGACACCCAGCACGCTTGGGTGGCCGAACCGGGCAAGTTCGAGGCTGTCATAGCAGCTTCGGCAGCCGATGTGAAGGGAACGGTTCCTTTTGAATTGAAATGATGTAGGAAAATAAAGTTTCCTTTTAGGTTATTATCAAAGATAGTGTAGATGGAGGGTGTGGCCGTGAGGTTGCACCCTTTCTTTGTACTCTTTACAAGCCAATATGTTTTCTTATATTTCTGAGTTTCTTCGGGTTGGCTAAGGAAGATGCAGATATGCTGGATGTTAGAGTCAAAGCAGTGATGTTTTGTAGTAATGGGTGAGTTTTTACCGCCGTGTTTGGGCAGATTTTCATCTTTTATATTTATTTTTGCAGAAATCAATGTTTAATAAAAACTATCATGAAGAAGTATTTAGCAGAAATGATCGGGACAATGGTTCTTGTCCTGATGGGATGTGGTAGTGCTGTCTTTGCCGGAAGTGCGGCGGGGGCGGTTAGTGCAGGTGTCGGAACGCTGGGAGTGGCTTTTGCTTTCGGCTTGTCCGTTGTGGCGATGGCATACGCTATCGGAGGAATCTCGGGCTGTCATATTAATCCTGCCATTACCCTGGGCGTTCTGTTGTCCGGCAGGATGAGCGGGAAAGATGCAGCCATGTATATGGTGTTTCAGGTTATCGGGGCGGTTATCGGTTCTGCCATTCTTTATGCATTGGTGTCTACGGGCGCTCATGGTGGTCCTACGGCTACCGGTTCCAATGGGTTTGCTGACGGAATGATGTTGCAGGCATTCATTGCAGAGGCTGTGTTCACGTTTATCTTTGTGCTGGTTGTCTTAGGTTCTACGGATTCCGAGAAGGGGGCGGGTAATCTTGCAGGATTGGCCATTGGTCTTACGTTGGTATTAGTGCACATTGTTTGTATTCCTGTTACGGGAACTTCTGTCAATCCTGCCCGTAGCATCGGTCCGGCACTGTTCCAGGGTGGCGAGGCTCTCTCTCAGTTGTGGCTGTTCATTGTAGCTCCGTTTGTGGGTGCTGCGCTGAGTGCCGTTGTATGGAAAGTGCTTGCTGCAAAAGAAGGTAAATAAATGTCGGCAGACAGTGCCTTAAGAAGAGGCGGCTGATGGCAGAAAACTTATAAAGGGAAGCCCTCCGTCCGAAACTTCAAAGTTTCGGACGGAGGGCTTCCTGTTCTTTCCTTATGCTTGCTATATCTTGTGCCTTATTCGTACAGCGATTTGGCTATACCCATTTCCAGTCCACGAAGCTCTGCCAGTCCGCGCAGACGGCCGATACAGGAATAGCCGGGATTGGTTTTCTTCTTCAAGTCGTCTACCATCTGGTGTCCGTGGTCGGGTCGCATCGGGATAGAGACACCACGGCGTTGTTGCAGTTCAAGGAAGGCTTTCATCACGTGATACATGTCCACGTCTCCTTCCAGGTGGTTGGCTTCGTAGAAATTGCCTTCGGCGTCGCGTTGTGTACTGCGCAGATGGACAAAGTTGATGCGGTCGGCAAATTGCTGCATGATGACTGCACAATCGTTGGCGCTGCTTACACCGAGCGAACCGGTGCAGAGGCAAAGACCGTTGCTCTTGTTGGGAACAGCGTCAATCAGTGCCTGGAAATCGGCAGCACAGCTCATGATGCGTGGCAGGCCGAGGATGGAGCACGGTGGGTCGTCCGGATGGATAACGAGCATGACACCTGCTTCGTCGGCTACCGGAGTGATTTCTTGCAGGAAATAGATCAGGTTGGCACGCAGGCGTTCCGGAGTGATGCCCTTGTAGCGGTCCAGTTCCTGTTGGAACTGTTCCAGGGTGAAGCTTTCTTCTGAGCCGGGAAGTCCGGCAATCATGTTGCGTACAAGCAGTTGTTTGTCTGCCTCTGTCATCTGTTCGAAGCGGGCACGGGCTTTGGCCTTTTCTTCATCGGTGTATTCGCCTTCTGCACCGGGACGACGTAGCAGGAAGAGGTCGAAGGCGATGAAAGCGGCACGTTCAAAGCGGAGGGCACGACTGCCGTCGGGTAGTTCGTAGGCGAGGTCGGTACGTGTCCAGTCCAGTACGGGCATAAAGTTGTAGGTGACAATGTGAATGCCGCATTTGCCCAGGTTACGCAAGCTCTCTTTATAGTTGTCGATATACTTCTGGAAGTCTCCGGTTTGGGTCTTGATATGTTCGTGTACGGGTACACTTTCTACTACAGACCAGCGCAGACCGACGGCTTCAATCATTTCTTTCCGTTTCTTGATTTCCTCTACTGTCCATATTTCCCCGTTTGGAATATGATGCAAGGCGTTTACAATGCCGGTAGCCCCGGCTTGTTTGATGTCCCAAAGGCTTACCGGGTCGTTGGGACCGTACCAGCGCCAGGTTTGTTCACAAAGAATCATGTTATTTATTGTTTGATGATTTGCAATTTACTATTTACATGGCGAATGCGTTGAACCCTCCGTCCACTACAGCCACCGTACCGGTGACAAAGCTGGAAGCATCGCTGATGAGGTATTGGATGGTTCCGCAAAGCTCTTCTGCACGGCCCATACGTCCGAAGGGAGTTTGGCGAATCACATCTTGCCCACGTTCCGTGTAGCTTCCATCCGGGTTCGTCAGCAGGGCACGGTTCTGCTCTGTGAGGAAAAATCCGGGTGCGATGGCATTTACACGAATACCTTCACCAAACTTCTTGGCAACTTCCGTAGCCATGAAGGCTGTGAAATTGGAGATACCGGCTTTTGCGGCAGCATATCCGGCTACACGCGTCATGGGGCGGAAAGCAGCCATGCTGGAGAAGTTGACAATAGCACCTGCCTTCTGCTCCACCATCGGTTTGAGGAAGACTTGTGTAGGCAGTACGGTACCGGTCAGGTTTAATTCCAGCACCCGTTGGAACTCTTCTATCTTCAAATCGAAGAAAGTGCCCGTGGGCGCGATGGTGGCACCCGGCATATTTCCGCCGGCTGCATTCAGCAGGGCATCTATGCGGCCATAGGCTTTCAGGATGTCAGCCAAGTTCTGTTCCAGCAGTTCACGGTTCATCACGTCGGTTGTCAGGAACATGGCTTCTCCACCGTTTGCCTTGATTTCTCCGGCAATGGCGTCCCCTATTTCTGCCTTGCGTCCCAAAATGACGACCTTTGCACCTTCTTCTGCCAGATGAAAGGCGATGGCTTTCCCCAATACTCCTGTTCCGCCGGTTATGACCACTACTTTGTCTTTAATGTTAAATAAGTTTTTCATGATTCGTTCATTTAAAAATTACGTTGTGTTTTATTTGATTAGCGTTGCAAAAATACGGAATAATCTGTTGCACTGACTAACAATCATACAAAAAAGATGCATTTGTTGTCCGGAAGAAAGTGCTATTTCCTTATCGGGTTGTCCAATGCCGTGGCTTGTATATACAGTAGATTGAAGTTGTCATGCGGTTTTAGGATACGGTGGGCATAATAAAGATTCAGGTAGTCTTTGCGTGCAGGATTCAGGTAGACGGCAGTACGGTAGAGGTCTTTGCAGAAATTCTGTATCGAGCTTTCCCAGCCGCTTATCTGCTGGTAGGGCCATTCACTGAGGCCCTTTCCGACGTAGGAAGCCAGGAAATCCATGGCTTTGTAGAAGTTACGTCCATCGGTAGAGGTGATGTCATCCAGCTTGATTCCAAGATTTTTTGCCATCAGCATGATGTCAATAAAGTGGGTCAGGTTGTACTGTGAGTAGTGGAAGGCAAGGGTACGTTGCAGTTCGTGCGGTTGTCGTCCGTCAGGAGCTATCTGGGGGAAGATACGTTTTTGGGGGAAGTCATTGATGATTTCCTGCGCCAGTTTCTTGTTACCGGTATAGAGGGCGAAAGCTATGATTTGGGCATCGTAGGCTACGCTGTGGTTGTTGGCACTGGCTGCTTCTTCCTTACCTTGCGGACTGGCGAGCATCCAGTCGGTCAGTTTGGAAAACCATTTCTTCAGTTGTTTGCTGTCCTGGGTAGTAAATGCTTTTGACTGTTCTAGCAGTGCCACAGCATCCAGCATTTCTATGAAGGAGTAGGTGTCTATCAGCCCATAGCAGCGACCTTTGTCGTTATTGTGTCCCGGCATCATTTGTGCATATTCCAGGTTGGGGTTCATTCGGGTGTCTTTGTTCAGAAACCATACGCGGATAAGTTCTGTGGCTTTCCGGGCATACTGCTCTTCTCCGCTGAAGTACCAGACCAGAGCCAGGGTAGTGATGCGGCCGGCTGTTGTTCCCAACCGATTACGGTCTAGTTTGTTCAGTTCAGGATTGGATACGCCGTCGCGGTTGATGTAAGGCAGGCCGTTTGGCTTTGTCGGGTCGGGCCAATAGTATCGGGCTTGGCTCATATAGTCATGCTTGTCACCGCTGGCAGGTGTTTTTTCTTTCATCATGACAGAAAGGGGCTGGGCGTCCAATAACCTGTCCGCTTCCGCTTTCAATATCTCGTAAGTTGTGGCATAGAAAGGCTCGTGAATAGAGTGTTTTACATTTGCGAGGTGTGCTGTGTTCCAAATGGATTGTGCTTGCATACAAGATGCCAGGAGCAGGAAGGCAAGCGTCCATTGTATTGTTGCTTTCGGTTTCATGTCTTATTTTAGAGTGATGGACTTCTGTAATACCAATAAGCTCTCCGGTCCCATATTGAACAGCAGGTCTATGATGCTCAAGTTGGGCAGAAACCCGAGTCTCTCTTGAAACACTTGATAATAAGGTTGTGGTGAGAATTCTGTATCTTCCAGAGAAAAATCCTTTTTCGGATGAATGCGTTCGCGGAAATCCGCTTCATTCGGAGTGAATTCAGTCCGGTATTCGGTGG
>OGFM01001050.1_pt1 | contig 18999 bp, 13 predicted proteins | sample 1570871 | NCBI WGS metagenome assembly OGFM01 (sample SAMEA2581957, study PRJEB24529) | metagenome | biome: Human gut stool | place: China | collected 2011
TCGATGTCTGTCGCGTAGAGGTCGGTTGCCGTCAGGTTTTGACTGTACTGCGCGGTTTCGTTTTGGATTTCGCCCGCCGAGTCCCTGTACGTGTGGTTGAACGAGCCGCTTTGCGGAACGTCGTCGTATTTGCCCACAAGCGTGAACTCGTTTACAACCGATTCGTCCGCGGCTTCGAATGCGAACGCCGCGTGGGATTTCGCCTTCAGGAAGTTCCAAACCGACTTTTCCGTGCCGCCGAGAACGCCGTTTACGGCGACATCGGAGGTTCTGCCCACGGCGGAGTGCTGTCCGGCGGACTTTACCGAATCGAAGGTCCAGTTGTTTTCCGTCACGAGTTCGACATCGCTGGCAAAATTCAGCTTGCCGACGATTTCCACATCGTTTTGCGTAAACGACAGCCGCAGTCTATCGCCCGTCGATGCCGCCCCGATATCGAGAACCGTTCCCGTGAGCGCGGCGGATTTGATTGCCGAAGCGTGGAGAATCAGTTTGTCTACGGTTGCAGAGCCGCCGCTTTGGGACTTTATCAGGGGATTTCCGCCCGTGTCGTACACCGCACCGACTTCGTCGGCGCCGATTTCAATCGTTCCGACATTGTCGGCGTACATGAACGGTTCGTCGTTCGCCCGCGCGTAGTCAACCCCGTCAGCTATCGAGCGAATCTCGGCGTTTCCGACCGATTCCAAGTCGAGATAGTTGGCGGCTTTATTTACGGCAACTTCCGCCGCGTTGGATATTATCGTATAGACGTTTGCCGTATCGACCGTTATGACGGACGAAGACTGCGTTCCACTCAGCGTGGCTTCCGTATTGTCCGCATCCCCGTCGAGGGAGCCCACGGCGATATTGCCCGACGCCTTGATGTTTATTTCGTCCGCAGCTTCGACTGCGTCGGCCGTGAAGCCGGCAACATTGAGGACGTTTACGTTTTCGTCAGCCTTGATCCTGTCGACTACGACATTGTCCGCGCCGTCGATTTTGAGATTTTTGGCTTTAATCCCGTTCAGGGCGGATATGTCGGAAACATTCGCGATTTCGGTGTCGCCTGCCGTTTTGAGAGAACCCGTAAAGCTTACGTTTCCTCCCTTGGCGGCGTTATCCATCGAGAACGAATTTGCCGAAACGTCTCCCGCAAAGGTCGTGTCTCCTTTTACGTTGTCGATTTTCACGGAATTTGCGGCGGTCAGCTTCTTTGCAAACTTCACGTCGCCGCCGACGGTGTCAATGCCGAGCGCGTCGAGCAGGACTTCGTCGCGGAAATCGACATCGTTGGATATCGACACGATATCCATTCTGTCCGCTCCCGCGGAAATCTTTCCGTTGACGATTACGCCCGATACGTTTTCGATTTTGGAGTCGCCTCCGCCGAGAACGTTCTTCAATTCGACTTTTTGGGTTTGGTCTGCTCCCTTTACGGAAACATAGCCCACGTTCGCGGTCGAAGTAACGTCTCCGCCGGCGCTGCCGACAATAAGTCCGCCGACGATATTGCCGTTTGCGGAAACCTTGTCGTTGGCCGTGCCGATATTGACGGAACCCGATACGCCCATGGAATTAACCGTTACCGCGCCGTTGGCAGTGCCTATTGTGGCATCGCCGTCGACTGCGTCCATCAGCGTCGTTCCGCCGACCTCGCCTGCAACCGAGAAGTTGCCGATGCCGGAAACTTCGGCGTTGCCGCCTACGTTGTTCCGTATCTCAACGTCCTTCGCGTTTTTGATTTCGAGAGAGCCAGCGTTTTCGGCGGAAATGCCCTGCGTATCTGCGGCTTTGAGCTTGCCCTGCACGTCCTGCAAGGCTATTTGCCCGCCGACGTTTTTGGCGTCGAGCGCGCCGAGCGATACGGAGCTGTCTATTCCGCCCGAGATATCAACGGCGGAGAGCGTTCCGGCGACATTGTTTGCCTCCACGCTTCCTGCCGTGTTTACGGCGACGTTTGCGGAGGCGTTTTCCACGTACACTTTTCCGGCTACGTTTTTGGCGTTTACGTCTCCGCCGGCCGTTCCCGATATTTCGAGGGCGTCCACGTTTTCCGCGAGGGACGTTCCGTTTACGTCGGTTAGGGAGACTGTTCCGGCGTTTTTGACGTTGAGCGAGCCAGCCGACACTGCGGTTATGTCGCCCGAAACATCGGTGGCCTTCAATTCGGCGTCAACGTTGTTGAGGGTGATGCCGCCGCCGATATTTCTCGCGTCGAGAGAACCGAGCTTTGTCGCGCTGCTTATGCTTCCGCCGACATTTTCGGCGGAGAGCTTTCCGCTGATATCGTCGGCTGCGACATTGCCGCCGACGGCGGAAACGCTTACGTTCGTGCCTTTGGAAACGGCGACATTGTTTGTTATGTCCTTTGCCGTTACATCGTTTTCCGCAACGGATATTGTCAGGCTGTCCGCGCCGACGACTTTTGTTATTCCCTTTACGGTGTCCGCGCTGACCGCGCCGCCGATGTAGGTGGCGTCAAGCTGGCCGTCCACATCCGCGAGGGAGAGGTCGCCGCCAATATCCGCGGCCTTCACGTTGCCGCCGACTTTCCCGCCTACGGAAACGCCGCCCGTTATGGATTCGGCCATTACGTTTCCGCCGACATTGCCCGATACCGCAAGGCTGTCTGCGTATCTTACGTTTGCGCCTCCGATGCCGATTTCGGCGACGGAAACGTCCTTGGCTCCGTTAACGTCGAGCGATTTCGCTTTTTGCGCGGTTATATTCGAGACGTCGCGCGCCTTGATTTCGCCGGCAACGTCGCCCTGGAAGTCGATATCTCCGGCGTCTTTTATGTCTGCCGAACCGAGCGTTCCGCTTGCGGAAACGTTCTTCGCCCCGTTGACTTTGAGCTCTCCGACAACCGTGTTGACGGATATGTCTCCGTTCACCGCCGATGCCAGGACGGAATCTATCGAACCCGCGCTTGTTATGCCGTTTACGCCTATGTTGGCGGCGTCGAGCTTGCCCGACAGATTGTCGGCTACAACGCCCTTGGCGTCGCGCACAATCAAATCGGATCCGTTCTCGATTTCCACGTTGCCCGCTATATTCTTTGCGGTGACCTCGCTTCCAGCGGTCGTTATCGACAGGCTCTTGGCGTCTATCACCGAGGCGACTCCGCCGACTTCTTCAATCGAGATGTCGCCTGCGGATTTTGCATCGAGAGAGCCGATTTTGCCCGTTGCGGCGATGTCGCCCGTGTTGGAGGCCTCCAGCTGGTTCGTTACGTCGGCGAACGAGAGGTTGCCCGCGTTTTTGGCGTTTACGCTGCCTACCGTGCCCGAAGCCGATACGTTTTTGACGTCGTCGACTTTCAGCTCGTTCTGCACAGCGGCGACAGATATATCGCCGCCGACCGTCGTCGCGTCGAGAGAGCCGAGATTTGTCGAGCTTGTTATGCCGCCGTCTATATCGCTTGCCTTGAGTTTGCCGGATATGTCGTCCGCGCTTACGTTTCCGCCCGCGCCGTTTACCGTGAGGTTGGTTCCCTTCGCCAGTTTAACGTCGCCGGCGATTGTCTTTGCGGTTATGTCGCCGTTGGCGGTCGTTATGTCGAGGCTTGCCGCGCCGCTTACGTCGCCGATGCCGTTCACCGTCGCCACTTGGACGTCGCCCGCTCCGTTTATGCTAAGCGAGCCCGCGGAATTTGCCGACAAGTCCGAAACATCCGTCGCCCTTATGCGTCCGCTTACGTCGTTGAGGGTTGTTGCCCCGCCGACGTCGGTTGCGTCGAAACTGCCGAGTGTTCCGGAGCTTTCAACCGTTCCGTTTATGCTCTTTACGACCAGCCCGTTTGTAACGTTGTCGGCAACAACGCTGTCGGCCGTGTTTATATCAACCGCGGAGGCGGAGCCGATTTCGGCTTTCCCCGAGATTTTCGAGGCGTCCACCGTGCCCGTCGCGCTGCCGATTTTCAGGCTGCCTGCCTTTTTGATGTCTGCCGAGCCGTCGAGATCGGTTATGTCGACCGCGCCTGCAACGGAATTTGCGGTTACGTCGCCGTTGGCTGTCGTTATTTTCAGGCTTGCCGCGTCGGTTACGTTCGAGGTTCCCTCTACGGTTTCCGCGGATATGTCGCCCGCTCCGTTGGCGGTAAGTTTGCCGTCGATTTTTCCGGTTACGGCGACGTCGGATACATCCGTAAGTTTCATGTTGCCCGACACCGTATCCACGGTTATCGAACTTTCAGATTCTTCGGCTGTAAAGTTGCCGTTTACGCTTCCGACCGATACCGCGCCGCCAGTGGCGCGCGACAAATCGACCTTTCCGTCCACCGTGCCGAGATTGATGTCGCCGTTGATTGCGTCGGCGCGCACGTTCCCGTTGGCGGAAACGATGTCAAGGCCTGTCGCGTTGGCGACGTTCGTCGTTCCGTTTACAGTGGAAACATCCACATTGCCGGCTCCGTCGATGTCGAGGCTTGCCGCGGTTTCGGCGGATATGTCTGCGATGCCGCGCGCTTTTATTTTGCCTGCCACGTCTTTCGCCGTAATCGAGCCGGTTACGTTCGAGGCGTCGAGCGAACCGAGGCTGGTCGCGCTTGTAACGTTTCCGCCGATTTTTTCGAGCGTCGCGGCGCCCGCCACATTGTCGATTTTCACGTCGCCCGCAATGTTTTTCGCGGTTACGTCGGAATTTGCGTTCGCGATGTCCACGCTTCCCGCAGTGTCAACGAGCGCATTTCCCGTTACGGTGTCGGTCACTTTCACTTCGCCGCCGATTCTTTGGGCGTCGAGAGTTCCGTTTATGTTGTCGAAGGATACGTCTCCCGTCATGTCGCTTACGACCACGTTGCCCGTCGTCGCAACCGAAAGGGAGGCGGCGTTTTGCACGCCGAGAGAGCCCGTAGATCCGATATTGACATCGTTTGCCCCGTCTATATCGGTGACCGTCGCGGAGTTTATATCGACATCCTGAACGTTTTTAAGTTCGGCTGTGCCGACACTTCCAGTCACGGTTACATTTCCCGCGGAGTTCGAAACGGAAAGCTTGCCGCTAACCGTGCCGACATTGGTGTCGCCGGTAGCAGAGCCTACGTTAAGGTCTCCCGTGAGTGCCGTGGAAGACACGGTGTTTGCGCTTGCGATTGTCGCGTTGCCTGTTCCGTTAACAGTTGTCGCTCCGCTTACAGTCGCCGCGCTGAGGTTGCCCCCGTTGAGAGTGGCGTCGAGCGCGCCGAGCGTGCCTGTCGCAGTGACGTCTGCCTGCGCGTCGCCGAAAGTCGCCGTTCCAGACACGTCGCCGATGTTTACCGCGCCGCTGTTCGAGGCTACGTTAAGGTCGCCAGTGAGTGCTGTGGAAGACACGGTGTTCGCGCTCGCGATTGTCGCGTTGCCCGTCAGATTGTCGAGGCTCAGGTTGCCTGATATGTCATCTGCGGTGAAATCGCCCGCCGTATTCGATACGCTAACATCGCCGACAGTATTTTTCGTAGAAATTTTGCCTGTCGAATTTGTTATGGCAATGTTGCCGGTAATGTCGTCAGACTTGAACGCGAATGCCGACGGGTTGGAATCTCCCGTTGTCGCTGTCGCGTTGTCGACGGTTATGTTTCCGTTGCGGTTTCCTATTTCGACCGCAATCGCCGTACCCGATGCCGACTCGGCGGAAATGTTTTTCGCGCTGAAATCGGCGGCGGCGGTTCCCGCCTTTACCCCCGTCGCGTTTCCGGCGGTCGATACGACTTTTATGCTTCCATCGTTTTCAAGAACGTCTACTCCGACAACCCCGACTACGTCGCCGACGCCGCTTTCAACGTTAAGTGCCGCCCCCGAGTCGACGGTCAGCTTGTTTGTAGAGCCGTCGAAGACAACCCCCTGGGCGGTGTCTTTTATTTCGGCGGTTCCCTGAACCTGCGCAGTGTCGACCGTGCCCATCGATAGGGATGGAGTTTGGTCGTCCTGCTCCCCGTTGGCAATCGGTGCCGTGCGTGTCGACGTTCCGATGTGGGATACCCCGGATGTGCCGGGATCATACGTCCAACCGTCCGCATAGACATTCGCCGCAAGAGCGAAAAGCAATGGAACGGAGAACGATATTCCTCGTTTCTTGTTCTTGGTTTTTTTCATATTTCTGTCTTAGTTTGGTTTGTACGTTAGTAAAAAGAACGCATTTGCAATTAGTACTAATAGTATTCGGAATACGATTGTCTAAACCAGGAGCATAACGCCGTAAAAATCAAAATATAAAAAAACGTAGCAACGCGGCGGGCGCAGCCTCCAAAAGGGGAAAATACCCGAAAGAGTATTTGATAAAACATTTGAATTGTTTTGAGTTGACAATCGTATTCCGAATACTATGGATACAACACTTAATTCGGCGCGGGAAGTTTTGGGCGGGGCGGGAATTTCGGTTCTCGATTCCGCAAGATATATCAGGAACATTTTGGACGCAAAGCCCGCCGGCGGCAAATTGACCGACGCGCAATTCATTTTGAAGGTTATTGAGGTAGGGTTGCGGCATATCCGCACAAATGAAATGTCCCTTGCCGACGGATTCGCCCTATATTTAAAGAGCAAGCAACATTTGCGCCCCGATTCGATAAGAGACATTCGCTGTATTGGCAACCGTCTTTTGCGGACAAATCCCGAACTCGGCAAACGCAACTTTTCGGAGCTTAGCCTATCGGAATGCGAGGAATGGCTGAATGCTGCGTTTCATACGGATAGTCAATTCAACAAAGCGCGGGCGATGTTGCACGGCTTATTTGAATTTGCCCTCCGCCGCGAGTGGTGCGACAAAAACCCGATAAAGCGAATCGAACGCAAGAAAGTAATCGAAAGGGAGATCCAGCCGCTGAAATTATCCGAAACAAAGCGGCTAATCAAAACCGCCCAAAACGAAAGCCCAGTATACGCCGTCGTTGCCGCGCTTCTGGTATACACTGGAATCCGCCCGCACGAAGTTCGCCGCCTCACTTGGCGCGACATCGACACCGAAGAAAAGACAATCACCGTCCGCTCGCAGTGCTCGAAGACAGGCGGGGTTCGGCAGGTGGAAATTCCGCCCGTCTTGAACAGGCTCTTGATTTCCCGCAAATCCCAAAACTCTTCCCATATATGCCCGACAGACTGGCAACGCCGCTGGCGGAAAATCCGCGATAACTCGGGCTTTCGCGGCCGTTGGGTTCAGGACATTCTGCGCCACACCTACGCAAGCTTCCACGCAAAACGCTACGCCGACCTGCCGCGCCTGCAATTAAACATGGGGCATCGCGACCAGTCGCTCCTCCGCTCGCGCTACGTCAACATGCACGGCATTTCCCGCGTCGAGGCGCGGTGTTTTTTTTAACTGATATTTTTTATCTGCGATTTTGCAAAACCCGCTTTTATGTGTCGGGTTGGGGGAACCGCAAAACGGGTTTATTCCCGCAAAGCCGCCGCGCGCACGCGCGGGCGGGCGCAAAAAAATTTCGCGGGGAATGCGAAAAGTCTTGAATTGTCGGCCGTAAAAATAAAATGTACTTCGACGATTTTTTAGGGGAATGTCAAACGACGACGACATATTGGACGCCCAGAGCGAACACGGCTATTCGCTTTACGACCTCGTCGTAATGTCCGAAGCCGACGAGCTTGACAAGCTCGACACCGCAACCCTCCTCGAAACCACTCCCCACACGCTTTCGGTCTTCCTCGAACGTCTCGACGTAGACACCCAGCGGCAGGTTCTCCGCAAGCTCAACCCCGAAAAGGTCTCGGAGGTCGTCTCCGAAATGGACCCCGACATGTCCGCGGAGCTCGTCTCCGAAATGCGCGAGCACCGCGCGGTTTCCGTCCTCAACGAGATGGAGCCCGACGACGCCGCCGACATCGTCCGCGAGCTTGAACAGGAGGATAGGGACAGGCTCCTTAAAGGCATGCAGCGTTCGCAGCCCGAAACCGCCGAAAACGTCCGCGAGCTTCTCGAATACCCCGCCGACACTGCGGGCGCGATAATGAACCCGCACGTCGCCACCCTCGACGACCAGCTGACGGTTGACGAGGCAATCGGCGAAGTCCGCCGCATGCGCGACGAGTACGAGAACATCTACTATCTGTATGTCGTAGATTCGGGCGACATTCTCGAAGGGGTGGTTTCCATGCGCGCGCTCATGCTTGCCCCGAAGGGCGCGAAAGTCCGCGACATCATGGCGACCAACCTCATCGGGCTGCTTTCGCCCTCGATGGACAAGGAAATCGTCGCCCACATCATGGCGGATACCGACTACCACACGCTGCCCGTGGTCGGCGAAAACGGCGAACTTTTGGGGATAATCACGCACGACGACGTTATCGACATCATGCGCGAGGAGGGCACGGAAGACTTGCAGAAACTCGCTGGCGCGGGCGCGGACGAGGGTCTTTTCGACCCCATTTCGACGAGCATAAAGCAGCGTTCGCCGTGGCTTTTGGTGAACCTGCTGACCGCGTTCATAGCGTCGGGCGTCGTCGGAATGTTCGACACAAACATAGCCGCCCTCCCGCTTCTTGCGGTGTTCATGCCGATAATAGCCGGCATCGGCGGAAACACGGGCGCGCAGACGCTCGCGGTCACGGTGAGGTCAATCGCGCTCGGCGAGGCGGGGATTTTCGATATGCGCAGGGTCTGCGTGCGCGAGACGTGCAAGGGCTTTTTGAACGGAATTTGCATAGGGCTGCTGGGCGCGCTTCTTGCGGTAATTACGACATTCCGCTTCGATCTCGCGCTAATCGTGTGGGTTGCGATGGTGATAAACATGTCGCTCGGCGGCTTCATGGGAAGCTTCATTCCGTTCACGCTCAAACGCTTCGGGTTCGACCCCGCCTCCGGCTCGTCCATTTTCACTACGGGCTTTACCGATTCGGGCGGTTTTTTCATTTTTTTGGGGCTTGCCTCCATTTTCCTTTCGTGAAAATCCCGACGCGTCCGCTCGGATTGCGTTTTTTTTGTTGACGGAATCTCCGCGCGGTATTTAGTGTCAATTTAAAGAGGCGGAATCGCCCATAAGCTTTTTTTTGTTCGCGGGGGGAGGCTTGCGTTCAAATTTTTTATAATCACCTACAACAATTATCGACAAAGGATTATTATTATGGAAAGACGCGATTTTGTGAAATCGACGGCTGTGTTGGGCATGGCGGCGGCGTTGCCGCGTTATAGCCTTGCAAGGGCAAAGGGGAACGACCGCATTAAAGTGGGTCTTATCGGCTGCGGCGGCCGCGGCAGGGGCGCGCTATGCAACATGATTTCCGCCGACCAGAACATAGAAATCGTGGCGGTTGCCGACCTTTTTGCGGACAAGCCGCAGCAGGCTCTCGACCGCGTGCAAAAGCACATCGAAAAGCTCGGCGACAGCGCGAAGGGCATTTTGGACATGTCGAAGGTAAAGCGTTTCGTCGGTCTGAATTGCGTCGACGAAATTTTGGCGACCGACATCGACGTCGTAATCGACGCGTGCCCGCCCGTGTTCCGCACCCCGCACTTCGAAAAAATCGTGGCGGCGGGTAAACACGCGTTCCTCGAAAAGCCGCCGTGCGTCGACGCGGTTCAGGCCCGCAAAATGCTCGAACTTTCCAAAAAGGCCGACGAAAAGGGTCTGTGCGTAGTCTGCGGCACGCAACGCCGCTACTATTCGGGCTATCAGGAAATGGTAAAGCGCGTTCAGGACGGCGAAATCGGCGAAATCGTCAACGCCCAGTGCTACTGGAATTCGCCCGTCTACGTCGGCGGCCCCGGCTTCCACAGAAACGAGGAGCTTGCGTGGGACACCATGGAATACCAAATCCGCAACTGGTTCTCGTTTATCTGGACTTCGGGCGACAACATCGTCGAACAGCACGTCCACAATATCGACGTCATCATGTGGGCGTTGGGCGACAACCGCAAGCCTGTTGAAGTCCGCGGCTGGGGCAACAGAAGCACCGACCTTCCCACGCCGACATACGGCGACCGTTTCAGCAACTTCGAGGTGGACTTCGACATGGGCGACGGCCTCCGCCTCCAAAGCTACTGCCAGCAGGATCCGAAATCGTCGGGCGAAATCGGCGAAAGACTCGTCGGCACAAAGGGCATTATGTACTCCAACCTCTACGGCCAAATCTACATTTCCGACCGCAAGGGCAACAAGCTTTGGGTCTGCGACAAGGAAAAGGCAAAGGAGTGCATGTCGGAAGAGCACAGATTCCTGCTCGACGCAATCCGCGAAGGCAGACACGTCAACAAAATCAACCAGCTTGTAAACTCGACCCTCCTTGCAATCGCGGGCCGCATGAGCGCGTACTCCGGCAAGAAGTTCAAGTTCGACTGGGTTTTGGCGAAGTCGCAGGAAAGCTTCTGCCCCGAAAAAATCGAACTCGGCAAACGCATGCCGTGGAACGGCGTTCCCGTTCCCGGAAAATACAAACTCGTTTAATAAATTAAAAATCAGGAGAAATTGAAAATTATGGAAAGACGCGATTTTGTAAAAACATCGGCAATTCTCGGCGCGGCGGCGGCTCTGCCGCGTTTCAGCTACGCGCAAATCAAGGGCAGCGACCGCATCAAGGTAGGTCTCATCGGCTGCGGCGGCCGCGGCACGGGCGCGACATGCAACATGATTGAGGCAGACCAAAACGTAAAGGTCGTCGCGATGGCGGACTTGTTTGCCGACAAGCTCCCCAACGCCAAGAAGAAAATCAAGGACTTCTGCGACAAGAAATTCAAGGCGCAGTCCGACGAAATCTTCAACCCCTCGACCGTAAAAACTTTCACGGGCTGGGACTGCTGCGAACAGCTCCTTAAAGAGGACGTAGACTTGGTTATTGAAGCCACTCCGCCCGTGTTTCGCACGCCGCACTTCGCGCAAATCGTCGAAGCGGGCAAGCACGCGTTCCTCGAAAAGCCCGCATGCGTAGACATCACGCAGGCGCGCGAAATCAGGGAGCTTTCCAAGAAGGCGAAGGAAAAAGGCATGTGCATTGTAACGGGCAACCAGCGCCGCCACTCCGCCGCATATCAGGACGTCATGAAGCGCATTCACGACGGCGAAATCGGCGAAATCCTCGCCGCGCAGTGCTACTGGAACGGCGCGTACTACGTCGGCGGCTACACGGGCTGGGAAGACCTCGGCTTCGACTCCACCGAATACCAAATCCGCAAGTGGGGCGCGTTTATCTGGACTTCGGGAGACCAAATCGTCGAACAGCACGTCCATAACCTCGACGTCATCATGTGGGCGTTGGGCGACAACCGCTTCCCCGTGGAACTCCGCGCGTGGGGCGGCAGAAGCGCCGACGCCGACCTTCCCTCGCCCCAGTACGGCGACAGGTTCACGCACTGCGTTGTAGACTACGACTTCGGCGAAGGCGTAAGGCTCATGAGCTCGTGCAGTCAGGAGCGCAAGACTTCGGGCGAAGTCGGCGAGCGCGTGGTAGGCTCGAAAGCCACTTTGGTGACATCGGGCGGCAGGTGCAGATTCATCGACCGCAAGGGCAAGACAATCTACGCCAACACGCAGGAAATCATCAACCCCTACGTCGCCGAACACAAATTCCTGCTCGACGCAATCCGCAACGGACGCCGCGTAAACACGCTCGACACCCTGCTGGGCTCGAACCTGATTGCAATCGCGGGCCGCATGAGCGCGTTCTCGGGCAAGAAGTTCAAGTACGGCTGGATGGAGGCGAAGTCGAAGGAAAGCCTCGCCCCGAAGGAATGGAAGTTCGAAAAACGCCAAGTTTCCGTTCCCGTCCCCGGAAAATACGAGCTTGCGTAATCGCAAACGCAAACGAAAAAGCCCCGAAAATTCGGGGCTTTTTTTGCGCCCGCCGCGTTCGGCGGCGGAGCGGATTCTGAACTTGTTTGCGCTATTTCACGCCCATGTGGCGTTTGTAGGCGGCGAGCGTGTTCTTCATGAGCATAGCAACCGTCATCGGGCCGACTCCCCCGGGGACGGGGGTAATCGCCGAGCATTTCGGCGCGACGTTCTGGAAATCGACGTCGCCCACAAGCCTGTACCCTGACTTCGTTTCCGTCGAGGGCACGCGGTTTATGCCTACGTCGATAACGCACGCGCCGTCCTTTACCATGTCGGCGGAAACCGTGTTGGGGCGTCCCACCGCCGCGACGAGAATGTCCGCCTGGGCGCAGATTTCCTTCATGTTTTCGCTGCGCGAGTGGCAGACCGTAACGGTTGCGTCCGCGCCCTTTTTCATCAGCAGCAGAGCCATGGGCTTGCCGACGATGAGGCTGCGCCCGATTACCACCGCGCGTTTGCCCTTTGTGGGCACTTCGGCGCGTTTGAGAAGCTCTATAATGCCCGCGGGCGTGCACGCCACGAACGCGCGTGAGTCTTCCTGACAGAGGAAGCCGAGGTTTGCGTTGCTGAATCCGTCAACGTCTTTGTCGGCGCGGACGCGGTTGAACGTGTCGCGCTCGTTGAGCTGTTTGGGAAGCGGCGCCTGTATGAGAATTGCGTCTACGGCGTCGTCGTTGTTGAGCCTGTCGATGAGCGCGTTGAGGTCTTCCTGCTTGGTGTCTTCGGGGAGAATGTGGAGGCGGCTTTCGATTCCGATTTCGCCGGCAACGCGCTCCTTCTTCTTGACGTACGAGACCGACGCGGGGTCTTCGCCGACGCGGATAAACGCCACGCACGGGCGGCGTCCGAATTTGAGGTTTGCGAGTTCGGCTTTAAGCTCTTCGTGAATGCTTTTTGCCGTCGCGTTTCCGTCGATAATTTTTGGCATAAATGGTTAGCGTTTGATTTTCATTGATTCCGCGCGGAGGACGGTGTCGCCGTCGTCCTTGACAATCGCGCCCCTGATTTCCACGAGCTTGTCGCGGTATGTGTTGAGCTGGGGGATTACGATTTGCGTGGTGTCAACATACGCGATGAAGCGGCCGTCGACGTTGTAGATTGCGAAGTTGTAGGGCGCGGGCGCGTGGAACGGCGCGTATGTCGCGCCCGTGTATTTGAGAATCCCCGTGACGTCGCGCGGAGTGGGGTCTATTGTCGTTGTCGATTTGCATGCGCACAGCGACGCGACGATGGCGGTTGCGGCTGCGATAAGCGGCGTGATTTTCATTTTCATAAAGCGCAGATTAGGTTTTTTTATTCCGATTGCAAGACGAACTTTTTTGCGCAAAGCACGGCAAAATCGAGGTTTTCGAAGCGCGCGCCGACTTCGGCAAAGCCCGCGTCGGCGAGCATTTCGAGGTTGTCCGAAAGCGTCGCGCACCTGTCGCATTTGAGGCGTTCCCGCGCGACTTCCGTCTCGGCGGGCGTCATGAATTTTTGCATGATTTCCTCACGCGCCGCCGCGTTTTTCTCGACCGCTTGGGGAGTCGCGCCAAGAATCTGCTCGGCGTTGACGAACACGCCGCCGTCGGCGAGGGCGTCGAAGATTTTTTTGTAGAGCGACCTTTTCGCGCCGTCTTCGATGTGGTGGATTGCGAGCGCGGAGACGACCGCCGTGTACTTGCCGCGCGGCTTCCACGACGCAAAGTCGGACAGAACAAACGACGCGCGGGGGTTGCCCTCAAAGCGTTTTTTGCGATGTCGAGCATTTTGTCGGAGATGTCTACAAGCTCCAATTCGGCGTCGGGAAATTTCCGCGCGACAAACGCCGCGAGTATTCCCGTGCCCGCGCCGAGGTCGGCTACCCGCGCGTTCGCGGGGAGTTCGAGCGCGTCCACCGCCGCGCCGTAGAATCCGTCGAAATCGGGAATCAGGTTTCGGCGTTGCGAATCGTACTGCGCCGAAATTTTTGCAAACTGCTCCTTTGCGTCCATGCCCCCCAACTAAGCCGAACGCCGCGCGTTCCGCAACGAAATTCGGCTTGCGTTTCTTTTGCCGCGGTCGGCGGCTTTGAAAATTTCCGCGCGTTGAAAAAATCCGTTCTGCGACGTCGCGTTTGCCGCGCGCTGTTTTGCGGAACGAGCCGCGCATACGCTGTCGGAAAATTTAAAACGCGCGGGAAAATTATACCCGCGCGTTTTTGCGCTCCGAAATTTGCCTTGCCATAGTCGCGCTAAATTTTCAGTACCGATTCCGTCGGGAAGTGGACTATGCGCTTGCCCTCAAAGCGGTCGTCGCCGAAGAATTTTTGCAGGTCAAGCTCGGCGTCGGGCAGGATTTTCCGCGCGGCAAGTTCGGGTTCAAGCTCGCCGCCCTTGAAGTAGATTACGCCGTTTTTCAGGTTGCCGTTGCGCCCGCGTTTGAGGCGTTTTTTCACGAAGCCGAAAAACATCGGCAGCGCGCAGACCGAACGCCCCGTCGCGTAGTCGAAAGAGTCTTTGTATTCCTCGATTCGCGCGTGGTGCGCGTACGCGTTGGAAAGTCCGAGGGCTGAAATCATTTCGTTCACCATCGCGATTTTCTTGCCCACGCCGTCGAACATTTCGACAAACGCGTTGGGGTAGAGCACAGCCATGACGATTCCGGGAAGCCCGCCGCCAGAGCCTACGTCGGCGATTCTCGCGCCGTCGGCGGGTTTGAAAAACTCCGAAATGGACGCGCAGAACGCCACGTGGCGGTATTCCACGTCGTCCATATCCTTGCGCGAAAGCAGGTTCACCTTTGTGTTGACTTCGCGCAGGAGGGCGGCGAATTCAAGCAGTTTTGCGCGTTTGCCGTCGGAAAGGTTCGGGAGCTTTTCGAAGGGGTCGGGCATTAGAAAATTTCTTCGGGCTTGAAGAAGCGTTTGATTTCGATTTCCGCGTTTTCGGGAGAGTCGGAGGCGTGGGCGATGTTTTCGCGGGTGTCGTCGCCGAAGTCTCCGCGAATCGTGCCCGCAGGGGCTTTGCACGAGTCCGTCGGGCCGAGCAGCCTGCGGACTTTTGCGACCGCGTCGGTGCCTTCGAGCACCGCGAGTATCACGGGGCTGCGCATCATGAATTTCACAAGCGGCGGGTAGTAGGGCTTGCCCACGATGTGCGCGTAGTGTTCTTCGAGGATTTTCTCGTCGAGCCTGACCATTTTGCACGCGGCGATGTCCAGCCCAGATTTGAGGAATTTCGAGAGCACTTCGGGAACGAGGCGTTTTTCTATGCAGTCGGGTTTGAAAATTACAAAGGTTCTTTCTTTCATATGTTTGAATTTGTTTTTTTATATCGGCGGCTTCAACAAAAAAAATCGGAAATTTTCGCGCCGACCGCCGCCGCGCCCTGCGTTAATGCTTGATTTTTCGGAGAAAATTGCCGACATTTAAAGGCATGAAGAATTTGAAAAAGGGATTTTCCGTCATAGAGGCGGTTCTGTTTCTTGCGATAATCGGTTTGATTGCGGCGGTGTTCGTTCCCGCGGCGGTTAAAATCCGCAAGTCGGTGCGCGAAGACGCGATTTCGGCGAACGTTTCGAAAATCGTCCACGCGGGTCAGAAATACGTCGTCGACAAGTCGGTAAAAACGGTTGACTACAAGACCCTTGTCTCGTCGAAATACATAGGCGAGCTTCTCCCCGTGGCGGGCGAGTCGTACGACAAAATCGAAATCTCCGCCGACGGCGGCAAGGTTTCGGTGGACAATCCGCTCGGCGGGAAAATCGAGCGCGAGTACTGATTTTGCGCAAATGCGTTTCGACGCGCGGGGCATGTTTCCCGCGCGTTTTTTTATTTTGCGATGTCGTATTTTGCGGGTAGGGCGATTTGCCTTTCCGACATGAATTGCAGGAAGTCCGCTTGCAGCGGGGCGCGGAAAACGAGGTTCGGGAACACCCGCGAGAAATCCGCTTCGAACGCGTGCAGAGCCTGCCGCTTCATGGGAAGCACCTTCGCCATTTCGGGCGTGAAGCCCTTTTCGGCGAAGTCGAGGTACAGGGTTTCGTCGTGTCCGTAGAGCTTGTCGGCAACGACGCAGTGCCCCAGCCACTGGGCGTGGACGCGTATCTGATGCTTGCGCCCCGTGAGTATTTTGACCTCCGCGAGGGTGTAGTCGCCGCCCGTTTGCGAGTACGAAAGCGGCGTGAAAACCGTTATCGCCTTTTTCGCCGACGGCTTTTGAACGGCGCAGCATGTCTTGATTGCCACGAGCGATTTTTTGTCGTCGGCGAGCGGCTGGGCGACCGTCGCGCAGCCCGCGAGTCTGCCCTCCAAGAGCGCGAGGTAGGTTTTTGAGACAAGCCCGCTACCGTCCATCGCCTTTTGCGCGGTGCTTGCGGTTTCTTTGTTTTTAGCTAGCATGACAATCCCGCTCGTCTCGCGGTCGAGGCGGCTGACGAGGTGGAGCACGTCGGCTTTGAGGTATTCCCGCGCCGCGCCCACGAGGCTCGACAGCGGACCGTTTTTCGACGGGTGGCATACGAGCCACCCCGGTTTGTTTAGCGCGAGAAAGTTGTCGTCTTCGTAGACAATCCAAGTCGGAAATTCGTCCATATCGACGAGTCCCGCCTGTTCGCCGAATTCCGAGCCGTGCGGAGGTTTTTTTTCGTCCATTATTTTTTTCCTTTTTGCCCTGCCGTAATCGCGACAAGTCCGAACGCCATCGGGCGCGTCGAGACCGACTCGAAGCCCGCGTCGAGAAACATTTTTTCAATTTCCTCCCTCGGCGGATATGCGAGCGTTGTCTCCGCAAGGTATTCGTAGTCGGCCCTGACGCCGCCGCAAAGCGACGCCGCAAGGGGGACGAATTTGCCCATGAAAATTTTTTGCGCCGCCGCAAACGCGCCGCGCGCGCGGCAGACTTCGAGTACGCAGAGCCGCGCGTCGGGTTTGAGCGTTCGGAATATTTCGCGCAGGCATGCGGGTCTGTTTCTGAAATTCCGGAAGCCGAACGAAATTGTCGCGCCGTCGAAAACGGCGTCGCCGAAAGGCAGATTTTCGCAGTCCGCCTCGACGAATTCGACTTTCGCGTAGGGGCGTTTCTTTGCGAATTTTTTTGCGGCGATTTCGAGCATCGGCTTGCAGAAATCGGCGCACTTTATTTCCGCGTCGGGATATTTTGCGGCTATTTCCAGCGCGACGTCTCCGCTTCCGCACGCGATGTCCGCCACCGTCTTTGCGCCCGCCGCTCCGCGCGGGAAGAGGGCGCGGACGAGCCGCCTGCGCCAGAGAACGTCGAGCCCGAAAGTCATTGCGCGGTTTGCGGCGTCGTAGAACGGGGCAACGCGGGAGAACATTTTTTTTACGGAGTTTTCCTCGCGGCTGTCGGGGTCGGCTATTTTGTTTCCGTTATTCATTCGATTTTTTCCCGAAGGAGCGCACCACCATGTCCGACAAAAATTTGTCGGGGTTGCCCACGCAGTCGGCGGAGATTGCGAATTCCGTCTCGCCCGTGTTGCGCGATACAATCGCAAGCCCGTGTTTGAAATCCTTGAAAACCCTTTCGCAGACCGCCGACACCGACTTGTCGTTTTCGACCGACTCGGAGACGAGCGCGCGTTTTGCGCCGTCGTCGAGTTTCAGCCCGAAGCCCGTCTTTTCGCGGAACGACGCGGCGAACTTTTCGATGTCGGCAAGCATTGAGTCGCGAATCAAATCGCCGTTGTCCACGAGCAGCTCTTTGAGCGTCTCCTTCGGGTTTTCGACCGTGCGCGTGTTAAGCTCGAAGCTTTTTATGCCCGACGACGGCAGCTCGAATTTGTAGTCGCGCAGGGTGCGTTCGAGCACTGTCATCAGCCCGCGCGCGCCCGTTTTTTCGAGGTACGCGAGGTTCGAGATTGCCTTGACCGCTTCGGGAGTTATCGAAAAATCTATGCCGTAGCCCGCAAAATCCTCGCGGTACTGCTTCAAAATCGAGCCTTCCGACGACACAAGAATGTCGGCGATGTCGTCGGGTTTTAGGGCTTCGCATGCGACGCGCACGGGGAGTCTGCCGATGAATTCCGCCTCGAACCCGTATTTGATGAAGTCGCTTGTTTCGGCGAATTTCAGGTAGTCGGAATTGTCGGCGTTTTTGTCGAAGTCGGAGTCCGACGCGAAGCCGATTGTGCCGCGGTTCATGCGCTTTGCGATTGACTCGCCCAGCTTGTCGAACGCGCCGCTTACGATGAACAGAATGTGGCGCGTGTTGATTGTGCGCTTGGGCTTTTTGCCGCCGCGCGCGCTCATTGCCATCTGCATTTGCCCCATCATGTCCTGCGGGCCGACTACGTTTACGTTCGATTCCTCCATGAGTTTGAGGAGGTTTATCTGCACGCCGCGCCCCGAAACGTCCTTGCCGCCGAAGTCGCCGCGCCCCGCGATTTTGTCGATTTCGTCGATGTAGACTATGCCGTACTGCGCCACGTCCACGTTGCCGTTTGCGGTCTTCACCAAGTCGCGCACAAGGTCCTCGACGTCCGCGCCGACGTATCCCGTTTCCGAGAACTTCGTTGCGTCAGCCTTGACGAACGGCACGCCGATGAGCTTTGCGATTGTCCGCATGAGGTATGTTTTGCCGACGCCCGTAGGCCCAAGTATGAGAATGTTTTGCTTGCCGTATTCAAGCTCTTTGACGTCGGGGTTTTCGAGGCAGCGGCGGACGTGGTTGTAGTGGTCGCAGATTGCCACGGAGAGGACTTTTTTCGCCTCGTCCTGCTTTATTACAAATTTGTCGAGATAGTCGCGTATCTCGCGCGGCTTCATCGAAAATTTGGAAATTTTTTCGAGAATTTCCTCCGAGGAGCCTTTCTGCTGCGGAGTGCCGCCGCCGTCAGGCGCGGCCGCGCCGAACGGGGGGACGAATTCGAACCTGACGTTCCTGTCCTTGCCGAGAATCCCCTCGAGCTGCTTTTTCAGCTCTTCGAGAGGGTTGCCTTCCGGCTCGTTTTTCGGCTTTTCTTCCGGAGGGTTTTCTGTATTCATTTGCGGGATTCCCATCGAATAATGGTCGGATTTTTTGTAAACGGTTTTCAAATAATTTCAAAAAAGTACGGAAATTGGGTTGACTTTCAATATCGAAACATAACCTTTTCTTCTTAATCGGAATGTCATGCGACGCGTTTCGGCGTATCCCGTTTTGGGGGCAATCCCCGAATATTCCGAATCGCAAAGAAAAACGTATAAGGTGAAAAAAATGCAAAATCTTACAAAAAGGGAAATCGTTCAGGAAATTTACAGGGAAAAAGAGGAATGCCGCCGCGGCGACATCCTTCAAAACGACGTA
>OGFM01001078.1_pt1 | contig 18512 bp, 14 predicted proteins | sample 1570871 | NCBI WGS metagenome assembly OGFM01 (sample SAMEA2581957, study PRJEB24529) | metagenome | biome: Human gut stool | place: China | collected 2011
TGCCGTAGGCAATACGAACTGATACAGAAAAGGCGCGGTTATAGCCGCGCCGCATTATTACAGAAAGGGGCGAAGCTCCGACGACCGGCGCGGCTCGCGCCCGCGCGTAGCGCGTCTATTTTTATTGGTTTCTTTCTTATGTATGCAATTTCCCAACGCGAGTAATTGGCGAAGTCAATACGAACTAATCGGGGAAAGCGGCAAGTATACTTGCCGCGCATAATCATCATAAGGAACGAAGTTCCGTAGGGTGGCGCACCTTGCGCCTGTGCGTTAAATGGCAGGGGCGGGGGGACTCGAACCCTCGACCAACGGTTTAGAAAACCGCTGCTCTATCCGCTGAGCTACGCCCCCATCGGGGTTGCCGCCGAATGCGTCGGCGTCTCCTCGTTTAAGCCGACAATTAATGCGCATCGCCCGCCGACTTGCAAGAAAAAATTTTAATCAACATTTTTGTGGACACGTTGCGGCTTTTTAAATAGGGTTGCCCGCGGATTAAATTTTAAGGCTTTGCGCCTTTTATCTTAGCAGGATTTATAACATTATGGCAAAACAGAAAATACCAATAACTATTATAAACAAGGACGACAAGGCTCTCGAAACCGCCTTGGGCATGGTAAACAAGCAGTTCGGGGAAGGCTCGCTCATCAGGCTCGGCGAAGCGTTCAAGATGAATGTCGAAACCATAAGCACGGGCTCGATAGCGATAGACCTCGCGCTTGGCGTCGGCGGGCTTCCGCGCGGCAGAATCGTCGAAATTTACGGGCCCGAATCTTCGGGAAAAACCACTCTCTGTCTTTCGCTCATAGCGGAGGCGCAGCGAAGGGGCGGCAACGCGGTGTTCATCGACGTCGAGCACGCTCTCGACCCCAAGTACGCGAAAGTCGTCGGCGTCAACCTCGAAAACCTCATGGTTTCCCAGCCCGAATGCGGAGAGGACGCCCTCAACATCGCCGAAACCCTTATCCGTTCGGGCGCAATCGACGTCGTTGTGATAGACTCCGTCGCCGCGCTCGTTTCGCGTCAGGAGCTTGAAGGCCAGATGGGCGACACTACCGTGGGCTTGCAGGCGCGCATGATGAGTCAGGCAATGCGCCGCCTCACCGCGGCAATCAGCAAGACCAAGTGCATCTGCGTCTTCACAAACCAAATCCGCGAGAAAATCGGGGTGATGTTCGGCAACCCCGAAACAACCCCCGGCGGACGCGCCCTGAAATTCTTTGCGTCGGTGCGCATCGACATTCGCAGAATCGGGCAGATTAAAGACCCCTCGGGCAAGGTTGTGGGCAACCGCACGAAAATCAAGGTCGTCAAAAACAAGGTTGCGCCGCCGTTTACCGAATGCGAATTCGACATTATGTACGACGAAGGCATTTCCAAGACGGGCAGCCTTATTGATCTCGGCATTGAGCAGAAAATTCTCGAAAAGAAAGGCGCGTGGATTTCCTACGACGGCGAGCTTATCGGGCAGGGGCGCGAGGCGGCGAAAGCGTACCTCATGCAGCACCCCGAAGTTTGCGACAAGATACGCGCGGCGATTGAGGGCAACACCACGGTTGTCGGCGGCATGACTCTCGGCGAAGAAGATTCCGAGGGTTAGACATTGCCCAAGCTTTTTTTGGGCTTGTGAAGCTGACGGATAAATGCGTTTCGCTTGCTGCGGCTTGGTCACGTACGTAAGTACGCTCCCTGCGCCTCGCTACGCAAAGCCGCATTTCTTCGTTCAGCTTGACAAGCCTAAGCAGCGCGGCGTTGCCGCGCATGGAGTTTTTTAGATTAGTATGCGGATAGCCGTTTTGAAAAAATGCGTCCGCATTTTTTGTGGCTTGGCGGTTTGCGGAAGTTTTACGAAGAAGCGGAGGCTTAGCGGATAGCCCAAGTGCCGATTTGGCTTGTGAATCTGGGGGCGCGAGCCGCGCCACGCAGGCTGGAGCCTGCACGCCGCAGAGGGGGCTGCCGCCCCCAAAAGGCGGTTTTCGCTACCGCGAAAATTTCCGCCTGTCCCCCCGCGCACAGCCGCGCATGAAGTTTTTTAGATTACTATGCGGATTGCCGTTTTCTTAAAAAATGCTTCCGCATTTTTTGTGTATTAGCTTTATGAAAAGGCAAAACACTAAGGGGGCCGTTTCTCTTTGGCGTTTTCTCAAAACAAAAAACCGCGCTCCGTTGGGAGTGCGGTTTGTATTTTTATTTGTCGCGCGTTGTGTTGTTTGCGCGGCGGGGTTTACCACTTGATTTTTTTGCCGCTGGCGTCGTAGTCCATCGTTGAGAGCGGCGCGTTTTCGGGCGTCTTGATTTCAACCCCTGGGACGCTCGGCTCTTTCACGCGGATTGTGCCGATTTTATAGCGTTTGTGTCCGTCCGTCGGCAGGTCGAGCGGAAGCGCGATTTGCGGAGTGCCGTCGCGCATGCCCACCGAGACGTAGACGTCGTACTTGCCCGCCTTTGTTGCGGGAACTACGGGCGCGCCGTAGAATTCCGCGCCGTCGCGCTTTTCCATATTGAGCGTAAATTCGTTGAAGAATTCCTTGGGGTTGAGGAAGCCGATATTGAATGTCTTTGTGCTCGAAACGACTTTTTCTTTGCCCTTTTCCGCCACGGGGAGTGTCGAGAGGTTCAGTGTGTCGTCAACGAGAACCGCCACTATGCCGCCTTTTTTGTCCTTGATTGTGATTGTCGCGTATCCGCCCGCGTAGAACGGCGCGACGCCCACGTTTGCCCACGCGAAGCGCACGGGGAAGCGTTCGCCGATTTCAACCGACTTCGGCATTTCGAGCGACTTCAAATTGAGTCTGTATCCGAGTCTCAAATTGATGCGTTCGATTGACTCCCTGTTTTCCTTGTAGAACTGTTCGGGCCACCAGTGGATTGAGAGGAAAGAGCAGTGGTAGGCTTCCACGCTGTTTTCGAGCCATTCGCCCTTCCACGCGCCGCGGGCTTTTGAAAGTCCGTAGTGCTCGTGTTCGACGATTACGGGCATTGTCGGCCAGTATTTGCCCGCGAGGCCGTCGTGGTACCACGACGCCTTTTTGTGCCCCTTTTTGTTGGGGTTCGTGGCTTCGGGAATGTCAACCAGAATCGAGTCGTCGCGGAGCGAGACGCCCTTTGCGCGGGCGTAGTCGAGCACGGGGAATTTTTCCTGTTCCTTCCAGCCGTCAACGTCGTCGCTAATGCAGAGCTGCGTCTTCTTGAAATATTTTGTATAGATGTCGATTTGCAGCTTGACCGCCTTTATTTGCACGTCGCGGGGAAGCCTGCTGCTTGCGCCCGTGTGGCCTTCGCCCCAGAGTCCGAAAGTGCCGATGTCGATAAACGCAACGTTCGGGTCGCCGTCGTAGCGGGCGGCGAGGTTCTTTATGAGGCGTTCGAGGTGTTCGAGATAAATGGGGTCGAGGTAGTCGGGCTCCCAGCATGCGCCGTTGGGGTCGGGCCCGCGGCGGACTGTGAACTGTACGCCTTTGCAGCCCTTGTCTTTAAGCCACTTGGGTGTCGCCCACGGAATCCAGTGTTCGCAGCAGTTTATGCGGATTGCGAACTGTTTGCCGCTTTGCACATAGCGTTGCGCGGGCGTGTCGAAGACCGACCAGTTGTATTCTCCCTCTTTGGGTTCTACGAAAGCCCACGGAATGCGCATGTACTGCACGTTTGCCCCCGGAAACCAGTCGAGAGAGTCGGACGGTTTCAGGTAGTAGCCGTAGTTGCCCGTTCTGCCAGAATAGTAGTGGTGCACCCAGCCCATTCCGGGGTTTACGAGGGGCTTTTTGTTGTCCTCAAATTTGTATTCCACGCGGTTGTCGCCGACTTTCGAAACGTCGGGTCTCGACGCGCAGCCGAACGACAGCATTGCCGTTGCGGCGCAGAACGTTGCAAGGGTGAGTCTTGTCATGTATGTTTTCTCCTTCTATCTATATATTGATTGTGTCAAATTTGAATAAAAAGCGTTTTTTTCGCCGAAAAGTCAAGCGCTACCGTTTAAACTTTGCAAAGAACGCCTGCCCCGCAAGACCTCCCGTTATCGGGTAGATTGCCCCGTCCGCGTTTTTGAGAATGCCGTTCGGCACGACTCCGCATTCGCCGAAAATTCCGTCGAGGTACACGACCTTGTCGAGCTTTTTGCCCTGCGGAATTTTTACCGAGCCGTTGTCGGTAATGAACACAAAGAACATGCCGTCGCCCTGCGGACGCACCGCAGAGTACGCGTCGGCGGACATGTGCGCGGTCGGGCTTTGGTAGACTCCGTTTTCGAGATTCCTTTCCGAAAGCGGCGTGTTGTTGAGGTTCTCCCACACGGGGATAAGCTTTGCGAGCTTCACGCGGGCGGCGATGTCGCGTATCGATTTTGCGTACGGGGCGGTGTTGTAGCCGCCGTAGCGTCCAAAGAACGCGGTCCACGCGCCGGCCTTTGCGGCGGCTGACGCCGTTGCGCGCACTTTTTGCTCGGCAAATTCGGCGGGGCACGAGTTCCCCACGTCGCGCTTTGTGAACAGTCCCGACTTGAAGATTCGGGCGTCGTTGACAAAAGCCGTTCCGCGCCCCTCCGCCCAGATGAAGTCGGGCATGTATTTTTTTGCGTCCGCGCCCTTCGATTTTATGAATTCGCTTTCGGCGTGTCTAATCCAGTCGTGGTAGATGTCGTAGGGCTCTACTATGAATTTCGCCTGCGGATTTTTCGCGCGGGCGCGTTCCATGAGGGCGCGGTAGAATTCGAAATAGCCCTCGAAATATGTGGGGTAGTCGTGCTTGATTCCCGCGCGTTCGGGCGTTCCGTCGAAGCCCGTCCAGTGGGAGAGGGTGGTTTGCCTGTTTCTGTTTTTCGATTTTTCGACGTATATGTTGAAGTCGCCGTAGGGCTGCGGAACGTCCCACGAGAATCCCGCGAATTTGAAGCGGGGGTTGCGCTTTTCGATTTTTTCGACGCGCTCGAAAATCCTTTTTATTATGATGTCGTGAACCGCCTTTTGTTGCATGTCGAGCTGCATGCTCACTTGGTTTTTGTTGAAAAACCAGCCCGTCGCCATGTTCTGCGGGAACGGCTTTTCGGGAAAGGCGACTGCGCAGAGGCTTTCGATTTTCGCAATTTCCTCTTTTGTGTATTTTTTCGACAGGTCGATTGTCCGCCGATACGCCGCGTATTCGGGCGTTTCAATCACGAAAGTCATGCCGTCGGAGAGCGGATTCCTTTCCATGCCCTCCTTGTACATCACGCATGTGTGCCCCACGTTTTTGCAGTATTGCAGAATTTCGGCAGGCGTCGAGTTCCACGCAAGCCCGAAATAGTTTCTGAAATCTTCGGGCGCGTATTTTTGCGTATCCGCGTTTTCCGCCCCGATTGCGCTTGCGCACAGGGCAAGCGTTAGACAATTTGCAATAAAAAACCTCCGCAACATCTTTTTCATTCGGAAAATATTGCGGAGCTTTGCCTGAATGTCAAAAAAATTACGCGCGGGTTTTGAAGCCGAGGCGTTTGAGCTGCGTTGCAAAGCCTTTCGGAAGCGGCGAGTTTATCTCGACTTTCCCGACCCCGTCGCAGCCCGTCTCCGCGCCGTCGAAAGTTATTTTCGACAGGTGGATTGAAATGTGCGGGTAGAGCGGACGCTCCTCTTCGCCGAAGCCTATTTTGTAGCGTTCCTCTTTTAGGTCGGACATATAGACGTGCGGCGTGCGCGAGTACAGCTGCTCCCCTATTACTTTCAGCCCGTTTTCGTTTGCGTGCACGCGTATTTGGTGCGGGCGCACTGTGCGCGTCGTCGCCCGCCAGAGCTGGAACGCGCCGACGGTTTCGACTATCTCGAAGCGCGTCCGCGCCTTTTTCCCGAATCTGTGCGAGACAAGCCACACAGGGCGTTCCTCGTGCATGAGAATGGGCAGGTCGGCGTCGAAGACGTCTTCGAGGGGCTTTACGGGCTTTGCCAGCAGCAGGTACTGAAATTCCATAGCCTCCGACCACATTGCGTTGCGCATTTTTACCGACGTATCCTTGTCGCACGCGACCACCGCCGCGCCCGATATTTCGAAATCGACTTGGTTGACCGCGTAGGGCGAGACTATACCGAGCCGCTTGAATTCGGGCTTTTCGGGCGTGTCGCGCATGGCGAGCATTACCGACTTGCCTTTCGGCGAGCCGAGGTACGAGTCCAGCAAAATGCCTGCGGGTTTGTCGAGCGCGACAAAGTGCGGCGCGTTTGCCGCAAGCACGTCGAGCCTCAGCGGGTTTTCGCCGAGCACTCCTGCGGGAAATCCGATTTTCTGCGGCATTATTTTTCGTCGGGGAATTTTGCCGCCAAGACCTCTTCGGTCTGCCTCCTGCGGAAGTCGGCGAGTTTTTGCGCGTAGCCGGCGTCGGAAAGGGCAAGTATCTGCAACGCCGACACAGCCGCGTTTACCGCGCCCGCCTTGCCTATCGCGAGCGTCATCACGGGTATTCCGCGCGGCATTTGAACCGTCGAAAGAAGCGAGTCCATTCCGTCGGTCGCCCAGCCTTTCATGGGCACTCCAAGCACGGGCAGCTGCGTGTGCGCCGCAAGAACTCCCGCAAGATGCGCCGCGCCGCCCGCGGCGGCTATAATTACTTTCACTCCGCGCTCCATTGCCGTGGACGCTATTTCGCACGCCTTTGCGGGAGTGCGGTGCGCGCTTGCGATGTTGCGCTCGTAGGGGATTCCGAATTTTTCGAGGGTCGCGGCGCAGTGCTGCATTGTGTCCCAGTCGCTGACGCTTCCCAAAACTATGCTTACAAGAGGTTTGTTTTCCATGTCCATTTCGATTTTTGCCGCGCATTTTTTCACAAAATTTTTTCGATTGCAATATTTATAAAAACGGACGATTTTCCCGCATAATCGCAGTTTTTTATATGGAAGATTTAATGAATTGGGTTGCGGCAAATTCCGTCGCAGTGTCGGCGGGCTTGCTGCTTTTGGCGTATGTGTTTATCGCCGCCGAAATCGTTTCGAAATCGGTCGTGGCTCTCGTGGGGGCGTGCTTGGCGATTCTCTTGGGGCTTGTGGGGCAGACGAAATCCCTTCCCGACGGCTCTCCCAACCCGAACTATTTTGTAAATTTCATAGACTTCAACGTCATATTCCTGCTGGTTTCGATGATGATTATTGTCTCAATCACGACCCGCAGCGGAATCTTCACCTACCTTGCCAACGCAATCATGAAGAAGACGCGCGGACGCCCCGTGCTCATTCTGGTTTCGCTCGGGCTTTTTACCGCGCTTGTCAGCGCGTTTCTCGACAACGTAACGACCGTCATTCTCGTCATGCCGATTACTTTCGCGATTTGCAAAAAGCTCGACGTCCCCTGCGTGCCGTTTCTGCTTACCGAAATTTTCGCCTCGAACATCGGCGGCACGGCGACTCTCATCGGCGACCCTCCGAACATCATTATCGGAAGCGCGGCGGGGCTGTCGTTTGTCGATTTTCTCGAAGAGCTTACGGGAATCGTGTTCGCGATATTTTTCGCGACGGTTCTGTTTCTTGCGTTCGCGTTCAGGCACTCGCTCAAAACTACCCCAGAACGCATGGCGCAGATTGCGAAAATCGACAACTCGTTCTCGAAAATCGTCGATATGCGCCTTACGGTGCGTTCGCTGCTCGTGCTGTTTCTTGTGATTGCGGGCTTCATGCTCCACGGCATTCTCAAAATCGAAACGTCGGTCGTCGCGCTTTTCGGCGCGAGCATTTTGCTGATTTTCGAAAAGCCCGCCGACATCTTCAAGGAGGTCGAATGGAACACGATTTTCTTCTTCATCGGGCTGTTTGTAATAGTCGGCGGCTTGGAGGCGTCGGGCGGCATAAAGCTCATGGCCGAGGAAGTTCTGAAAATTACGCACGGCTCGCAGTCGGCGACGGCTCTGATGATTCTGTGGGCGTCGGGCGTGATTTCCGGCGTGATTGACAACATTCCCTACACAGCGACCATGACTCCCATGATTTCCGAAATCCGCAATTCCATGGGCGCGGAATACGCCCTCCCGCTCTGGTGGTGTCTCTCGCTCGGCGCGTGCTTGGGCGGAAACATGACCCTAATCGGCGCGGCGGCAAACGTCATAGTTTCCGAAAACGCGGCAAAGCACGGCTGCCCGATTTCGTTCATGCAGTTTTTGAAAAACGGGGTAGTTGTGGTTCTAATCTCCCTCTCGATATCGACTCTTTACATCTCTCTCCGCTTCTTGCACGGGGCGTGAAAACGCCCCTCTAAGAGCGTTTCGCGAATGTCTCAGACTGCTCGCGTACGTCAGTACGCCACGCACCCTGAGCCACTCGCAAAGCCACTCTTATAGGGGCATTTTGACGCCCCTAAAATTACAGTGCTAACGCACAAAGTTTTTTAGAGTGTGTAGAGATAAAAGTTGGGTAGGGCGTTTCGTTAGCCGACTTTTGTTTACAGATTGCCGTTTTTTTTCGTGTAGTCTGTTTATTTTATTTTTTACAAAACAAGTAATTGAAAATGGGGCGGTTTTTTTGTAGAGTGTTGTTTTTAATATAGAATAACGCATATGGGAAGATTGTCATTAACACTGGTATTTTCTATAATTTCGCTTGCGGGGTCGTTCGCATTTGCCCAAAAGGTGAATCCCGACGACAACGCCGCGTTGGAGTCGAAGATTGAGCAGCTTTGGCAGGACAGTTCGAGGGCTTTTTATTCGCCGAAGTCCAACCTTTTCTACACGGCCCCTCTTGCGAGAATTCCGTCGCCCGCCGAGATTGCCGAGTTGAAGCCTTTGAAGAAAAACGGCATGACGAACTGGCATGGCGGCGGTTCGGGCATTGAAGACTGTTCCATGCTTGGCGGCATTGTCCTTGCGGGGCTTTGCGACCGCTACGAGGTCTTGAAAGACGCCGACTCAAAGGCTCGCGCCGCCGCGCTTTTCAAAGGTCTTGTCCTTGCCGCGACCGCCCACGGCGACGAGGGGTTTATCGCCCGCGGGGTGTCGCCCGACGACTGCAAGTCCGTCTACCCCGGCTCTTCTCGCGACCAGTACACGCACAGCATTCACGGCATGTGGCGTTATTACAGGTCTCCGATGTCGTCGTCCGCCGAGAAGGCGCAAATCAGGAAGATTTTTTCCGCCGTCGCCGACAAGATGACGCGCGAAGTCCGCGAAGACGGCAACCCCCCGTACTCGTTTAAATTCTACAAGGGCATGCCCGACGACCGCGGCGTCGGCAAAATGCTCGACGTCTATCCGCACGAGGCCGCGCGGCTTGCCATGTTCTACGCCGCCGCCTACGACGTTACCAAGAGGCCCGAATATTTCGAGCTTTACAGAAAGCACCTGCCCTACGCGCTGACGCGCACGGCGGAGCTTCCCCAAATGCCCGAAAAGAAAATGCGCTCCTATGTGCCCGCGTATTCGATTCTCCAAATGGAGGCGTCGCTCGAACTAATCTACGTTGTCGAAAAAAACAAAAAGCTCAAAAAGCAGGTCGGCGACCTCATGGACATGCTTGCCGAATTTGTCGAAAACTCTCCCGTGTTCGACCTTTCCAAGCGCAAGTACGCCCGCGACTGCGCCGAGGTCATAAACGGCCAGCTGCTTTCGCCGGGCTACAAGCTGACGCCCAAGCACGAGAAAATTTTGCGCGGCTGCATTGCGAGGGTTTCGGGCTCGCACGACAGCGGCAGTTCGTACACGCTCCTTGCCGCGTACTGGCGCGCGCGTTTGGAGGGCAAGCTCAATCCGTAGTTTTTCAAGTTTTTTTCGGGCCGCGCGGGCAATCTGCGCGGCTTTTTTTATTTGCGCATGCGGGAGAGTAGGCGCGTTGCGTTTGTCTGCCGCGCGGAAATTTTTTTGCGCCAAACGTCCGTCTGCGGGGCGCGGATTGGCGGTTTTGCGCGGCGGGGCTATCCGTCTGCGGGGCTATCCGTCGATGTCCCTGTCTTTGCGCTCGAATTCCGAGCCGAAGCTGATTGCCGACTTTCCGAATTTTTCGCGAATGTCGAAGAATGCGTCTTCGGCTTTTTCGTTTTTTTCGGAAAGCTCCTGCGGCGGTTCGAAGAGGTCGGCTTGGTAGGGCGCGTTCGCGTCCACAAGCCCCGACCCCGCTATTCCCAGCATGCGGATTGGCGATTTCAAATCCCAGTTTGTCGAGACAAGCCGCATGGCGGTTTCCGCGAGCGCGAGCCTCGAATTCGTCGGCTTGTCCACGGTGGTCTGGCGCGTCAGGCACGAGAAGTCCGCGCCCTTGATTGTCGCGTGGATAACCGTGCATTTCACGCCGTCGCGCTTCATGCGCCGCGCGACTTTTTCGGCGACGAGTTCGAGCCCCGCCCTGATGTCCGCCGCGCCGTCGAGGTCGCGCTTGAAAGTTATGGAGTTTCCCACCGACTTCGCTTCGTCGTCCTCTCCGTAAAACGCCACGGGCGAATTTTCCTCGCCCCGCGCCGCCTCCGACAGCGATTTTCCGTGCTTGCCGAAGCGGCGGATTAGGAAGTTTTCGTCGGCGTCGGCGAGGTCTCCGATGGTCTGTATTCCCATTCGGCGCAGGGTTTCCGCCGTCGAGCGGCCGACAAACAGCATGTCGCGGACGGGCAGTCCGCGGATAATCTGCGTTTGTCCGCGCCCGAAGAGGGTTGTTGCGTCTGGCTTTTTGTAGTCGCTGCCGAGCTTTGCGAAGACTTTGTTGAATGAAACGCCCACCGAAATCGTAAGTCCGAGTTCCGACTTCACCGTTTCGCGGAGCTTGTCGGCAATTTCGACGCCCGACCCGAAAAGCGAGAGCGAGCCGCTCACGTCGAGCCACGACTCGTCTATTCCGAACGGTTCCACCCTGTTCGTAAACCGCGAGTAGATTTCGTTCACCCTGCGCGAATACTCCGCGTATTTTTCGTGGTGCGGTTCGAGCAGAATGAGCTTGGGGCATTTTCTCTTTGCCTGAAAAATCGGCTCTCCCGTGCTTATGCCGTACTTTTTTGCCGCCTCGTTTTTTGCGAGAATTATGCCGTGCCTGATTCGCGGATTCCCCGACACCGCCATGGGCTTGTCGCCTATTTCGGGGTGGGCGAGGGCTTCGACGGACGCGTAGAATCCGTTGAGGTCGCAGTGTAGGATTGTCCTGTCGGCGGGCATGGTTTTCATATTCGGTATTTATGCGCTTGCGTCCACAAAAAATGGCCGAAAAAATTTTTTCGGAAATTTTTTACAAAAAAGTATTGACTTTTCTCAAATGTTTCTTTTGATTGCTCACATAATTTAAATCGAATTTCTCATGTGTGTTGGGTGTCGTCGGAGCTTCGGCTGCGGCGGCATCTTTTTTTGTGTTTTTCGGAACGCGCATGCTCCGAAACGCGGCGCAATGGCGCATTTAAAACTTGAAGTCGCGGCGGAATGGAGGCAGAATGACGCCGTATTTATTTATTTTACTATGGCAAAAGAAAAAAGAACGGCGATTGAGCCGACGCGCGCTCAGGACTATCCCGAATGGTATCAACAGGTAATCAAGGCGGCGGACTTGGCTGAAAACAGCCCCGTTCGCGGCTGCATGGTCATCAAACCGTGGGGGTACTCGCTTTGGGAAAACATGCAGCACGGCCTCGACAAAATGTTCAAGGACACGGGGCACACAAACGCGTACTTCCCGCTCTTCATTCCCGTAAGCTACCTCGAAAAGGAGGCGGAGCATGTCGAGGGCTTTGCAAAGGAATGCGCGGTTGTAACCCACTCGCGCCTCGAAGCGGGGCCCGACGGGAAGCTCGTTCCCGCCTCTCCGCTCGAAGAGCCGCTCGTCGTCCGCCCGACTTCCGAAACAATCATCGGCGAAATGTATTCGCGCTGGGTTCAGTCCTACCGCGACCTCCCCATTTTGGTCAACCAGTGGGCGAACGTCGTAAGGTGGGAAATGCGCACGCGCCTTTTTCTCCGCACCGCCGAATTCCTCTGGCAGGAGGGGCACACCGCGCACGCCACGCGCGGGGAAGCGGAAATCGAGACAAAGAAAATGCTCCGCGTCTACGAAACTTTCGCGCAAGACTACATGGCAGTCCCCGTAATTTGCGGGCGCAAAACCGAGGGCGAGAAATTCCCCGGAGCTGTCGATACATATTGCATCGAGGCCATGATGCAGGACAGAAAGGCGTTGCAGGCGGGCACTTCCCACTTCTTGGGGCAGAATTTTGCGAAGTCGAGCAACATCAAATACCTCTCCGAGTCGGGCGCGCAGGAATACGCGTGGACGACAAGCTGGGGCGTCTCGACGCGCCTTATCGGCGGCATGGTCATGACGCACTCAGACGACGACGGGCTTGTTCTGCCGCCGAGGCTCGCGCCCCTGCATGTCGTGGTTCTCCCCGTTCTCCACAAGGAGGAGGAACGCGCAAATGTGCTCGCCTACTGCGACAGCCTCAAAAAGGAGCTTGAAGAAAAGACATTCTGCGGGCTTCCCGTCAAAGTCTCCGTCGACGCCCGAGACCTGCGCGGCGGCGAAAAAATGTGGGGCTGGGTCAAGAAGGGCGTTCCTCTCAGGGTCGAAGTCGGCCCGCGCGACATCGCGTCGGATTCGCTGTTCGTCGCCCGCCGCGATACGGGCGAGAAAAAGGCCATTGCACGCTCCGAGTTCGTCGGAACAATCGCCGAAATCTTGCAGTCGATACAGGACAACCTCTTCGCCCGCGCAAAGAAATACCGCGACGAAAATACCGTCGAAATTTCCTCGAAGGAGGACTTCTACGCCTACTTCACCCCGAAGAACGAAAAGAAGCCCGAAATCCACGGCGGCTTTGCCGTCGCCGAATACGACGGCAGCGAAGAGGTCGAGGACATGCTCAGAAAGGATTTGCGCGTGACCGTGCGCTGCATTCCGCTTGAAGGCGGCGAGCCGAAGGGCGGAAAGTGCATATTCACGGGGCGTCCCGCAAAATACCGCGCGATATTCGCAAAGTCCTACTAAGCGATTTTACTTGAACCAAGAACCCCTTAACCCTAACTTGAATTTTATGATAGACAAATTCGTATTCTCGTCCGAGTCGGTTGGCGAAGGCCACCCCGACAAAGTTGCCGACTATATCTCCGACAGCGTTCTCGACGCGTGTCTCGAACAGGACAAATCCAGCCGCGTCGCGTGCGAAACGCTCGTAAAGAGCAACTGCGTTGTCATCGCAGGCGAAATCACGACGAAGGCGAAGCTCGACTACGAGAAAATCGTCCGCAAGGCGATTGAGGAAATCGGCTACACGAACGACGACGACGTTTTCCACGCCGACAAAATCTTCCTCACAAACCTCCTTACAAAACAGTCGCCCGACATCGCGCAGGGCGTAGACGCCCGCAAGGCGAAGGGCAAGGAAACTGCGGAACAGGGCGCGGGCGACCAGGGCATCATGTTCGGCTACGCCACAAACGAAACGCCCGAATACATGCCCGCGGCGATTATGTTCGCCCACAGAATTTTGACGGAGCTTGCAAAACAGCGCAAGAGCGGCAAAGGCCCGAAATGGCTGCGCCCCGACTGCAAAAGCCAGGTCGCGGTTGCCTACGAAAACGGCAAGCCCGCGTACATCGAAAACGTCGTCGTTTCCACCCAGCACGCCGCGGGCGTAGACCACAAGACCATAAAAAACTACATTGTCGAAAAGGTCGTCAAAAAGGTTCTGCCCAAAAAGCTCCTCACAAAGAACACAAAGTTCCTCGTCAACCCGACGGGCAACTTCGTGGTCGGCGGGCCTCAGGGCGACTCCGGGCTTACGGGGCGCAAAATCATCGTAGACTCCTACGGCGGCTACGGACGCCACGGCGGCGGCGCGTTCTCCGGCAAAGACCCCAGCAAGGTCGACCGCTCTGCGGCGTACATGTGCCGCTGGGTCGCAAAGAACATCGTTGCGGCGAAGCTTGCCGACAAGTGCGAAATTCAGGTCGCGTACGCAATCGGCTATCCACAGCCGCTTAGCATTGCAATAGACACTTTCGGCACGGGCAAAGTCCCCGAAGAGAAAATCGAAAAGGCCGTCCGCAAGGTGTTCAGCTTCAAACCCGCCGACATCGTAAAGCAGCTCGATTTGCTCCGCCCGATTTATAAGAAGACGACGAACTACGGGCACTTCACGAAGTCCGATTTGCCGTGGGAAAAGACCGACAAGGCGGACGCGCTTAAAGCCGCAGCCGCAAAATAGTTTCGGCTTTCCACCCGTTTTCGAAAATATTTAGGACAATGACGCGGCGTTATCGCCGCGCATTTTGTATTGAAACCTGCGCGGAAATTCACCGTATTTGCGGAAATTTCTGTGCTAAATGGCATGCCAATCGCAAAATTTTGCAAAATTTATGAAAGAACAGGAATATAAAATAGCAGACATCAACCTCGCGTCGTGGGGCAGAAAAGAGCTCGACATCGCCGAATACGAAATGCCGGGGCTTATCGCAATCCGCGAAAAGTACGCGCCCAAAAAGCCGCTCGACGGCGTGAGGATAAGCGGCTCGCTCCACATGACAATCCAGACGGCGGTTCTCATCGAAACGCTCAAAGCCCTCGGCGCGGACGTCCGCTGGGCAAGCTGCAACATCTTCTCCACGCAGGACCACGCTGCGGCGGCAATCGCGGCGGCGGGCGTTCCCGTCTTCGCTTGGAAGGGCGAAACCCTCGAAGAATATTGGGACTGCACCTACCGCGCCCTCACTTGGCCGAACGGCAAAGGCCCGCAGCTTATCGTAGACGACGGCGGCGACGCGACTTTGCTTGTCCACCGCGGCTACGAGCTTGAAAACGGCGACAAGTGGGTTGACTCTCCCTCCGATTCGCACGAGGAGCAGGTAATCAAGGACCTCCTCAAACGCGTCTACGCGCAGGACAAAAACCACTGGCACAACGTCGTCGCCGAATTGAAGGGCGTCTCCGAAGAGACCACAACGGGCGTCCACCGCCTCTACCAGATGGTGGAGAACGGGCGGCTTCTCGTTCCCGCAATCAACGTGAACGACTCTGTAACGAAAAGCAAATTCGACAACATCTACGGCTGCCGCGAGTCGCTCGTCGACGGAATCAAACGCGCCACCGACGTGATGATTGCAGGCAAAGTCGCCCTCGTCTGCGGCTACGGCGACGTCGGCAAAGGCTGCGTTCAGGCGTTGAAGGGCTTGGGAGCTACGATTCTCGTTTCCGAAATCGACCCCATTTGCGCGCTCCAAGCGGCTATGGAGGGCTATCGCGTCGTAACGGTCGAAGACGCTCTGCCGCTCGCCGACATCTACGTAACCACCACCGGTAATTGCGACATCATCACAATCGACCACATGAAAAACATGAAGGATCAGGCGATACTCTGCAATATCGGGCACTTCGACAGCGAAATTCAGGTCGCGAAATTGCAGGCGTATCCGAACATCAAGCGGACGAACATCAAGCCGCAGGTGGACAAGTACACGTTCCCCGACGGACGCTCGATTTTCCTCCTTGCGGAGGGTCGCTTGGTAAACCTCGGTTGCGCCACGGGGCACCCGTCTTTTGTGATGAGCAACTCGTTCTCGAACCAGACGCTTGCGCAGATGGATTTGTGGGCGAACCGCGACAAGTACGAAAACAAAGTCTACATTCTGCCGAAGCGCTTGGACGAAGAAGTTGCAAGACTCCACTTGGAAAAGCTCGGCGCAAAGCTGTATATCTGCGATGAGGCACAGCTTTGCGGTGCGCTGGGAGCGGCGCTATTTGCTTATGAGATATGTAAAGGCAGTGCGGAGGAAACGCGATGAAGCGGCAGGGTTAAAACACTTGTATCGATATTTTCGTCAGATATTCACTGGGAGAGGCTGTGGCCAATTCGTCGATCACAGCCTCTTTATAAGAGTATTTGCCGGTTTTAAACTTGTGTTCATCGGTCCAATCAAAGAGTTTTTCGTAGATGGCTTTCGAGAAATAGTAATTTCCCATTAAGTAAGCAAGTACCTTGCCAGCCCAAAGTGCTGCAACATGGTTTTGCAAGCAATAATCCGCAACGTTCGCTCCTCCAGTATTCACCTGTAATCTCCATACCGCCATCTTCTCATCTCCCCGCTTTCTTCTTTAGTGCTTATCCACCTTCCGCTTCGGGAACCATCCTTTTGCCACTCTTTTTTCCTGTTCTTTCAGTTCCTTAATGCTCCAAAAGCAACTGACGCCCAAAACACCCAGGGAAACCGACCAAAGTATTTCCTGCATTCTTACGGATAGAATCATACACAAAATGCCCACCAGCAAAAATACCGGCCAACAGCGGCTTCCAAAGTAATACTCCGCATATATAACAATAGGATGGAACAATCCAATCAGAAAAAAGGTAAGCACACCAATCAATATCCCACTAAAATTCATCATAACTCCTTGTCCTTTTCCTTATACAAACAGCACATTATCGCAGACCGGCGCAACTTATCTTCTGCGTGCAACAGTCGCCCTCAACAGCATATCCAATATGCGCAAAGAAGAAGTATTGCAATATAGAACTACAACCTTCCTCTTCCATATTTTTTTAATATCTGACACATTTTTACGGATTGCATTTTTTACACGGATCATAACCTGCAGCAATCAGCGCATCCCTACTCTCTGATGAGGATTTTTTATTGCTCTCCTTCATCTGTTTGACCGATGAACAGGACGGCCGATGAAATTTCTTTGTATTGGTATTGAGGATATAGGATTCCGTGCTGGTCTGCTGAGAAGCTGCCTGTGTAACAGCCTGTGTGGCCTGCTCTGTTACTGCCGTCTTGTTTGTTCCAGAAGCCGAGCTGTCACCCGTTGCATAATTGATGTTAATTCCCGGCTGAACATTATAAACGTAAACGCAGCACAAAATACCTTCGCCTTTGTCTTCTACGGATTCCGCTTCCATTTATCTCGAAGCGGGAAAAGAATACCAGTTGAAAGCGGAATATTATGATAACCGGGATTATGCCATTGCAAAGTTGCAATGGAAAGTTCCGCAGATAGGCAAGGCAACTCGTCTCGATTTGTACGGAGAAGCCGGGAAAGAGAGACGTGACGGCATGGAATATGAACACTCAGCCGGGAAGCTATGGTTCATACTATAACCATATGATGGAGGATCTGTTATCCCAGAGAGATTACAGGGAATTCTACAATACCATATTCCAGTATGCCCACACGGATGGCAACATGAGCAGTTTCAGTCTCTGCCTGAATGAATATTGGAAGTTTCCTGAGGTCATGATGGGGTCAAATGCACTGAGAGTCGGATACACGAAGAATATATACAGGGTCATCAGAAGCTGCGGTGATGGAGACGGTGCGATAGATTTCGATGACTGTTTTGACGTGTCCAGACTGATACCTGAGCTGGATGCAGACAGGGACAGACCTGAGGCTTACATATTCACTCCACTCAATTTCGACGACAGATGTTTTGGATATGCGGTTGTGAGCTATGGAAGCGAGTGCAGGGCGTACGATATTTCATATAGCACATGGATCAAGCAGATCATGCAGGGCATGGAGGCGTTCTACAGACAGGCGAGTCTTCAGAAGCTTCTGGACAAGGTCAATGCATCGCAGATCCGTGATGATCTGACCGGAGTGTACAATTATAACGGATTTATGGCGAGGTGCAGGGATATGTGTAACGATGCCGTTGCACATGGCAGGAGCATTGAGCTGCTGGCTATAGATATAAAGGGACTGGGACAGATAAATGCAAGTCTCGGCAGAAAGGTCGGGGACGAGGCCATACAGGCACTTGCCAGAATGATCTCGGCATCCCTTGAGAAATCAGACGTATGTATGAGAATGTGTAACGATGAGTTCATCGTGGCATATCAGGTGATGGGAGATGCGGAGGATCACGCAGACGCCATAGTTAAGAGTGTGGAGAGCCGTACCAGGGAGTTTAACAGGACAAATGGCGACAATTTTGTCATGGAGATATGCTATGCGGTGGACAGACAGATGGTTGCGAATGCGGAGGCTCTGGACAACTATGTGAACGCACTCATAAGCAACAAGAACAATGCCAAGATGAAGGCGTACATTGAGAGCACGAGAAATGCAGAGCTGTCACAGGAGGATATAGAGAAGGACAAGCTTGCCACGGAGATTCTTGACAGGAATCTGCTCACATATCATTTCCAGCCTATAGTTAATGCCCGCACAGGTCAGATCTATGCCTATGAGGTGCTCATGAGATCGGCAGGAGAGCAGTACATGTCTCCTCTCGACATAATACAGAGTGCTGAGAGACTTGGACGTCTGAGCGATGTGGAGAGAGCCACATTTATCAATGTGTTGAGACTCGTTGAGGACAAGCGAGAGGAACGTGAGGGCAGAAAGATATTCTTTAACAGTATACCGGGCTGCAGGCTGTCGGAGGAGGACACCGCTGTCATAGAGAGCAAACTCAGGGAATTTGGTGGACAGGTGGTCGTGGAATTCACCGAGGAGGCTGAGATGAGCGACCAGCTACTGGATCAGATAAAGGACAAGTACGGCAGGATGAACATAGAGACCGCCATAGATGACTATGGCTCAGGTTATTCAAATGTCAGCAACCTTCTCAGATATATACCGCGTTACGGGCAAATACACAGGATG
>OGFM01001101.1_pt1 | contig 18282 bp, 21 predicted proteins | sample 1570871 | NCBI WGS metagenome assembly OGFM01 (sample SAMEA2581957, study PRJEB24529) | metagenome | biome: Human gut stool | place: China | collected 2011
TGTTTTACTGCTGGATGATTTGCTCCCAACGGACTTGTTTCTTCCAATGCACTCATTATGATATCAAGTTGTGATGGTTTTCCTTTTTCTTTTACTTCAGCCTTTCCCATCAACTTAAGTACTGTTTCAAAATTTCTCCTTTTAGGTGGAACTTCTAACCACACATAATAAAATAACGCCTGTAGAAACATTCCTTCTGCTTTTTCCCAAAATGGATCAGCAGGATTAGCTCCTTTAGGCGTTGTATTTGCAATTAAATTTGTAATTAGTTTAATGACATCTGTTTCTTCTCTTATATATGAAAACGGATTATAGCAATCAGACTTTGCCATATCTATAAGATTAATTACCTTTACGTTATATCCATTATTTTTTAACATTTCTCCTGTACTTCTTAAAATTTATACCAATAGGTAAGGATTTGATATTATCTCCACCTTTTCCCCTGCTCTACACCGTACGTGAGACTTTCGCCTCATACGGCGTGCCATCATACATTTGCAAATTATTTATTGTCTAAACCTTTTGGTAATCATAATTTTGCCTTATATAATTAACTTTTTTCCATTGTTCTTCATTCAACTTAAATTTTCTTAATAAACCTTGGGCTTCAACCATCTTTCTCGTAAATATTGCCTTGTACACATCTGAATTTATAAAGATTATATTTCCGTGATTATTAGTTCCCCTCTTTTTTAAAGGTTTCTTTCTAATGCACTTCATATGGCTAACATCTAACTTCTTACCCGTTATGTAACAATTTCCTTGCTGAATGACATATGCTGATAAACTATTGTCATTAAATTCTATTTTGTCTGTTTGGTCTCTCATTTTAGCGATGGCTTCAAATTCTCTTTGTGTAATAAGCATTAAATTCTTGTGTATTTTCTCTCGACCTTTTGAAGTATAATTACTTATTTCCTGAGAGAAATTCATAGGACTCCTATGGTGAACTCCCGTTAATGGGAGTAAACACATATCTCCTATGGTTACAATTTTTGTTTCTTTCTGAATACCCATTGTTTGTTTTTGAAAATTAATGTCTGTTTCCTTAAATGGAATTGTTTTGCTAATGTCTCTAAGACGTATTCTTATGGTTGGTAAGAGAGCGTAATTCACATCCGTTAAATTGTTGTAAATATTTGTTGCTATGCAATAATAATTTTGTATTCCTCTAATGGCTGAATTATAGTTTTTAATTGCCACTGTTGGGTTGTCTTTTCGAATGTTAATTATTTTGGCTTTTAGATTGCTTTTTGCATTCTTAATTGCCTTGTCACTCATATCAGTCTTTGCTATATAACCATATCTGGTCTTCCCCTTTGGAACGACTTTTATTTTAAAACCTAAATATGTTGATGAGTTTTTCTTAAGATTTATGACTTTTGATTTTTCTTCACTTATGTCCAATTTCAATCTTGTTTTTAAGAAATCCACTGTTGCGTGATACCATCTCTGTGCTTCGTTATAACTTCCACACATTATTTTGAAATCATCTGCATATCTTATTAGAAATCCATCTTTCAGATTGGTGTATTTCTTCGCATATGTTCGAAATGCTGCAACATTAGACATTCTGTTTGGTTTGAATGTTTCCCATTGATTACTTATCCACCAATCTAATTCATTTAAGACTATTAGGGATAGTAGTGGACTTATTATTCCACCTTGTGGTGTACCTTTTGTCGGTATTCCTTCTCCCTTTATTTCTGACTTAAGTATCTTACTTATGATACTTATTAAACGCTTGTCTCTTATTCCAAGTGTCCATATCTGTTTCAAAAGTTTTCCGTGGTCGACATTGTCGAAAAACCCTTTTATGTCAACATCAACACAGTAGTAATGCTTGTACATATTTATCATACTAACTGTTCTACTAATTGCGTGATGTGTGTCTCTGTTTGGTCTAAAACCATATGAATGGTTGTGAAACTTAGGTTCACAGATTGGTTCAAGGACCTGCAATATGCACTGCTGAACCAATCTGTCCCATATACACGGAATACCCAATGGTCTTTTCCTGTCACTTCCTGGTTTTGGAATGTACACTCTTCTGACAGACTTAGGTTTGTAGTCAGCTAACATCTCTCTCACTGTATTAATCACAGTTTCATCTGTTAGTTCTTTAATATCGTCTATTGTCTTTCCATCAGTTCCCTTGGTATTACTACCTTTATTACTCTTTAGGTTTCTATATGCTAACCTGATATTTTCTTCTGAACCAATAATCTCCAGTAACTTATAAAAGTTGTTACCGTTTTTACTTGCTGAATACAATGAATCATATACTCTTTGCATATCATAATATTCGTTGTATCTCAATTTGGTTTTCTTTAGCATGGTCTGTAACCTCCTATCTAGGAGTGATTACATCTCTTAGTCTTACTCGAACCCATACCATTCGACTTTAATTTGCTTAACTGTATGACTAGAGGTCTTCCCTCCACCGCTTATTATCACGGTTTCTTCGGTACTATACCTCCGCTTTCACTGACATAATCTCACTTATATCACTATTGTGATTTTCCCATTTGATACGTTTCGTAGAAAGTAGATTCTCCACGCTGTCAGCTTCCAACGTTCCAAACACACTATCTTTACATCTATCCTTAGGTTCCTTCTATGAGCCTGTTACCTTGACACTGCCTGTAACAATGTATGGACTTTCATAAAGGCGGAATCTTACTCGCCCACAGTAACGACACTATTTGTGTCACTATGCATTTCTACATAGTCCCGATATAGACCCGTACATTCGAAGTTTCGTCAGAAGAGCTTAACTCTCTTCATTCTCACCATAGATAGTTTATAGACCCCCGGCATATAGGATACACATCTCACCTCTGAAATGCTTTCGACATCTAATCTGTTTCGGTATCTCTCTGCCGACTTCACCGAGCTTCTTACACTTTAGTTTCTACTAACTTAGGTGCAAGTCGGAGGATTAGGGTTGCCTTTCAGGACGTTACTCCATCATTCGACATATCGTGTGTTTAGTTCTCCGATTTACTACTATTTTTTTTATTCAATTATTAGTTGCAATCGTGCCATAGCTTTTCACTATGGAACGTTTCGCACCCGTCTTAGGATCTGTGATGATATCCTCACCATTGATATACTGATAAGACTTTGTAATATGAAGTTTCTTATTCTTAAAATCAATATCTGCCGGTGTCAGAGCAAGCAGTTCACCTTCCCTTATTCCGCACCAGTAAAGAATCTGGAACGCATAATAAGATATTGGCTTGTCTTTAACACATTCTATGAACTTGAGATATTCTTCTTTTGTCCAGAAATCCATCTCATCAGCTTTACCTTTACCAATCGTTCCAGCCTTTTTTACAGGATTTTCTCTCAGATTGTAAAAGCGTACCGCATGATTAAATATAGCTGACAGCTCTGACTGCATTGTTTTCAGATAAGTCGGCTTATAGGGCTTACCATCTGCCTGTCTCTTCTTGATCATCTCATTCTGCCATTTGATAATATCCGCAGGACTGATTTCCTTCATCTTCTTTTCTTTGAAATATGGAATCAGCTTCTTCTGAAAAATGACATCCTTTGTACGCCACGTGTTAAGCTTCAGCTTAGGCTTTAAATCTTCCTCATACAGCTTGTAGAAATCTTCAAACCTCATATCCAGATTTATTGCCTGTTGCAGCAGAAACTTCTGCTCGTATTCCAATGCCTCCTTTCTCGTCCGAAAGCCACGCTTTAGCTTTCTTTTGTTTTTACCTGTCCAATCGTTGTAGTGGAAGGAGACATACCATGTCCCCCTCGCCTCATCCTTGTATGCTGCCATACACTACTCCTTTCCCTTATGCTGTCTTATCACATAAGTCATATACTTTACTGTCAAGATACTTGCGGCTTACTCTGCCGGCTCTGACATAGAAGCCTTTAGAAGATAGCTCCCTGTTAGCTTCTCTTATTACTTTGTATGCATGAGATACCGATACATCAAGCATCTCAGCAACCTCTTTTGCTGTGTAATATAACTTTTCCATGGTGCATTCACCTCCTCTCTCCGGCAATTGCCGGTATGTATCAAGCACTTGTATTGGCAGCTACAACTTCTATATAACTCGTTGCAACTATTGTATTTTCTTGTCTTAAATTTTAAAAGGGACAAACCCGACCCTTTTTCTCAGATAAGGGTACAATAGCGGTTTTTTTACAAATATAGCAGCATCCCTGTCTCTTGATTACATCACTCATTCTAATTCAAAGCTTAGATTTGCAGAATATTTTCTCATGGACTTTTTTCGTAAAAACATATTCTCTGACGGACTTTTTATTTTTGTGTTATAAAGTCTACCGCAAACCATATTTTTACGGAAGAGACACCACTGGTGTATTTTCACTAATTTGCACCAGTTTTAGGTGCTTCATATAATTGGGATAATTTTTGAAAATAAAAAGAAATGTGATAATAGATAATACCTATGACACTTCTGTTTAGTACTCATTAATATCTGTGGTACTATCAAAACAGGTATCATATAGGTATCACGATAAAAGAAAAAGCCCCATAAATGGCTTGTTTACGCCATTTATGAAGCTCTGTTTACTACTCAAACTCTTGGGCGGAGAGATTAATTCAGCTGTTTCTTGGTACACATTTGTGTGTTTTATTCTTCATATTCATCTTATTTTGCATTTTTGTGCACCTCGTCCAAAATTTTTAGAGCCAAATTAGAGCCGTTCGCCAATAATCTTTTTAGCTTCTTCATATACTTTACTTTTATTCAAAAAATACCTACAAAATCCAGCATATGGTTGCTCCGATGCTGTCAAGCTTTCTAATATTTCCAAGGAATCTCTTAATTTATTTATCCTTGTAATTCTTTTTCTATCTGTATCTGCTGTAGCTATTTCCTTAAGCCAAAATTTCACTTGTTTTTCATGTGAACAAAGAGCTTTTAAAAGCTTTACTCTCGCCTCATATAATCGTTCGGAATTCAAATCACATATTTCAATTGTTCTATCAGCTATTTCATTTTTATCATCTATGGGAATAATATTAATAAATTCATATGTAAATATTGTTTCTGGATCATCATAACACGGATTAATAATCGGCTCCTTTCCAGTATCATGATCACTTTTAGACCCATTACACTTTCGACATACGGGCAAAAAATTATCCCAATCAAATGCCAAATCTGGATATAAAGATTTAGGCTTAAAATGCTCAACCTCAATGTTACCACTTTCGGCTGGTTTTGCTTCACAAAAAGCACATTTCTGAAAACTGGAAGCAAATAATTTTTCTTTTATATCTTTATGTCTATAGTGTATCCACATTGAATTTTTAATGTCCTGTGGTATATTTTCATATCCCCCGTACCTCTTTATATTATCTTTTAATTCTTTTGTCCACTCGTTTTTATTTTGAACCAATATTGAAGGTGGGATAGTATCCTTTTTAATGTATATCATCACTCATCCTCCAAAATCAATTCTGCTAATTTAATTTTCATCTCATTTACAATAGTATTATTAGGATGAACTATCTTTTCCAATTGTTCGATACAGATTTTAATATTATCAACATCCTTTGCTAAAATAAAATCCATAGTCTTTTTAAGGATTAAATTATATTCTTTATTTTCAAGATTCTTCACTTCCATTACATCTTCTAATATTTCATCTGTACTCCAACCAGAATATGACTTACTATTCGCTTTGATATCAATTTCGTTTTCTCCGCTCGGTATTTTTATTATCTCTCCCGCCTGTGCACTAGCTATCAAATGTGGTGAATGCGTTGTAATTACAAATTGAAGTCTTGGAAAAACTTTATCCAACATATTTCTAATTATTATCTGCCATTCAGGATGTAAATGAACATCCAGCTCATCTATAAATACTGTCCCCTCCGCCTGTTGAATAAGAATATCCTCCTCTTCATTTACCGCTTCAATCCATTCTACGATTGCAAAAATTAATGATAATATTGCCTGAAATCCAGCCGACAATTCTTCCAAATAGCATTCCTTATCATTTAAAATAAAAATAGGTTCCAAATCTTTCTTTATCTCTTTAAAATTAAAAGCCTCTCCATATGGTGAAATAGTATTCAAATTGCTAATAATCCAATTCCAATTATCCTTATAATTATGCGCCCATTCTTTTTCTATTTCAAAGTATCTATTAATCATCCATTGCTTTACATCTGGTAAATATCCCCCCTCTATACCCTCAATTGCTCTACTTCTATAATCATTTCTTCGTTGCACTGGTAATGCTTCTTTTTTCATGCCCTCTATTTCCTTGTAAGCAATTCTTCTATAGGCGCCTAAAATCAAAGGTGCAAATTTAATGTTGTTTTTTTCTAAATCATTTACAGAATAAGATTCTGAAATTGTCTCATCCTTTTCAGGAGCCTTCCACATATGATGCGACGCTTTTCTATAATTCTTTCCTTTTTCAACCCATCCTTCTCCAAGTCCTATTCTTATCATTTTGTCAACGTCTTTATAATCGACCCAAACTTTCGCATCATCTCCATATCGAAAAACATTTGCCTTTCCTGGATTCATAATAATAGCCATATACTTCAATAAAGTTGTCTTTCCACATCCATTTGCTCCAACTAAAAAATTAAATCTAGGACTTAATTTAACTTTTACCTCTTTATATTTGCCAATATTTTTTGCATAAATGCTATCTATATATTTTTCCATACTCTCTCCTTTACACATGGACACTATTTAATAAATCGAACTCAATTATTTCTTTGCCTATTGATTATATCATAATAATGTAATTTTCTCCATTGTCATCTTCTCATTACTACTCAGTAAAAACATCAAAATCTAACTCTCATACCTAAAGAATTCCCTAGCCATCATCTCCGCAGTAGCCCGATTATACCCCTTCTTCAGATACCCTTGCACAATCGTTCCAAACATTCCTTTAACCATATCATCCTCAATATCACAATATGCCTGCATCTCCCCAGACAAAGCCATTACCACATACTCTATTGGCTTGTTATCCAACAACCTATGCAACTTCGCCAGTGACTGCTCCGTTGTCCTCAGAACAGCCTCCACTTCTTCACACTTTATCCGCAACATATTTCCATCTGTAAACCACACCTCAACATAGCCGTTATCCATGCTATAAGCACATTCCACGATATTATCCATTCGATTATCTTTCATCTCATCAATCCATCCTTCCCATTATCTTACCCCATAAGACCTGTCATACCGTCTTATCTGCTGCTCTGTACGCTCCGGTTCCTTTACCTTACGAATAATCGTATCAATCTGCTCCGCACCGACATATCTCTTCACACGCTCCAGATCATCAACCTTTTCCTGCAACATTTCTGTCTTATCGCTCATATCCTTAATCTTACCTTTGTAAAACTCCACATCCTCTGACAATCTCTTCTTTTCTTTTCGCAATTGCAGGACTTCCTCTTTTAGTCTTACACACTGGATTGTCAGATTCTTTATCAGTGTTTTAAGCTTATTCACAAATGGTATAACCACCTTATCCCGAAATGACTTAGCACTTGCAAATGCTCCCGGTTCCGGCAATTGCCACTCCGATGCTTCATCATACTTTCTTACATCACGCTGTAATAACTGCTCTGACTGCACCATCTGCTCTATATGCCTCTTAAGCTCATTCTGTTGCTTTTCAAGTTGAACATTATTCTGTTGCAAATCATTGTATTTCTGTCTTAATGCCTGAATATCAGATTGCAATGAATCATTCCTTTGCTCCAGAGTGTGATTGTCAGCAGATAACTGATCATTCACATTCTCCAATTTACTATTCGTATATTGTAAATCTTCATGTCTTTGTTCCAGTTCTTCATTATACGTCTGCAACTGTAACTGTTTCTGCTTCAAATCATGATTTTCCATACGAAGTCTGTCCTTGCGACTTGCAAGCCTTGTATTCTCCATCCTTAAATCCTGATTACCCGCAAGCAATATCTCCTTCTCCTGTTGTGCTGTAGTTCTCTCTTCTTTTGCTCTCTGTGTAGCTTCCTCAGCCAGTTCCTTTTCAATAGTGACATTCTGCAATTCCTGTTTCTTTACAGAAACCTCTTCTCCAAGCTGTGCAACCACCGAAGATATTTCCCGCTTCTGGCTATCCAATTCAGCTACTTCCCTTGCCCACTCTTTCTTTTCAAATTCAAGCACCGACAAATGTTTCTCATGTGTACCCTTTTGCAGCCATTCCACACCATATCGCTCCATGATTATCGCAAGTTTCTTCTTCTCTGATGCAATCCACTGATTTAATTCGGTAGCACCTCTAGTGCCACCGGTGAAGCCTTCTGCCGCTAGTGCAGATTTTAATGATACCCTTGTATCAAGTCCTCGCTTACTTCCTGTAATATATGGCACAAAGTCAATGTGCAGATGCGGTGTTTCTTCATCCATATGCAAATGTGCCGAGAATACATACAAGTTCGGATTTCTAGCTTGGAACTCATCCATAAATTCCGTTAAAATCCTTTTTGCCAACAATCCATCTTCATTTTTGGCATTCATATCATCTTTATTTCCAATCTGAAATATCACTTCATGAAATAACTTTTCCTGCTTACCCCTCCTGATTTTTTCATAGTAATTATCAATCATGCGATCTTTCCGTTTCTGTTTTGCATTATATCGTTCCCGTGCTTCATCAAACAATTTATGATAAACCTGCTTAATATCTTCCTGGCAAAATTCCACATTATCAGCACTTCTGTTTTTATCTACATTTTTAGCTGTAAATGCCCTGGTATTATGGTTCACAGAACCTTTTCCGATCATTGCACTTATCGTTCTCTCCATAGGCAATCTTCCCCTTTCTTTTATCTGTCATATTAGCGCCGAATACGGCGCAGGCTTTGTTACTTTCGTCGAAAGTAACGCAAATGCACTTTTGACATCAACATCTCCTTTCAGGAGCTGTCGCCATCAAAAATGTAACCTGACAAGTCAGGTTTTGCGCCCTGCCGGGAGCTTTTCTGCCTGCGGCAGTCAGTGTACACAAGCCTCCACTGTGTCAAGCACACCACATTTTCCTTATCCATTCTAACGGAAGCGTGACACGCAGCCGTTATATATGTTTAAGAAAAACTACCACCGAAAACTCTCCGGCACACCTCGTCTATCCAAATATTCTTTTCCAGCCTTTTCCTTTTCTTCTTCCGTTAGTGCAGTCTTATATTTTGTATACAATTCTCTCATTACCATTGCGTCCAGCTTCTTCTCCAGCCCCTGTTTTATCTGAGGCAACAGTTCTTCCTGTTCCAACATAAAATATCTCATTATCGCAACGAAAAGTTCTTCTGAAATCTGTACACTTTTCATATCAATCCACCATCCCTTTCCTAATTCATTCAAGACCGCAACACTGCAACGTCTATATGCTTTGCAACCTTGCAAAGTTTATCTCCGCAATTTCTATATAGCCTGCAATGTTGCGTTCTTACCCTATCTCTGTTTTACTGTATCCAGTTCCCAATACCACGAGTTATTGATTTTCTTTGCCCGGATGCCCAATTCTTTCTTTGCATTTTCCATTGTTCTCTTTGAAATGCCCTGTTCATCAGCCATTTCAAAAACTTCATTACTCTGCACCATATTAGTTGTTTCTGCCAATTCACGAAGCATTTGCTTTGCCTGTTCCAGCTTATTTGCCTTTGGTGCAATACCGCCAAGTACTTCATCTGCGGTAATCTCATAATCTCCCAACCAATGAAAGCCCATTTCTGATAGCATAAATGCCTTTGGATGTCCAAATACCGCAAGATTATTCTTTATCTGAACAACTGCTCTTGTATTAGGTTCTCCCTCTATTCTGCCGACCAGAAGCACACTCCTCGCCACAGCAAAGAAGTCAATGGAACCCATGCCCCTGTATGCTGCTTTATTCCCCGATGCCTTATTCATATGACCAATAAGAAGAATTGCACACTGGTATTTCTCTGCTAATGCTCCCAGCTTCTTTGTCATATCTCTTGCCTCATTTGCCCGGTTCATATCCATACCACCACCGAGATACGCCTGTATCGGGTCTAATATCAATACTTTTGCCTCAGTCTTAGCAAGCGCCTCTTCCAGTCTTTCATCTGCCATAGATAAAGATTTATCACTTTCATCAATAACCAGTATCTTTTCACAGTCCGCCCCGGCAATTTCAAGCCTCGGCTTTACTGTATCTGCCAGTCCATCCTCTGCTGTCTGATAAATGACATTTACCGGCTCCTGCACATCCATATCACTGTCGAGACATTCTCCCTTTGACAGCTTTGCTGCTATGTTTAACACCAATGTGGTCTTTCCATCACCCGGATCACCCTGAATAATTGTCAGCTTCCCATATGGTATAAACGGATACCACAGCCATTTCACTTCCTGTGACTCAACCTCCGACATCCGTATCATCTTTAATTCTGTCTTCTGTTCCTCCATAAAAGTCCTCCATTTTCCAATCTTTTATTTGCTCCTTAGAAGAACCTCTGCTATACTCTAGTTGTATTTATATGTGTAACAGAGGTCTTCTTTTGTTACCGCAAGTCCTAACAGTTGCCGCTGTCAGGACTTTTTTCTTTATCAACTTGTACTCCCTGCCAGAGATACTTTGCACCATCCAGCATTGCAATAATCGCCTGTAATATATCCATACAGTCATTTCGCATATCTGCCAGACCATCAGCCGTTAGCGTTACCTCCTTCTGTTCCAGTTGCTTTACAAGTACAGAAATATTTGTCTGCATATTCTGTAATTCCTCTACAAGCTTGTAAATGACCTCTTTCTTGCCTACAACACATATTCTGTTATAAATACAGGAACGTACAAAATAATCTTTCTTCTGCATACCGCTTGCAAGTATCTTGGCTTCAATCATTTCCCTCTCTCTGTCCGATACTCGAAAGCTGATTGTTGGATGTTTGTGTACTCCGCTCATAGATTGTCCTCCTCATTCTCCAGTTCTAGCCTGTCTGCCAGTTCTGCCTGCTTATTCGGGTATAAATGTGAATAAGTATTTAATGTTGTTTCTATTTTTTCATGTCCCAGCCGCTCTGCTATTGCCAATGGCTGAAATCCAAGCTCCACCAGAAGCGATGCGTGGCTGTGACGCAGATCATGAAGACGGATTTTCTTAACTCCTGTTTCCTTTATGACTCGTACAATCTCATGCTCCATATAAGATTTTGTAAACCTGAACATTCTTTCATTTGGCATAATTCCATATAAACGACTGCAATATTCCTTTAGTTCCTCTGCCAGAAATGGTGGAATAGTAATCTTACGATTGCTCTTTGGTGTCTTAGGTGGTGTAATTACATCTTTTCCATCCAATCTCTGATATGATTTAGAAATGCTTATAATTCGTTTTTCCAAATCAATATCTTCATTAGGTGAGTGCTAGCAATTCTCCTATACGCATTCCGGTCCAATACAAAAGCATAAATGCCATTCTCGCCTCTGGTTTCTTATCCATAGACGAAAGAAACTGCTTAAACTCCTGTTTTGTCCAAAACTCCATATCGTCAGCTTTGCTTTTTCCGATACTTCCTGCTTTTCTGCAAGGATTATCTTTCAAGTCATAATATCTGACGGCATAATTGAAAAGTGCTGCCAACTGGTTATTAATACTTTTAAGATAAGTCGGTGCGTACCCCTGCTTAATCAATTCATTCTACCAAGCCCTGATATCTGAAGTCTTAATCTCACACATCTTTTTCTTTTTGAAATAAGGCGTAACCTTTAAATCAAACACATATCTTTTATTCTTGATTGTGCTTTCTCTAAGCCGGTTCTCCACATCAGCGAAATAGATTTCAACAAAATTCTCAAAGTTAATATCCAAATCTTTTCTCTGCTGTTGCCGGAAGTTACGCTCCCACTCCTCTGCTTCTGCCTTTGTCTTAAAGCCTCTTTTGTTCTTTTTATGGCGTACACCCTACCAGTCCTCATAATAGAACTGGCAGCGCCATGTTTTACCATCTCGTGTAGCTGGCATATCATCATCTCCTCTCCATTAACCAACTGCCATACCATAAAACTTTTCTTCAAAATACTTTGTAGGTACCTTGCCTGAAATCACTCGATAGCCTTTTTCTTTCAATTCATTATTAAGACCACGAATGATTTTGTAAGCATATCCTCTTGATACTCCAAGAATCTGTGCTGCTTCATCTGCTGTTACATACATCTTCATCGTATTCTCCATATTGTGTTCTCCTTTCGCATTTCATTTTGGTACACTTTTGTGACCTTGTTTATCCATATTATATGGTACACATTTGTGTCTGTCAAGTAATTCATCAAACTTTTTATACACAAATGTGTCCTATTGTGATAGAATAGGGGTAGCAAATCATAAAGGAGCATTTTTTATGACTACTGGAGAAAAGATTAAATACTTTCGCAATATGCGTGGAATATCACAGGAAACGCTTGGTCAGTTGTCCGGCATAAATTCCGCAACAATAAAGAAATATGAATATGGAATCCGTAATCCAAAACCTGACCAGCTTTTAAAGATTGCCAATGCGCTAGGCATCAGCATTAATATTTTCATGGATTTTGATATAGAAACAGTTTCTGATGTATTATCATTACTGTTTAAACTGGATGACCAGATCGATATGAAATTTGAGGCAGATAAGGACGATGAGGGCAATTTCAAACCTGCTACTGTTAAGCTGTCCTTTAAGAACAACCTCATCAATAAAAAACTCTGTACCTATATGAAAGCTTTGGAAATTCGTGAAAATATGATAAATGCTAAAGATGAATATTCAGAAGAAGAGTATGCTGACAGTTTGCAACATATCAATGAAAATATCGAAGAAATCAAGCAACATCTGCTTGATGACAATATGGTTGTCAAAAAAGGTACTGACCGCCTTACTGTAAAAATTTTTCCAAATTAGTGAAACCTCTTGAATTATCAGACATAAGATGATAATATCTAATTAAACAGAAAGCACCCACTCCAAAGGTGGATGCTCCGAGTTTAGGTTAATGAATGTCCTTAAGGACACCGCCTATCCTGTGGATCAGACAGGATAGGCATTTTTATTTTCGCTTGTTTCTCTTATCGAGAAAGGCAAGCAACGCTATAACAAGACTACCAAAGGCACATAACAATGTCAATATGCCCAGGAAAATCGAAAGGATTTCAAAAGCTGTCATTGGCGCCACCTCCCTTCCTATGTATTCCGGCAAGCCGGTCATTGGTGTTGGGAGGCTACCACCCTGTCATGGGTACTTTCCTATGGCTTTCGCCATGCTACTAATATATCATTTTTCCTGTCACAATTCAACGATTTTCGTCAATTCATTTGTCCTTATTTTTTCTTACTTTCTCACTGTCTGCTATGCATTTTTGTCTTTTACCATCTCATGAAAATTCGTATTAAATAACTGGTACAGACTGCTGTCCTTTTCCATTGTCAAAAGGAACAATCTTATCTCCAAACCGGATAAGCCCTGTTCCCGGCTCTGCTCCATTGACACAGGCAAGCTGCTCCGATGTCCTCTGCAATCCGTCCGGCAATCTCCCGGATACGTCCCACAAACCCGGCTTCCATGTCGGTATCCCCATAAGTCTTTTCCAGACGGGAAATTACCGCTTCCATGTGTTCCTCACGCATCTCCCAAAGGTTAGGGAATTGTCCGATTCTTCTTGCCTTGTGAACGTCTGAAATGTCAAAGACATATTTCAAACCGGAAAAACTGTCCTCATCAATCAGCGCAATGCCCTTTGCACCTTTGTTTACCCAGCAGTGCATCTTTTCATTCCATATCTCTATGGAAGCACAGGCGGTTGCATCCGGTCTTTGGGCATAGATTAAAAGCTGTTCCTTGAACGGATATTTGTACAGTCCGGAAGCAGTATTTAAGTACCGCCTCCAGCTTTCTTCATTCCGCACGACTTCTTTTGCTATTTCCTCTGCCAGTGCGGAAATCAATTTATATTTTCTCATGGTAAACCTCCATTCTTATTTGATTTTCTGCAACAAAAAAGGTGGCTATGGTTCGTTCATGAGCCATTGCCACCAGTGACGGTAAACTCTATTCAATTTTTGTCTACTCCTTTCCAATATCACCATTTTTATAAAAAATAGCACCTAAGATTTTCTCCTAAGTGCTCTATGCCAATAAATCAGTAATTAATATATACTATTTTTGTATATCTCATCTATATTATCTATTTCCTCATACGGATATGGGATTGGTGCATAAAAGATACGATTTTCCACATATTCATCAATCAATTTTTTCCCACATACTTTGCACACATCACTTTCTCTACCATCAAAGAATTCTTTTAAATATTGGATTTGCTTATCATCCTCTAATTCTGGCTGAGCTTTGACAACCTCATACGCCCCACACTCACAAAATATAAACATTGTCACATACGGATTAAAGCCACAATCAGGACATGCAATTCCAAATATCCCCATCATATTAGCCATCATTGGATGTCCACATTGAGGACATCTTTTAGCACTAAATATGCAACTAATTATCAATTCCTTTCTATATGCTTTCCTCCATCCTCGCATTATATCTTTTTTGGCTTTTTTAAATCCTGCCATTATCAAATCTCTTTTTTTGACTTTCTGTTCATTTTCTACATAACCATTTTCTATTTTAGAATAACCAACGGATAAAGATAATCCAGAAAAAATACTTCCTTTACTTATTGCACTATTTACAACCTCTTCCAATTCCGCTCTTGTAATAGCGCCTCTTTTTCTTCTTAATTCAGCAAACTCATTGGTTAAGTTGGTATACAAATTATCAACAATTATGTCTCCTGGGTCTTTGAATATGTAGTTTAGCCTAAGATACCTTCCGAATATTGCCTTTGTATCTTTGCTATCCTTGAATAATGGTCTTACTTCTACCCTAACCTTATCAATAATATCTGCATACTTTGACAAAGCAAAATTCGAAATAAGAGCATCCTTAACTTGATTTTTTTTCTCGTCTGTTTCGTATGGATTTACTAAAACTTTCACATAATCGTCCAAATATTCTTTAAAATTCTTTTCGTTTATTCGTATAGGAACAAAAGAAGTTAGCACAAAAAAATTCTCTGTACTAGTGTTATCACTATTCAGTGTTAGATAATGTTCTAAAATATCTGCAAAATCGCTTTTCCCTATAACAGAACTTTTTAGCTGAATAAAAATATGCTTTTCCTTATTGAAAATCTCTATATCTTCTTCACCTTCGCACTTTATACAAAAATCCACAATCTTTGTACCAAAACCAAAAATATCTGTAGAATGTAATTGTTCAAGCGCATAAATAGCTGCTACTGAATCTTGATTTTCTATCTTTGAGGTTGTTCTTCCACCAGTACTTTTTTTATCATAATAATTTCCCATTTGTTCATCACTCCTCGAATGTATATTTTTCTACCTCTTTCTCCGTATTTCTATATAGAATACTTTTTAAATAACATCTCAAAAAAATCACGAACCGTTTGTTTCATTTGCTGACTGTCCATAAACTCATAGCCGCCAAATCTATATACTTCATACCCTTTTAATTGTAATTTTCTCGTGTCAACCATCATTTCAGCATATAGCTTTGGAGAAGAAATATCTCCCTCTGAATAATGTTGTTTACCATCAATTTCAATAACCACCCTTATACCATTGGGTAAAAGCATTAAGAAATCCATGCGTTGATGTGTATATACTACATTACTTCCTCTCCAAGTCCTTGCATGAGGATCATAGTGTAAATATACTTGTGGAATTAGTGCCGGGTACTCGTTCGCATTTTGATATATTGTATAATATTGAGTAAAAAAATCTTTTTCCGGTTGCGAATCTAAAGAATTAAGTAAACGCTTAAATAAATCTTTCTGAATATTTTCGCTTGCATGTGCAGAACCCCACCATTTTACAAGTGTGTTCCATAATAATCCATCTGCATTAGGCTCAAAATCATACAACAGACAATTGTCTGTATCTCCTACAATTTTTATATCATTAGCAATGGCATCATCAATAACTATATCTGGCTTTTTACCCAACGGAGCAAAAATAAGATTTTTCATATTGCTTTTTGCTGCTTGTCGCTTATATATTTTATAAATCAATTCATTTGATATTTTTCCCGATACAACCAACTCAAAGCCATCTGCGCCAATAATTTCATTAATTCCCTTTACATATTGAGTTTGTTCCTCACCTGTCCTAACTTCTGGATTAACCATTTTTTCAAGGAATTTGATTATCGAGTTGTCGCTAATGTATTTTATTTGCAAAATATCAAGCAACATATCTTTATATGACATATCATCATTTATTACCACATGCTTAATGATGTATTCTCCAAGAGTCATTCTATCGAATATAAATAAATCCTCATCCCTTGTACAAGGTTCATTCATATCCCAGATACCCTGTAATAATTCATCTAATTTCATCTTGCCCTCAAAATTCGGACACGTATCGAAATATTCTGCTAATTTTCTTCTAGTAATATAGGTAAATTCAAATATACTGTCACCAAAATATTCTTCCATCTGCTTATTAAAAGAAATACTCTCTGCATCTCTCGCAATTCGTTTCGATAATTCTACTATCTCTTCTTCTGTCATTTTTACAAGTCCAGACCGAGCATACACTTTTTTACTGCTATTCGGGTTAAGTGTTTCATCTGGAGATATGCCATATCCTTTTAAAACTCCATCTAATTCATAACTTTTATAAGACCAAAAATAGTCTGCAAGGATTTCGATAAGTCCATCCTTCTTTTTGCTCATATCATTCAACTCCAATCCGTGAATTATTCAAAACGAAATATCAAACCTAAATTGTTACAAATCATCCGGCAAATACTCCATAATAATTTGATAATCTTTCCATAAACGTTTATCCCGTGTAATATCGCAATTTCTATAAATCTTTACATCCTCTAACTCTTCATAAAAATAAAAGCTTTTTCCTACATATATATCCTTTTTAAATGCTCCACAAAACATGAACTGAGTTGCTGTAATATCAATATAACTTTCTCCATTCACAATTAGCCATGCGTGGTTTGTAGTATGTTCAGGGTTATCATCACGATAAACTCCATTTCCTTGTTCCGTGTGAATATTGTATTTTTCAAGTAGATAATATGCTAAAAGGTCACTTGCATCATCACAGCAACCTCCCGGAAAATTGCTCATCCTATCTCTATATTGAAATCTTCTATCATATTTGGCATCAAGTATTGCCATGCGAAAGGCTTCCGTAATATTGTATATTTCATCTTCATTTAGTGTTCTATTTATCACAATCATTCACCTCTGACATTACAAATTTCTGTTGAAATTATACTATATTTTTTGTTACTTTTCTACTATTAGCAAGCAGCAAGACACTCTCTATCCTACTGCCTGCTAATGTGCAAAACACTATTTATTCATAGAATCCCTGCTCCTCAATACCTTTCTCTAGAATGGTATGTATCAGTTCCTCCAGCTCCACATTGTTAATCTCGCTGACAACAATCAGCTTTGCAAGGGTATCCTTTGGAACAGATACCGCATAGCGCTCCTCATCCGCACGAAGCTCATGGACACAGATACCAAGTCCCTCTGCAATCTTACACATAACGCCAAGCTCTGGCTCCTTAACCCCTGCCATAATGCCAAGGATTATTCTCTCCGGCACACCAGAAATTCTTGAAAGCTCTGCAATCCCGATTTCTTCCTCTTTCATCACGTTTAATAGCTTATCTCCTGTTGTATACATATCCCACTCCTCCTATATTACGGCTTCCTTTTTCTTTTGACCTAATGTTTTGGGTTTAATAGGCTTCCCCATTATTGTTCTGCAAATAATGTTATCATCTAATTCAACTATTGCAGATTCTTTTTCATCAAAGCTTAAAGACAATGCATAATCAACATTTTGTTCTGTGATTTCATTTCCTCTTTTTGCCAATTCAATTAATTGGTTAAACACGCTTTTAGCTCTTTTAGTGGCCGTTTCACCACCGATTATTTTCAAATCTCCATCTCGTGAAATAATCGTAACATGTAAGGTCTTTTCAATCTTCTTAATATTATAATCAAATTGACCAAATACAGTTTTCTCATATTCTGCAGGAATATCTATAATATTTTCTATTACACTCATTAATTTACCTGTCTGCTGTTGTCTGCTCAACAGATTCCTTTTCTTGTTTTATTTTGTTTAAGGTTGAATCTTTTATGTATTGCACCTTGCCAACGGGTAAAATGCATATAACATCACCCTTGTATTGGTAAAATTCTTTTTT
>OGFM01001104.1_pt1 | contig 18267 bp, 19 predicted proteins | sample 1570871 | NCBI WGS metagenome assembly OGFM01 (sample SAMEA2581957, study PRJEB24529) | metagenome | biome: Human gut stool | place: China | collected 2011
AAACAGCGAACATGATTCAAGCATACCTTTAAAAACGAATGCCACTGCATGACGCACCATATCAAGGTCGCCTGTGAGCCTTGTCATAAGGTCGCCTGTTCGGTTGCGGTCATAAAACTCCATATCCTGATTTTCGATACGTCTGAAAAGGTGTGTCCTTATTCTGTATATCATGCCCTGAGATGATAATTCATAGGTCATGTTGCAGGTGTACTGACAGATAGTTCTAAGCAGGGTAAAGCCCACCATGCCTGCAAGCAGCAGCCAGAACAGCTTTCTTTCATGCTCAAGATTAAAAAGTGCGTCCTTGCTTGAAAGAAACTTATCCACAAGCTCTTTGCTGAAATAAGGTGTGGTAAGATACAAGGCGTTGCATACGATAGACAGCACAAGGGCTGTTACATAGAATTTTCGGTAGCCTTTCAGATTGTGCCATATCCATTGAAGCTGGAACATATTCTTTCACTCTCCTTTTATTCTTCTAAACTTCATGCTCTCATAGGCACATATATAAAAATATGAAACCCATACTCTTTTAAGCTATGGGATATTATAAGCCCTTTTCAAAATAAAGTCAAGGGGGTAAAAGCATTTAGTTTACATAAAGCAAGCTAAAAAATCAACGAAAACACGAAGCTTTTGTTGTGCTTTTTCACAAATTATGAATATGTTGTTATCTAATGATAGTCATATTTAGAAGAAAACGTTTTCTTTAACTGTTATATTATCTTAAACTAAGGTTTCGCACAATAAAATAACCGCCCTGAAATAACAGAGCGGATAGAGGATATTTTTGTATGCAATAATATGCGAGCGAAAAAGTCACCCTTACGGGTTTATTTAATCCTGAAAAACATCGGTGAAGTAGCCTGCGTTGGAGATAGGTTCATTGCCGCCTGCAAGGTGCTTTGTACAGCCCATGACGTGGCATCTGAAAAAGCCATAGTCGCCCTCACGCTCCTCACAGCCGAGGACTGTCACAGAGGTAGGCTGCATATTGAAGCCATGCCACATATTCATGGTGGAAATACCCAGAAGGTGTCCTATCATCACCATTGATACGCCGAAGTGACAGAAGAACACAAGGGTTTCATCGCTGTGCTTTTCAATGCGGAACATACCGTTCTCGTGGATATAACCATGGTCGGCAAGAAGCTTATCAATACCCTCATGCACCCATTTAAGCTGTTCTTCAACATTGCCTGTTTGCATATAATCGGACTTGAACCAGTTATTGCGGTCATAATATATCTCTTTATCCGCCCACTCGGTGGGGTACATATCCCATGGGATACGATGTCCTCCGTCAGAGGTGGGTATTATGCCGTTAAATTCTCTCAGCCATGGGAGAGTTTCCGCTGTATCCCCACGAAGCTTCAGGGAATATTCCGCTGTGAGCTGTGCTCTGCCAAGGGGAGAAACGTAGAACTTTGAAACGTCCCAATTCTTTACACGCTGTGCAAGAAGCTCTGCTTCACGCTTGCCCTTTTCTGTAAGGGTATCATGAACGTAATCGGGGTCGCCGTGTCTGATAAAAATAAGCCGCATAAAAATACCTCCTAGTTAGTCTGCCATTGGTTTTATTTCAGTGTTGTAGGCTCTTCTAAGGAAGAACAATGACGCCATGATCGAGAATATTTCGGCTATCGGGAACGCCCACCAGATAGCGTCAAGCTTGCCTGTAAGGGAAAGAAGATACGCCACAGGAAGAAGCACAACAAGCTGTCTTGTAAATGAAACGAGCATAGAGGAAAGTCCCCTGCCAAGAGCCTGCAATGATGAAATTATGATTATATCAAAGCCTGCGAAGAAGAAGTGTGTGCTGATTATACGCAGGGCTGTTACGCCTATGCTTAGCATATTATCGCTTGCGTCAAAGAGTTTCAGAAGCTGTGCAGGGAAAATCTGCATTATGATAGTGCCGACTATCATGATAGACACAGAATATATCATGGCGTATTTTATTGCACCTGTGATACGCTTTTTCTTTCTTGCACCATAGTTATAGGCAACGATAGGGATAAGACCGTTATTAAGTCCGAAAACAGGCATGAAAACGAAGCTCTGAAGCTTGAAATACACACCGAAAACTGCGGCGGCGGTGTTTGAGAAGCCGATAAGTATTTTATTCATGCCGTATGTCATGATAGAAGAGATAGACTGCATTATGATGGACGGCAGACCGACAGCGTAGATCTTCTTGATTATTTTTGCCTGCGGTCTATACTTCACAAGGTTTATGGTTATCTCTTTGTTGAACTTCATATTGAAGAAAAGTCCGAAGGCTGCAGCGGTGAACTGACCGATACAGGTAGCCACAGCCGCACCTGTTACGCCCCACTTAGGGAAGAAGCCCACGCCAAAGATAAAGCAAGGGTCGAGGATAATATTTATCACTGCGCCTATTCCCTGAGTATACATTGAATAGATAGTTTTACCTGTAGCCTGCAAGAGTTTTTCCATGGTCATCTGACAGAAAAGACCGATACTTAGCAGGGTGATGATGGTTAGGTACTGGTCGCCGTATTCGATAATTATTTTGTTTGAGGTTTGTGAACGATAGAAGATCCCGGTGAAAAATGCACCGAAAACCACGAAGATAGCGAAGTTCACAAGACAAAGGAAAATGCCGTTATTGGCGGCGCTGTTAGCCTGCTTGAAATTCTTTTCGCCAAGTGATTTTGACAGCAGTGCGTTGATACCGACACCAGTGCCTGCACCGAGGGCTATCATAAGATTTTGCACAGGGAAAGCCAGTGACACGGCAGTGAGTGCGTCCTCGCTTATTTTGGCAACGAATATGCTGTCGACGATATTATAGAGAGCCTGCACGAGCATGGATATCATGATCGGCAGGGACATTTTGAACAGCAGCTCGCCTATGGGCTGCGTTCCCATTTTATTTTCTCTTACTTCTTCCATTTTACGATTCCCACCTTAGAGTTACTTTTTCTTAGAATATATACTTTAACCTTTTTATTATAGCATTTTTATACGAAAGTTGTATGAATTATTTGTTAAATCAGCACAAATCGGGTGGTGTCCTCTATGATTCAGAATTTATGCAAGTCCTGAGCACGGGCGAACGCTGTTCGCCCCTACCGATGTTTGTGGGATTATCAAGGGTTGTGAGATAAACAATAATGCGAAATGTCAAAGGGGGGTGGGCTGTCGAGGGCGCCAGCCCCTACAGATTGTTAGGGGAAGTTCGTTGTGCCGCAAAATCGCTACGCTCGGTGCTTTATTTTACTTTATGCTTGCAATTTACTTGGGTCTGCTATGCTTATTTCTCATTCCTCACTCCTCACTCCTCATTTCTCATTTCTCACTCCTCACTTAAATCGCTTTACCGCTTGACGAAACCACTGTAAAGTAGTATAATATAAGAAATGCTGCTTATGCAAATTCTTTTACGGAGGTCCTTTATATGGAGAAAAAACCGTTTTATATCACTACCCCGATATATTACCCTTCCGGTAATCCTCATATCGGTCACTGCTACACCACTGTTGCCTGCGATTCTATTGCCAGATACAGACGTATGCAGGGCTATGATGTCATGTTCCTCACAGGCACTGACGAGCATGGTCTGAAAATCGAACAGAAGGCTGCTGAAAAGGGTGTTACACCTAAGGAATATGTTGATGAGGTAGTCAAGACTTTCAAAAAGCTTTGGAGCTACATGAACATCAGCTATGACAGATACATCAGAACTACTGACGATTATCACATTGAAACTGTTCAGAAGATCTTCAAGGCTCTTTATGACAAGGGCTACATTTACAAGGGCGAATACAAGGGCAAATACTGCACCCCCTGCGAGAGCTTCTGGACTGAGTCACAGCTTGATGAGAACGGCTGTTGTCCTGAGTGTCACAGAGAGGTAACAGAGGCTAAGGAGGAGGCTTACTTCTTCAAGATGTCGTCATTTGCTGAGAGGATAGAGAAGCTTCTCACTGAGACAGATTATCTCCAGCCAAAGACAAGAGCCACTGAGCTTGTAAACAACTTTATCAAGCCCGGTCTTGAGGATCTTTGTGTATCAAGAACCTCTTTCAAGTGGGGTATTCCTGTTACATTTGATGACAAGCACGTTGTTTACGTTTGGATAGACGCACTTTCTAACTATATTTCTGCACTTGGTTTCTGGAACGAGCAGTACAATGATTTTGACAAGTTCTGGCCTGCTGACGTTCACATGGTAGCAAAGGATATCATGAGATTCCACGCTATCATTTGGCCTGCAATGCTTATGGCACTTGATCTTCCACTGCCTAAGCATCTTGCTGTACATGGCTGGATAACATTCAACGGGCAGAAGATGTCCAAGTCTTTGGGCAACGTTGTTGACCCGTTCATTCTTGGCGAGAGATATGGTGCTGACGCTATCAGATACCACATTCTCCGTGAAATGGCTTTGGGTGCAGACAGCTCATTCTCAAACGAGATAATGATAAACAGAATAAACTCTGACCTTGCAAATGGTCTTGGCAATCTTGTTTCAAGAACTGTAGCTATGGCTGACAAATATTTTGGCGGCACGCTTCCTGCTGACAGAGAGGCTGGCGATTTTGACGCTGAGCTTATTGCTGAGGCTAAGGGACTTGTTGCAAAGGTAGACGAGTTCATGGACAAGACTCAGATAAACAATGCTTTGGCTGAGATATTCAAGGTAGTATCCAGAGCTAACAAGTACATTGACGAGACAGCTCCATGGGTACTTGGCAAGGACGAGAGCAAAAAGGCAAGACTGGCGACAGTTCTTTACAATCTGCTTGAAACTATCAGGATAGTATCAACGCTTCTCAGCAACTTTATGCCTACAACAATGCCAAAGGTATGGGAGCAGATAGGTGCGGCTGAGAGCGATATCACATACGAGAACGCTGGCAAGTTTGGTGTACTTCCTGCTGACGTTACAGTTCACAGGGGTGAGATAATCTTCCCAAGAATTGACGTTGACAAGGAGATAGAGGAGCTTAACAAGATAATAGGCAGCAATGCAAAGCCTGAGGAAAAGGCTGACGATGGATTCGAGCCTGCGCCTATAGCTGACGAGATAACCATAGATGATTTTGCAAAGGTAGATCTGAGAGTTGCTCTTGTTAAGGACTGCGAGAAGGTAAAGAAGTCCAAGAAGCTTCTTTGCTTACAGCTTGACGATGGTTTTGGCGGCAGGCAGGTAGTATCTGGAATTGCGGCATGGTACAAGCCTGAAGATCTTATTGGCAAGAAGGTAGTTATTGTAGCCAATCTGAAGCCTGTGAAGCTTTGCGGAGTTGAGTCAAACGGCATGATATGTGCGGCTGACACACCTGACGGTGCGGCAAGCGTTATTTTCCCGGATCAGGACTTGCCATGCGGAGCTAAGCTTAGATAAAAAATTTATAAAAAAACAAGGAGCGGATCTCCGCTCCTTATATGCGTCTGTAGCTCAGTTGGATAGAGCGCAAGACTCCGACTCTTGAGGTCGCAGGTTCGATTCCTGTCAGGCGCACCAACAGGGGCGAGCCCTGTACCATATCCGCTATCATTTATGGTAGCGGAATTTTTTATTTCCGCCCATAGGCGTGATATGCTGGGAAAGCTATATGCTCGCCGTGACGGGCATTTAAACATTACCTTGTATAAGGCGTTTTATTAATTGCATATTTCATTCAGGCACTTTGTCACTTGCCTGCGCAGTTCTTCTCCTCCAAAGGGAAAGCCGAACTCTGCGGCGGAGCTTCCCCACTCAGGTGGGTGCTTCTTTGAGCCGTCAAAATAGCGGCTTTTCACCACGCCACGATAGCGTTTTGGCATTTTTGCCGCAAGCTCCTCACATTCTCTCAAGCGAAGCTGCACCTTTGCAAGGTCAAGCCACAAGTCAGTAAGTTTTTTACCTCTGTGGGCTACCCTGCCGCAATGCTCCCCCACTGCGGCAAGCTGTGAGGACATTTCGCAGATATCTTCTTTAAGCTTCCTCTCCTGCCACCTTAGTTTGCGATACTGTGAAAGCTTTCGCAGTGCGGCTGTATTAACTCTGCTTCCACCGCTTCTGAAATTATATCGGCTCGCTGAGGGTGCAAGCCTTTTTATGAAATTTACCTCTACGGAATAATCTATATTATCGTACATTTTTCTCCTTTCGCCTTTTTGTACAGACATTTGGACAGTTAGTATGATATACTGTAAATAAAATAAAGCAATGACATTTCAGATAACCGTTTTCTGTATATCTCTCGGGGCGGAGATGTCAAAAAGGGGGCGGTTTATCCTCTTGACTTTTACAGGAAAATGTATTATAATTATATCAAAGCCAGATTTTATACAGATATCTGTACTAACGATACATACAGTATACTACAGGTTTCTGCAAAAGTCAATAGCTATCAGCAAATTTGATACAGACTTCTGTATCTTTTGTGAAATGCTCACAATTGGAGGAAGAAAATATGACTGAAATGTACAAAAGGATAAAAGAGCTATGCGAGGAGAACTATATGACGGTATCGCAGATGTGCAAGGAGCTGTCTATAACGAGGAGCTGTTTATCTGAGCTGAGCAAAGGCAGAACGGAACGACTTTCCGCAGAGAATTCTACAAAGATAGCGAACAGATTTGGAGTGAGCGTACAATATCTTATATCTGGCAGGGAAGAAGATTTTGACACGAAGCTGAAATATGCATTATTCAACGGCACGCTTGGAGTGACGGACGAAATGTTTGACGAGGTCAAGCAGTATGCAGAAATGGTCATGCTCAGAGAGGAAGCAAAGCGCAGAAAGGCTGGTGAAAAGTGAGAGATGACGAACATACAGGAATTGTATGATATTTGCAGTAGAGAGAACATAACTATAGATTTTATTGATTGTCCAAAGTGCGGGGCGATATCGCTTTTTGGCGCAGGTGGCTGTGCGATCGGCATAGACAGCCAGACGCCTGCAAGGCTTTTGAAGGAGCGCACTGCTCACGAGATAGGTCACTGCGTAAAGGGTGCGTTTTACAACAGATACGCCACGGCAGACAACATCTCACAGCATGAATACCGTGCAGACAAATGGGCGATAGAAAATCTGATACCGAAAAGCGAGCTTATCAAAGCCATAAAGAAAAATCTGGACAGTATTTATCTGCTTGCACAGCATTTTGATGTGAGCGAGGATTTTATGATAAAGGCTTGCAGATATTATGGGGTTTATTTTGGGTAGAAAAATACCGCCGAGGGCGTTGGAGTCCTCGGCGGTTGATTTTAGTATAGCTTTTTTGCGGTCAATTCTTCAAGAGAGCCGATCTTATTGAACAGGTCTTTTATAATGTAAATCACGGCAAATTGTCAAGTGTGCTAAAACTTCACGCCCCAACTGAAATTCTCAGGGAGATCGTCAGGTTTGTTCACAGGGTCAGGATACTGCCCTACAATGCCTTTAGACGTGGGTGTCCTTGAATCACACCACTGTGCAAGCTTGTATCTGCCGTCCTCCCCTGCTATCCAAAAGGCATAGCCTGCATTGTCGCCATTGACGTTAAGTGCGTCATGGACGGCTTTTTCAAGCTTTTTGGATTCGTCAGGCTCTGCGGTGCAATCGACCACAGCCGTACATGACTGAACGTCGATATCTTTGCCCTCACACTGCATATCAGTCACGACCGCATTTACAGTATTGAACACTATCTTTGCGTTGCTGTTCGCACTTTTAAGCTTTGCCTTTCTGATATAACTCATCATAGTTGGCACAAGAATAGCCGCAAGCACGCCGATAATGGCAATAACCACCACAAGCTCCACCAAAGTAAAGCCTTTTTTATTCATGTCTTTCCCTCAATTCTTTCATCGGAATATTGATCCCCATTTAATATTTCGACAAGTATATTATACAAAATTTACCCGATTTTGTCAAGGAAAAGGCAAGCTTTATTACTCAATTTTACCATTTGCACAAAGGCAAACTATTCTTATTGGCTATTTTATATATTTTCAGACAAAAAAAGAACCGCTCAAATGAGCGGTTCTCAAAACGCTTTAATTGTAAATTAGTCACCTGCAGCTGGAGCCCAAGAATCCTTTGTGTATGCTGTATCAGCGAATGGCTTATTAGCATTGTCAGGCTTGCTACATGGGTTTGGATACTGGCCAAGAACTCCACCTGTTGGGTTCTCAACGTCAGACCACTGAGCAAATGTAACGTTACCATCATCGCCAAGAACATATACGCAATAGCCAGCGCCATCACCATTGTCCTTAAGTGCATTCCAAACTGCAGAAGCAAGCTTAGCCTTTGCAGTATCATCAGTGCCACCAAAATTCTCCTTAATCTTGTTACCCTTACTTGATGTAACCTTCATTGAAGCATCAGATGTTACTGATGTACCCTCAACGAGCATATCAGCAGCTTCGTTGTTTACAGTTGTGAAAACGAGCTTAGCGTTTGAGTTAGCTGTCTTGAGCTTTGACTTCTTTACATAGTTCATCATTGTAGGAACGAGGATAGCTGCAAGGATACCGATGATAGCGATAACAACTACGAGCTCTACAAGGGTGAAACCTTTTCTGTTAGATTTCTTCATAGAAAATCCCTCCATAATAAATTAAATAAATTTGTTTATAAAAGAGCTGCAAGCCGATTTAAGCAGCTACTTTCCAATAATTAAGTGGCTTTCGGAGTTCTTTGTGTTCTCCTTATCACCATGATTAAAGTATACATCATCTTGTCCAAAATGTCAATAGTTTTTCAGATTTTTTCTCAACTTTGTTCAACTTGACGAAAAACTAATTTTCAATCGGTCATTTTGACGATTGGTAACACTATGTTGACATTTTCACAAGAAATTATGTCACACACTTTGTCACACACCGTTTTATGATGTATCACCTTACATCGTTCTTAATTATATCTTAAAACAAATAAATTGTCAAGACTTATTTAACAGTTTCGTTATTTTTGTGTACTCTGTACACTTCTCATTCATTTTTGAATACAATTTGCACTATTTGTTTCGCATATTTAACTATTTGAATGATTTCTTCATCTTATTATACAGATTTTCAGAAGCGTTTTCTATCTCCGCCCTGCCATAATAAAGCGACTCGGAGGTGCTTATAAAAAGGTCAAGTACCCCCTGATCTTCAAGCTTTGGGGACATTATTTCAAGCTCCTCGGAGCTTGCCATTTTCTCGTTGGCTTTATACTCTATCCCGTCAAGCATATCCCTCGCTTCAAGGGCTTCCAATGCCGCCTTTGATGCAGGCACGCCCTTTCCCATGCCCTGCAGGAGAGCCATTTCCTCACCGTTCACAAGATAGTCAAGAAGCTTTGCGGCTTCCTCAGGGGACTTGGTATTTTTCTTTATGGCATAAACGCTAGTGGGCTTTTTATACCAACCGCTGCTCACTGCCTGCTTATGCTTTGGATAGTCGCCTATAACGATGTCAAAACCAAACTTCTGAGCAGGCTCGCAGTAATACTCTGCGTCTGATATCCAGGAAGCCACGCCTGCCGTCAGGCACTTTTCAAGATCGTTCCTATCGAAATCCCACGCAGGTTTTGTGACCTTTTTATTTAGCATTTCCTGATAAAAGGCGAGCATGAGCCTTACGTCCTCCAAGGTATACTGAAACTCGCCGCTGTCAGATAACATTTTTCTTCCCGTTACCTGCTCCACATACGCCACAGAGCTGAGATAAGACGCCTTTGTCGTCATTTCAACAGGATACACCTCGTCTGACTTCATGACCTCTGCCGCATTTATAAGGTCAGACCAATTTTCAGGCAGGCTCAGACCATATCTGTCATACATCGTCTTATTGTAGTAGAAGGTTATACAGTTCGTACCAGTAGGCAAGGCATTGAGCTTGCCGTTTATAGTGCCGTATGCAAGACTGTCATCATCAAATGCTGAGAGATTTATGTATTCTGACAGCTCATTAAGGTCATAAAAGTCCTCGCCTTTGGGAGAATATTCATAGAGCCAACTGTAGTTCAACTGCATGATATCTGCGGTGGTGTCAGAGAAAAACTCCACGTCCATTCGTGTTTTGAAGCCGTCAAAGTCTGCATACTCAGGTCTTACCACAACGTCCTTATTGCTGTTCTGATAGGCTTTAAGCCCGTCGAGAGTATACTCGTTACGCGCGTCCTTGCCCCACCACGAGAAGGATACCTCGGTCTTTACATTATGCTCCATTCTTCTTTCAGACAATGCACAGCCCGTCATGACAGTCACTGTGCAGATTGCTGAAGCGGTCAAAGCCGCACACCTTACAATGCGTGTTCTCAACTACGGCTCACCTCTTCCTCTTTTTTGTCATATATCACCGCTCTTGCGTCCTCGCTGTGTTCTGCTTCCTCACAGGCTTTTTCTGCCATTTCGTAAAGCTCATCATAATCATCGCTTGTTTCAGGGTAGACCGACGCACCCACTGCACATTTTATGTAGCCCCTGTCATCGTCAAGGCAACATTCCTTCAGCTTATCGTTAAGTTCTTTAACATAAGCCCTCACATTACCATAGGCTCTCACAAGATCAAAGTTCGTGTGGTCTGCAAACAGAGCAAACTCGCCCTCCCTGAAAATTCCGCAGATATCGCCCTCCTTACGGTTCTCCACCAGTATTTCGGCGACCTTTCGCTCAGCTTCCGCCACTATCTCCTCGCCATAGTTGAGCTTTATAAGCTCCAGATTTGTTATTTTCACGATAATAAATGCGACAGTCGAGCCTGAGATACAAGTTTCCATTTTATCCATAATGCTGTTTTCGGTATATTCCGCAGTGAAAAGCCCTGTATTTTCGTCCACCTTTGGATATTTCCCAAACTTCGGTCCGTTCTGCGGATCGTTATCCGCCGCCGCTGCCGCAGATATCATAATAAATATGACTGCGCAGCAAATAAAGATACCGAAGCATTTAAGCCCTGTTCTCACATAATGGCGCAAAGTGTCTGACATATCCACGGTAGTAATGACCACCCAATCGTCACTGCAATCATCAATAGCACAGATAGTAGTCATATCCGAAACGGTGACGCCAGTGCCTCCCTCAAGGAATTTAGAGAGCTTTTCATCGAGCTTTTCGCCGACAACACTTTTTCCGTCGTTAGCATAGATTATCCTGCCATCGTCATCACACAGCATGGTATTTATCTCGCTATAATTGTCAGATGGCAGAAAAACAAGATCAAACTCCGTTGAAAACACAGAGGAGATAAAAATAAGATCGTCATTTATCCTGCCTGCGAAATACACTCGTCTGTAGTTATCGTCCTGTCCCGTGAACCATTTTATCTTGCTGTCACCCATAAGGTCGGAAACTCTCTTGTATATCTCATCGTCAAATATATCCTTTGTACCATCGGTTATCTTTCCTACATTATGTTCATTACTGCTTACAATGCCAAAATCAGTATAGTTGCCCAATGTACTAAGCTCTATAAGCCTCTCAGTGAGAACATTCTCCTCATTAAGCACAGCAAATTCACTCTTTGACGTATCAGTAGGATCATATTTCGCATAGTCCTCATTGCCCATTATAAGCTTGGCAGTGTCCTCCATTTTCTTCATAAAGGCAGCCACATTCTGGTCTGCTTCCGCATTTATGGCAGAGCAAAGCTGAGCCTCTTTCTGAAATGCGTTCACACCGCTGTAATAGCAGGCACACGCATACACAAGCAGACAAGCAACGAACAGCACTAACACGCTTGTTTTCAAAATAGATCTTCTATATTTTTTTATTTTATCATACAGTTCAAAATCAGCAGAATTTTTCAAAAGCTATATCACCTCTCAGGCTAAATTACTATAATCATTATTAATTATAACACATATGCCCATAAAATAAGTGATTTTTTTGTTAATTATTGCTCAATTTGTATTGTACGGTTTATATTTTTTCTGACACGGCACTGTCTGACCTTATTTGCATGGCGTTTCTTTTTGGTTTCCGCTTCAAAAAGCGACAGTGCCGCCCATGCCGCTGTGAACACGATGCCTGCGGCAAACACTGCTCCCATGTTCCTCTCTGCCACCGCAACAAGCAGGAAAAACAGCACCATTCTCATTATAGTTTTCATAAGCCACCTGTCGCCGCCTGCACCTGCCGCAACGATAAAAACATTCATCATGATTATCCATATCATTTTTACACACATCCTCATATTTTTCTTTTTCTATTTCGGGGCTGTATGTATGATAACACAACTCGATGAATTTGAGGGGTAATTTTTTGGACAGCAAGTTTTTTGTCGATATGCACAGATAAGAACGTTTGTTTTGATATAATTTCTACAAATCCAAAAGACCCCGCGGCAAAAGCCACAGGGTCTTTCAGAGAAGTAAGAAGTATAATATGAAGAAAAAATTATGAATGGGGAATGCTAAAGTTATGTATTTTTCCATGCCATTTCACTTTTGCCGCACTCTGAAAATTCAGAGCACAGCGAGATGAAATGAAAAGAAGAATGAAGGAAAATTATATATGAAAACTCATTATATGAAAAACTCATTATGAGTAATTGGTTGACGGAACTTTCATCAAGCTCTCAAAGCTTTTGCCTGAGGTCTTTCTCGGTGTTCCTCTGACCTTGTATATATAATACCTGTTCAATATGATAGTTTCATGAAAAGACACTGAAAATAAGCTGATAAGAATGGCAAAGTGGTTTTCATAATAACGTAGGTGCTAACAGCGTCCGCACACAAAACGCAAATCAATCCGCCGTCTGCATATTCTCTATCCTGATGTGACAACAAGCACGTCGCCCTCTTTGAGCCGCAACCTGCCGTTTGGGATAAGTATACGCCCCTGACGTTTTATCATTACTATCAGGCTGTCCTCTGACATTGTTATCTCTGACACTTTCAGACCGCACCACTCGTGGTGCTTATCAAGGTTCATTTCGCTTAGGACAAAATGGCTGTCATCATAAAAGCCTGCCGCACTCAGCACAACAACGTCCCCTGCAAGTATCTGGGTTTTGCCTGTTGGTATTATCTTCTCTTTGTCACGGAGTATCATAACCACAAGCAGACCTCTCGGAAACGGTATATCCTTTATCTTCCGCCCCGCCCAATTGCTGTCCGGCTGAACTGAAAGCTTTATAAACTGCACTTCCGTTTCGTCGCTGTAGTCATTGAACGTTTTCATTACGTTCTCCTCATCGTCTATCATATCGAGCTTTTTAGCAAACAGCGGCAGAAGCGTACCCTGAATACCTATAGACATAAGCACGATACAGAAAACGATATGGAAAACGTCATTTTTCATGTAGGCGTCGTCAACTGTCGCCATGATAGCGAAAACAATGGAGGTCGCTCCTCTTAGTCCTGCCCATGAGATAAGGGCTATCTGCTTCCACTTTGCACCGAAAGGCTTCATGATAACAGTAACAGCCGCAGGTCTTGCAACGAATGTAAGGAACAATGCTATCGCCGCCGCAGGAAGTATTATTGACGGCATTTGCGACGGGAATGCCAAAAGTCCAAGGAGGAAAAACAGCAATATCTGTGTGAAGCCCGTTATTCCGTCAAAGAAATGCACAAGGGCTGTTTTGCCTGATATTTTTGTGTTGCCCAGGACTATTCCCACAATGTAACAGCTAAGATAGCCGTTTCCGCCCACCGCCGAGGGCAGAGCATAAGAAAGAATAGCTATGGCAGTAACAAAGATAGCGTCAAAGCCTGCTGCGTCAAATCGCACACGTTTTATGAGATACACCGCACCCAAAGATATAAGCGCACCGAAGCCCACACCGAAGAACACCTGTGCAAGCAAGCTCACAACAAAGCCTCCTGCCGTCGCACCGCCTTTCATTACTGAAAGTATTATAACCGTGAGCATATAAGCCCAAGGGTCGTTGCTTCCGCTTTCAAGCTCCAGTATTGAAGCCGTACCGTATCGCAGGTTCAGCTTTTTGCTTCTAAGTACAGAGAACACCGAAGCGGCGTCTGTGGAGCTTATAACAGCGCCTATAAGCAGACTTTCCAGCCACTCAAAGCCCAGCACAAGCTTGCAGAATGCTCCAGTTGCAAAGGCTGTGAGCAAAACTCCTGCGGAAGCGAGTATAAGTGACTTGCCTGCCACCTTTTTGGCTTCGCTCCATTTCGTGCCAAAGCCTCCGTAGAAGATTATGAAAACAAGTCCCACCGAGCATATCTCCTCGGCAAATTTATAGTTATCGAACTCTATTTTAAAAAGCCCGTCAGAGCCGAACAACATTCCAAGGAGAATGAACGCCAGCAATGCAGGAAGTCCAAACTTGTCCGATATTTTATTGAAAAACACACAGCACAGCACTATCACAGAAGATAAAATGAGCATTGTGGTCAAGTATATCACTCCTTTCACAACAAACACATCGCATTTACTGCGATCTCATTTGTGTATCCGCACAATGTTGATCTACACAAATTCCGGATAATTCAAGCCTCGTCACTTCGATCGGGACGTCGAGGGCGCCGTCCCCTACAATTCAGAATTTATGGCAATTTCTGAACACGGGCGAACACTGTTCGCCCCTACATATAGATATGGCAGTTATTGTCTTATTATAAAAATAGCGCTTTGGGTATCTTCTACTCAAAGCGCCTTTGCTTGTGTAAATATTATAACATATTCACCCCTGTGCTGTCAACTTTTTGCCCACATCTTACGGAAATTTTACATTACCCCTTGACAATATCGAACATATGTGCTACAATCAATAGTGAAGCAGTATATCCAAATAAAAAACGCCTGCCTTTTACAGCAGACGTTCGCCTATTTATATCTCGGCTCTTTTATCCTTGTCCAAATTTTTATTTGTAGCAATCGGCAATATCTGAAATAGCGTCCTTTGCCATTTCCACTGCCCTTTCAGGTCCAAGCACCTTTGCCTGTGAGCCGAACTGGAAAAGCCAGCCCCAGAATGTTGGTGCGACCTGTACCTCCTCATTTATATAGAAGGTATTGTCGGAATTTTTGTGACATATGGTTTTCTCACCAAAACGATCCATTACAACATCTATGAGCTTATTGTCAAACTGCAATTGCAGCGTCATAAGCTCGCCGCCGTACATTCCGTAGATAGTCTGACGATTTGTGACCTCTGCCTTCTCCTCCTCGGAAAGCTCCCTCCTGGGGATATCTGTAACAGTGACCTGAGTCATTCTGTCAACTCTGTAGCGGCATATCTTTTCATGCTTTTCGCAATAGCACACAAGGTAATAGTTGTCATTTTCCCAAACCAGAGAATACGGTGAAACCGTATACACCTCGCCGCCGTGGCGAAGCTGTTTGCGTTTTTCAACGGTGTATTCGTAATACTTGAAGTGTATCTCCAAGCCACTGAATATGCCCTCTTGTATGCTGTTTATAGCATAGTATATCTGCTCATTGAATGTCTTTGTCCTGTTTGACACATAGACCATTCGACGCAGATCCTTTGCCTTGTGTTCAGATGTAAGTGATTGTATCTTCTTTAACAGCTCCTTCGATTTCTTCTGTGTAAGAAACCTGCTTGAAGCAACTGCGTCTGCAAGAACATACAGCTCCTCGTCCTGAAACAGCCTTTGAGCAAGATAATAAGCGTTGGAGTGACCGTCCTTAGTTATCTCAATATCCATTCCGCTGTCGCAGAGGGTCTTGATATCGTCATAGATAGTCTTACGCTCAGCTTTTATGCCGTAGTCGCCCAGGATCTCGATAAGCCTGTTTCCTGTAATGGTGTGCTTTTCGTCTGTCTTGGTCTCAAAAAGCTTTTTCATGGTCAAAAGCTTCTGTTTCTGTCTGGAAACTCCTGTCACTTTATTTTATCCTCCCCGCTGCGTTTCATATCCGAAACCTTAATTCTTGAGCCGTCCGGCTCAATGATCGTCGTGGCTTCAAGCTGACCTGTCAGGTTAGCTATAACGCTTCTGCGATACTCATTTCTCAAAGCCTCACGCTCAGACTTCTCCTCTGCGGTAAGCTCTCTTTTTCTCGCAATAGCAGTAAGCTCAGACAATCTGTTAAGCTTTACTTTCTCCATAAATTTTTACACTTCTCCTTAAAGCTTCACACTGCCCTGTGTTTTTATTTTTATCCGCAGTATTCGGCTCAAAATAGAACGGGCAGCTTACACAATACCGCCCTTTTCATTCAAAAGATGTTCATATCGGCTTTTTTCTTTATTTATATTTATAAGTCCAACAAAACACCCTCAAACAAATTTGCAGATACATTATAACACATATTTCTTTAAATTGCAATGGTAAAATGCACAAACAGTCCGTTTAATTTCCCACAAATTAAACAAGAATTTTGAAAATTGTGTTTGTCCAAAAATTTGCCCACAATATATAGTGGGTAAAAAAATGGTCAGAAAACATCGAAAAAAGATAAAGAAAGGATTTTTATGCAGCACACAAAGGTATCATACGAGCTTATACAAAACTATATCTCAAGTTCTCGTGACACTGAGAAAGATAGTCCCGACCCTGCCTCTGCCATAGAAAACAGGCTCATGCGTGAGATAGTGCGGGAAAATTTGACGAAACGGCAGAAATGTTATATAATAATGTATTATACAAAGGGCATGACAATGCAGGAGATAGCCGACGCAGAGGGTGTTTCAAAATCCACAGTATCCAGGACTATCGGGCTTGCAAGAAAGCGGATATCCTGCGGTATGAAGCCTGCCATGCTCAAAAGCGCACTGAAAGGGAGATAGCATTGAACGCACCTGTGAATAAATTCGTTAGAGAATATGCAAAGTCAGGCATAGCGAGGTTTCATATGCCCGGTCACAAAGGGCAGAAATTTCATGGTCTTGAGCCGTGGGATATTACCGAAATAAAGGGTGCGGACTATCTTTTTGAAGCCGAGGGGATCATCGCACAGAGCGAAGCCAAAATGGCAGAAGCCTATGGCAGCAGACGGACTTTTTACTCTGCCGAGGGGTCGAGCCTTTGCATAAAGGCAATGCTTGGCATAGTATGTCGCAGTGGACAAGGAAAAAAGATAACTGTTGCCGCACCAAGAAACGTCCACAAGGCGTTTATAAATGCCTGCATACTCCTTGACATTGACGTGGAGTGGATATATCCAAAGGGTGAGTTTACGTCTATATGCGCAGGAAGCGTCACTCCCGAGGACGTTGAGGAGGTGCTGTCAAGGACAAAGGCAGATTGCGTTTATGTGACCTCACCTGACTATCTTGGCGATCTCAGCGACATAAAGGGCATGTGCGAGGTTTGCAGGAAATACGGCGTGCCTCTTCTTTGCGACAACGCTCACGGAGCTTATCTGAAGTTTCTCCCTGAGAGCCTGCACCCCATGGACTTGGGGGCTGATATGTGCTGTGACTCTGCTCACAAAACGCTTCCATGTTACACAGGGGGAGCAATGCTTCATATTTCAAATCACGCCCCTGTGAATTATGATGATTGCGCCAAAGAGATAATGTCAATGTTCGGCTCAACAAGCCCCTCCTATCTTATAATGGAAAGCCTTGACCTTTGCGCTGACTATGTGAATGGTGATTTTCCTCGTGACCTTGAACGCACTGTGGAAAGGGTAAAAGTCTGCAAAGATAGGATAACAGCTTTCGGCTGGCATACCATAGGCGAAGAGCCTATGAAGATAACCGTTGCCGCATACAAAAGCGGTATCACAGGTGACGACCTTGCAGACAGGCTGAGGGAATATGGCATCGAACCTGAATACAGCGACACACAATATGTTGTGCTTATGCCGTCGCCTTTCAACAGCGAGGAGGACTTTTTGAAACTTGAAAAGGCATTTTCAGAGATAAAACAGCCTAGGATAAGGCTTTTCTGTGACTTGCCCGCTATACCAAAAGGGATAAAACGCATGGGTATAAGACAGGCGGCTTTTTCGGCTCAGCACACCGTAAACGTGGAGGACGCCTGCGGTCTTATATGCGGAATGACCGTCACAAGCTGTCAGCCGTCAGTGCCTGTGGCAGTGAGCGGTGAGGAGATAACACCGCAGGTAATAAAAATTTTGAAAAACTATGGAATTGAACGCATAAATGTGCTATAATATAAGGTGTAGCTAAAAAAGCTATTATTACATCAAAATAACAGGAGGCAAAATCATGAAACTTGTCTATGCTATCGTAAACAGCGATGACACCTACGCTGTAAATAAAGGACTTCTGAAAGCCGGCATAAGAGCCACAAAGCTTTCTTCAACAGGCGGTTTTCTTATGTCAGGAAACATCACTTTTCCTTGATGGAAATACATTAAGCAAAACATCTTCCGTAGATTTCACACCGGAATGGGTCAGTGAGCCACAGCAGTTCAGCTGTGATT
>OGFM01001114.1_pt1 | contig 18103 bp, 16 predicted proteins | sample 1570871 | NCBI WGS metagenome assembly OGFM01 (sample SAMEA2581957, study PRJEB24529) | metagenome | biome: Human gut stool | place: China | collected 2011
TATAATACGTTATACATGCTAAGTTTATAGCACATGTTTTGACCCCAACATCATTTAAATCCTGTTATTGTATATTTAAAATAATAGCTGAAGCCCCATTGCTATGACCCACATATATGCACAGGTCTTTGGAATCATTAATAATCCAACCTTTGGTCTGGTCTTACTAAGTAACGTTACAGGAAGATAACAGCCAAAAGAGATAATAATAGCCGCAGCCATCCTGGTCATATGGTATCCATAGGTATTTCCTGAAATTATATACAGAATGATTACACCTATACCGGTAATTGCAAAAACCGAATTTCTTATAATGGATAATTTGATATTTCCATCCTCTGTACACCAGTTATTCTGCGGAAGCATACAGATTACAATTCTTACTACCGCCGATATCCATATAACAGCCTCCAGAATCACCGGCAGCTTCAATTCCGGAAATGTAAACTTCCAGATATACATTAAAATAATATAAAATACAGTCATTGTGATAGACGATACCTGCAATCCTATTCCCAGCTGTCTCTTTATCTTATCATTACTTCCGCACACTGCCCGGATGATTCTAGGTACCAGATGGAAAGCATCCCCTCCGCAAAGTGTCAGCGTTAATATTCCATACAGGATAAATAAGGTCTTTCCCTGCGAAAAAAAGAAAAACAGCATTGCCGCAATCAGATCAAAAATCAGATATGCCGCATCAAAAACTGCTTCCATTACATCCGGAAGCTGTGGTTTATAATTGTTCTTTTTCATGATTAATCCTGCTCCCTTCCAATCAATTGACTATAACACAAATAATTTCCGATAAAAATAATTCCTGCCAATGCCAGTGCCAGCCCCAGTCCGGAATAAAAAAATGCAATAAATATCTCCGGAAATATACCGGCTGCACGGAATCCTATTCCTCCGCTCATCATACAGGTCATAATTAAATATGCTTTCCAGTCAAAGAAATGCCAGAATGGCCGGCGCTCTTCGTATCCCAGTATCCTTTTTGTGTGCTTTTTGCTCATCTTAAAAAACATTAAGCCAAACAGAAGAAATACAATCAGCGACATCAAATATAAATACCATTTTCTTTCAACCTTCATATATGACATCACCCCCAGGCGTGCAACATTAAACCCGGCTATCATCCACACAATGCCTGCAATCAGCAGTAATGTCCTTTTCCTTACACAGAGCTTAGTCTTCATCTGCCTGCCTCCTTACTCTTTTTCAGCTGTTCTTCTGCGTTGCAACAGATCTTGTCAAATATATTGATACATATACGCTTTTCCTCTTCTGTCAATCCACTTAAGACATTCCGGGCAAACTGCTTTTGTGCGTTTATTCCTGCTTCTACGATCAACTCTGCCTTATCTAACAAGACAATCTCAATATGCTTTTTATTATCTTCACTTTGTATTTTTCTGATAAGTCCCTTGTTTTCCAAAGCCTTCAATGAAGTTGATACATGAGATTTTGTGGATTTTCGTATCTTTACTATTTCAGCCGCGGTATTATGCTGCGGATTATTGTGCAGGAACATGAGTATATCATATTCTATCTGTGTTAATCCGTAACGGTCACATACCTCTCCTGAAAGCAATTCATAATAGCTGATAATTGTTTTATGCTTATCCCAAAAGTACATCTCAGCCTCCTTTATCGTTCTATTTAGAACGATTTTATAACAATGCTACCATACTGTCAATAAATTTATAAAGAATTTATATATGATTTTCTGAGTGCCGCATAGGAAATCACATTATAACTCTTTCATCCTGAGCCGACAACTTCTTCTTTTCTTCCATAAGCAACTTCCCTTCTCTGAACGGGTCTTTCCGGCAGACCTGATATCACAGGCAGGAATATCGTGTTTTGTTTCACTGCTTTTTCTAATTTTTACACCCCAAAACAATTGCCGTTGATTTTGATGGTACACTCCGCTTCAATGAATGACCGGAACTTGGTCAGCCAAACCAGGTACTGATTGCATACCTCCAGAAAAGGAAACGAAATGGCAATAAGCTCATTCTCTGAACCTGCCGTGCCGGTGAAGCACTGTCAAAGGCTGTTGAATGGTGTCATTAACAAAATCTGGAATTTGATACCATCAATGACAACCTTCCTGAGATTATTAAGTTCTACGGACACCAACAGCAGAAAGATATCTTGTGATTATTATATTGATGACCGGATGATGAAAATGCCAGAGAATATGTAATATCCTTCTCTGGCATCCTGAATATAAATTATAGCGAATTTCTTATTAACGAATATGCTTGTGGCATAGAATTAATTATTAGTTTATCTGATACTGCAATACTTCCTGTTGGAATTTGTGGGCTATTCTGCATCCACATAGCAGGATAAACATATACTTCTCTTTTCTCACTGTTTTTAACGCAATAGATTTTCTGATTCTCGCACATAATATCAAAATCAGCATCTAACAGCGCATTTTCTTTTACTCCAAGTATAAGACGAACTTGTTCCTTATACTCGATTGGTTTAGCAAGTTTCTTGGTCTTGCTCCAGTCAAGCAACTGCCCTGCCAAATGCCTATCCAATTTGTTATGCACTCGCTGATTCCAATAATGTTTCAAGCAATCATGGCATGCTGTGGCACAATTCTTACTGCATTGTAATATTTTAAATGTTTCGTTCATCAAATCGGCTATTCTTCCCGCTAACATCGAACTATAACCGGCTCCACTTGACAAACTATCAAACAAGAAAATATCAACACATACCTTGTCTGGATCATATCTTAATCGATAACCACTCTTCATATCACTGAATTCAATATCCAATAACTGCCCTGCTGCTAGCACCATTGCCTCAGATAGACTTTGTGCCGCACTTTCAATCCATAATCCCTCATGCATTGTATTAATTTGGGTTGGATCCAATTCAATCTCTACAAGGATCATATCAGTCAAAAATTGATATCCTAAAAATGCAGTAACAATTCTATCAGAAGGATGCTGACATTTTGCTCTAATTCTTGGATGTCTATACGGTTGGTCTTTTTTCTGCAATTCAATCATATTATCACCAGGAATAGCAGCACCGCATTCAGTACAAACAGTAAATCCCTCATTTTGAGGTCCTTCGTTTAAAATAGTCAAAGGCTGATCTGTTAGACGTCCATAACGAATCATTGAGTATTCTGAAGATTTTTTCATTTCCTCATCTTTAATGGGTGAAGCATAACTAGGAAGTTCCGCATATGTCATTTCAGCATCTGCTTCCGCCTCTCTAATACTAGTTCCTCCTTCCGGAGCAAATCCCCATGGCTTAATCATATGCTTATACTGAATACTCTCTTGTCTACAAAACGGACATACTTTCCCTGGATTTTCAGTGCCTACCCAATTACAAGAACTATTTTCACAATAAAAAATAGAACGATAATACTCCTTACTATCAAAGTATTTACGAGCAGGATGTGCTTTATCTTCATCTCTAAATTTTGAATGAAAGTTGTAAATTCCACCTGACTTATAGGTCTTCTTATTAACAACAATGAGTCTACCCGGAGCATACTCACTAATTGCCATGTCCAATGCTCTATCAGGTTCTTGCTCAATCTTATCTCCCGTTCTGTTTTCAATACTAAATCCCACCACGTTTCTTGGAAATGAATATGTAGGGAATATACCTTCTTCCAAGAAAACATCTAATATTTTCTTCTCATTATCATTGGAATCAAAATAATCATCCTTAAAATCGTATACCTTTCTCTGCAAAGTCTCTAAAGCTTTTACCAGCAACTGCTTTTGCTCTTCAACATGAGAATAATCTCTTCCAGGAACCAAAGATTCTAATTCTTGTTTTGTAAATGACGTATTTTCAAGGAAATCAAAAAATAAGTTTAAATGATTATTAATAAAATCTATAATCCCCATTGCATTAGCAGAAACACCATATTTATTGAGATACTCTGATACATATATTACATTTAGATGTCGATATATCAGCTTTTGATTATCTGTATCAATAAAAGGATGCCGTGGTTCTCCTGCAATAATCTTTTCAGGATGATTAAAATAATAGCTATCATGAGAACCATTATCCGTATATGTAACAATAGTAGATATCGCAGATCCTCGGCGACCGGCTCGACCAGCTCTTTGTTGATAATTTTCTCTCATCGGAGGTATATTTCTCAATCCTACTGCCGTTAATGAGCCAATATCAATACCAACTTCCATTGTAGTTGTACAACTAAGCACATCTACTGGTCCTTTGTCATCGATATATACATTTTGAAATCTCAGTTCGTATTCTTCTGTAGTTGACCACATATCAATCCGCTGATCTTTGTGTGAAAGTTGTGCTGTGTGTTCCTCTGTATTAATTCTCGTCATCAACGCATCTTTCTTACCTTCTACCGCATCTAAAATCGGTTTTCTCCAAAAAGACAAACCTTCAAACTCATTATCTGTCATCTGTATTGGTTCACCATTGCAACACCATACACATTTATTCCATAATGTATATGGGAATACTCTTCCACAGCTCGGACATTTATACCACTTTTGTTCATCATCATATTTCAAAGTAACTAACTGAGGATTAATATATAAATTTTCATTGTCATCCTTTCCTTTTTGCGTGAATTTTAGTAATTGTTTATATAATACTGACTGTTTCGCTTCATCTATGCCTTTCTCCCTAAATAGTTTCTCAAAACGATTAGGGAATTTTCCTTCTGGATCAATACCAAAACGTGGGATGTTAGTAATACTTCTACGAACATTCCTGTTTATGTCATAATCATAAGCATAACTATCAGTAAGCACTTCTGCAGTCCATGCAGCAAAAATCGCATAAAATTCGTCCTCAGATAACTTAATTTCATTATCTTCAAAGCATTCAATAACTTCATCAATCAAATCATAATTGCATGGCTCAATCCAACACAATCCCAAATCAGTAAATGATCTAAAATTACTACATAATATTTTTAGCAAATATCTCGAATATAACTCAGGGACTGTAGCAAACTTTTGCTTTTTCATTTCTGCGTAATCAATATTTCTGGCTCTTCTCCCCCTTCTCTCTTGTCTTTCAATCACTTCTTTCATCGTCTGAAGATGATCATGCATATCCTTTTCATCATTCCCATAAAAAAAGCGTAATTTATTATCAAGTGCAACCTTTAAAAAAGCTACATAAAGTAAATCCATGCTTGGGTCTCTATCAGCTGCCTGTGCCCAATTTGTCAGTTCTTTTGCTGAAACTGTAATTGCTTTTCTCATAGCATCTTCATCTGCAACCGAAGTAAGTTCTTTTGCCAATGTTGCAGCTCTTTGTCTACTATCAGAAAAGAGAAGAACTTTCCTTCCAGCATTTGGCGTAAATTCTAATTTTTCTGCATCTGTAATTACAGGTGGTTGTATCATTAATTGTTCTGAAACCAAATGAAAAAATGGTTCATTACCTTTAGTCGCAAAATCAGAAACATGTAAATGCATTTTTTTACATCTTGGACATGATCCAAATGTAAAAATATTTGGTGATTCTTTAGGACATTTTGTACTGTATGCAACGTGTAAGTAATTTGGTTCTCCGGCATGAGTATCATCTTGTTCAATTCTTCCCGCAATAGAATTCAACCATCCAATTTTAACATCCCTTTTACTATCACTCATATTATCCGGAATAATATAATAATGTACCTCTTTAAAATTTTGTTCAAAAACAATACCTTTTTTATTCCATACAAAACGCGCTTGGGGCTCCATTTCATCAATGTATCCTCTTAAAAACAACGCTCCACAAGTACGGTCATTCAGCAATTCATATATTTTTCCTCCACAACGACAGACATCCTCATGTTTCCCAATATATATTTTCCCCAATGGAATATGCGATGAGTGCTTCTTTTCTGTACAATTGGGATTTGCACATGCATAAATTCCAGAAATACCTCTAAACATCATATGAAGCCGAGATGGGAATAACACCTGTCCATCTTTTCCCTTAGCCAGTGGTGCTATTGATAGTAAAACACTAGTAGCCTTCTGCGCAACCCATTTCTCTTCACCTGGAAAGACCTTATCTGCCAACTCATCATACGATATAGCATTTCCGCGACAACACTCCATAATCTTCAACAATGGTTCAATCTTTACTAGAACATCATACAACCATTTTTCAACCATTTTTTCATCAGAAAAATCACAATCATCTACCGGTAATTCCATTAGTTCACACACTTTTTTTATAGCCATCAATTTATTTTCCGAATGTAAACTATCTATATCAAATGATGCTATGGCGCTGGCATTTATTTTCTTCGCCTCTTCGTATTTTACATCCTCCCTTTCTCCAGTAATAATTTGTATATTGGAGCTTTCAGCATCACTTAATGCTGTTAAATCACAAACAAATTTCCTTACCTTATTTTCTTCATTCTGTGGAATACTTGCACTTGTCAAGATAAATTGAATTTTGTTCCTTGACACACCTAATTTATGCAAAAATCTACGAATCAACAGTGCTACTTCACCACCTGAAGCGCCTCGGTACATATGTGCCTCATCAATAATAAAGAGCAGTCTGTTTTCTTCTGACATATTCAGCCATTCTTTTGTATCATCCCACAAACTCTGCTCTTCTTGTCTCATCAACATGTACTCAAGCATAGAATAATTGGTTATAAGAATGTCCGGTGTATTACATTGCATTTCAAAACGAGTTATCAGTTCCGCATCTCTATTGTCAGTAATATGTTTTCCTTCAATCAAACCATCAACAAAAGTCTCTAAACTATATTTTGAAGGATATTTTCCCATTGTCTTTAATTGTTCAATGGTTTCTTCATCTCTATATATAAGATTCTTTCTAAGCGTTTCTGATAGTGCTTTATCCTGCTCACGTCTCATATCCCCCGCATATGGAGTTCGCCCTGTATACATACCAAACTGCGGTCGTCTTTCACTTCCAGTATAATCAAGAAACATTTTATAAAAACTTTCTGTTCCTATCATTTTCCTTAGTCTACCTATTTGATCTGAAACTAATGCGTTCATTGGATACAACATCATTGCTCTTACACCACGTTGTTTCCAAGAAGATTGATTTTGATTAGCTTCTGCAATAAGCTTTGTTACCATTGGCCACATAAAACATTCCGTTTTACCAGAACCAGTTCCTGTAGCAACAAATAACTCCTTTCCACTGTAAAAATTTTCTATTGCCTGAATCTGATGAATATATGGACTACAATATACCCCCATCTTCTTATCGATCATTTGGAATAAAATATCCTTTACATTCTTCGGAATCTTATCACTTTTACTTATTCCATTGAGAACACTTACATATGCGGGATTTGCCTCAATATAAGGCTCCTTCCATAATACTCCTTGCTTCTCCAATTCATCTCGGCATAATTCTCTTAATTCATCATTCTTACCAAAATATGCGGTTTCGATATAATCAATCAGTCTTTCTTTTAGTGCCTCATGTGTATTAACAATACTATACTCATCCATTATTCCTTCTCCTTTAACCTTATCCCCAGTCCATTTTCAAGAAGTCCTTTTATCTCATCCCAAACTTTTAGAGGTACTACAAAGTTCAATTTGTCATCAAAGCTTAGCTCAGGCCAACAATATGTTTCTAGAATATGTTCCTCTCGTAAAGGCAAACGACAGAACAATTTGAGTAGAATTACGGAACCTTTATGCTCATACAATGCATTCATTTGATTTTCATACATTTTGCGAAGTCCTAATATCACTCTTCTCTCTTCTTTACCTTCGGATAATAACTCATTAAGCTTGCATATATACATTTCACCATTTTCAAATTTAAGTAAATAATATTCATGCAAATCATTATATAGCGATAATCTGATTAGATGAAACATCCTAGATTTATTCAGATTATCTTCCCACGATTGATAGGGTGCTCTTTTAGCTGCACTGTTAAAAATTTCATAATTGCTAATATCATTTGCTTTGGACCATTTCGCTTTTTTATACAATCTCGATATGTACTCATCTATATCAATTACAGAACAAAAGTCTATATTCATGCCTTCTGCATGTACATCTTCAATAATACGTGTAATTCCAATTGCTTGACTCTTCTTAGCGCAACTTGTTAATCCAAATATCCGAACTATACCACTTGCACAAGGTTGCATCTTCCCCTCCGGTAAAATTACATTCATTTTATTGTCCAATTCAATAAGCTCTCCCCCGAATATCATCTTATTTCGAATATCGATGACCATTTCAGAAATCCTATCTTCAATTTCTTTATCGGTAGACGATATCCATTGCTTACATTCAGGAAGGCATTCTACAAACCCTTTTAAGACTTCTTTTCCGCGACCAAGAATATATGCTTTACTTTTAATATCATTACTCTCAGATGTTCTATCCATGATACATTCTCTAATCCAATATCCCAATGCAGAGTACACTAACCTACCGGCGTAATAAGAACTCAATTCATCTCTATATGGAAAAAGGTGCAGATCCTTTTGCATCATTTCAACCATATTCTTGTTCATCGCATCACCACCTACTTATTGATGTAGAATTCACTTTTTTCTATAATAGCCATTGCGTTTTCATTTGTTTTATAATCAAACGCCATAGAAACAACCGATTTCAAAACATCACCTATTTGTTCTTGCATGACATCAAAATAAATGTTTAGGAAAAAGCAAAAATCCAATGCAAGCTTCTTGCTGACTATGTGATTTTGTACCAATCCTCTAAAATATTTGTTATAATATTCCTTGCATTTCGATACATCATACTCCGCAACCATGCTATCTAAAGAATACTTTCCTATCCATAAAGCCTGCTTCTTCTTAAAATGAAGATAACTACCTATATCCATAGTGATAGCATAATTATTTACCCCACCAGACATCATTGATAGATGCACCAATGTCGCTATACCTGCAATTATCACTTTTCTAGGACATTGCCTACATATTATTGAAAAAGCAATCTCATCATAATCATCCAATAATCCTGGTAAATACACCACGTGACTATCTGATTCATTAATAATTCCGACTATTTTATCAACATCATCTTTCTGTCTACCCATCTGAATCATTAATGGTGTTTTCTCATCAATAAGTGCTGAAATACAAGATGCCATTTGATATGCAACGTCATCTGTTACAATAATCGCTTTATTACTTAGGAGAGCAGAAAGAAGTATAGATGCAATTTCTGATGATTCATCGAAATAAACAGATATGTTATCACTTAAATCATCAAACAGATCAATTGCATTTTCTGATGCCTCACACTCTTCTGTATCTTCCTGTAGTTCATCAGCATTCATTACAATACTCGTAAATGAGGTATTAGTGGCAATAGTGTCACCTCTCACTTCTAGTTTACTCAAAAGAATAGTGTCCACCTTTTTTTGAATAATGTGTTGTTCAAAATTATCAAAATATTCCTTCTCATATGCTTTCAGTCGACTCATAAACTCCTGAAGCTGCTCTGTTTCTTCTTGTAGTAACTTCAATTCTGATTCCAACTGTATTTTTCTATCAGTATTATTTTGTAATTCGGAAAGAAGTCCTTCTATTGCATTATCTAACTCAATCTTTTTTTCCTCAAACTGTTCTTGAAGCTGTTTCTCCTCTTTTGCAATTTTATCTTTTAGCTCTGCTCTCTTCTGAGCTTCATCATCAGCCAACGTTAACTCTAAATCATGCTGTCTTTTTTCGTGTAACATTTTAAACTCTTTATCTTCTTCCATTTGACGTGACATATTCTCTTTATCAAATTCCACACGCCATTTTTCAGTTAGCTCCTCTTTTTTATGACTAAACTGTTCCTTTATTTTTTCTAGTTCGTCAGCCAACTCTCGATTCTGCTTTTTTAATTCGGAATATTTTCTCTCAACTTCTCTTTTTTCTTTCGATAATTGAGCTATTTCCTGAGTATATTTCTGTTCGACACGTTTTTCTGCTTTAGCAGCTGCATCCGTAATTTCCTTTTTATGCTTTTCAATTTGCATAATCTGATTTTCAATTGCACGCGAGCAGTCTTCATCTAATGTTACTCCTTGTAACTTAAGCATCATAAAATAGAAGTCTACCGGTACATCTGTTGATGACACATCAACAACTTTAAAATACAGTTCAACTAATTGTTCTGCATTATATGCCTTTAACTCTTTATTAGAAATTGAGGGCTCAATATATTCTGTCAACGCCTCTTCAAACTTACTTTTATAATTTTCTAAAAGGCAAACTATAACGCCTTTATATGTAGCATCCTCTTTTTGGAATAAATCAAATGCTATTCTTGGCATATATAATTTTACAACGCTTGACTTTTTGTCTGGACGATTCGACCCTAGTTGTTTTACATACTTCTTATAAAAATCCGGACGATCCTTAATTGGCTTTAGTAAAATTTCTATATCTGCATGTTTACATGCAATCTGTATATCCTTAATGTCAAGCATATCTAGTATGCTAAAGTCAATTTCGCCCATAGTTCCCCTCCAATTCTAATAATGATATTACTGGTTTTGAAATCAAATTCGCCTTCAAAAGTCTTTGAATCTCTCTATCTAACTTCTCATTTCCATTAAGTAAGCTAACTAATCTCTTCCTTATTTCAAACGGAATTTTAATAAACTCTTTATTTTGATTAAGCACAATGCATTTCCATATGCTTTCAAAATCAGATCTATTATTTTCAACTGTTTCTATACTCTCATTATACAAAATTCCCAATAATCGTTTACTTTGTATAATTAAAATGGTGTCATTCTGTGATAAATTATCTACTTGAATTTCAATTAATCCTGTATTATTTTTAACTTCACCATTTTCATGAATAACTATTACATCAAAAACATTATTTCCTGATATTTGTATTCCAGAACTTTTTATTTCCTTAATTCCTTCAATTACTTGACTCTCCCCACCGTTTTTTACTATGATATCTGCATTTTGTGATACATATAAAATTCTTTCTTTGGTCAATAACACACCATTAGAAATATATTTCCTGTCAATGTTAATTACGGTCTCACTAGTATCCATATAGACTCTTGTAACTTTATCATCAATGAAAAGTTCATTATATAATGCTCTATTTCCCTTAAATTCATATACCTTTGGTTCTTCATTTCCCGAAGAGATATAGCCATACACAGTTTTAACATTTTCATCCACAACATAACCATCTTCGTACATTATCACCGGCGGCCACATAGGTACAAATTCTGGTTTCTTTTCCAATAAGTAAACTTTCAAATTGTTCCTCAAGTACTGACACAACGTTTCATACTGAGAATCTATTATACTTGATGTAAAATATCCTTTATACACATACCATTTATTATCCTTTAATCCAAGGACACCTACCTTTTGCATGTTAATTCCAGGAACAAAAGCAGGTAACGTTGGCTGTCTTCGTACCCAATAATACTCCGTATCACATGAAATGGTATCACCATGCCTAATTTTCTTTCCTCCCTGTTCTGTCACTGTAAAAATCGCTCCATCAAATGAAAAACCATCCGCATAATCCGACCAGTTTTCAGACAACAGCGATTCCATTTTTTCAGGAAGATAAGTTATACTATAATTTCTTCCATACATCGGAATATAGTCTATTCCAATCAGGGTTGTCTCCTTTGACGAGAACCGTTCATCGCTAACACGATACTTTGTTTTTCCATCTAAAACAACAAGTGCATTGCATTCCCTTGCAATTCTCATTAATGATACAGACATTTTCCTAAAGCCAATATACAACCTAAAATATTCTTTATCTTCATATCGTAAATATAAAGGCAATCCCATTCTCTGATATAAGGAACTTGATGGAATCGCATCAACTCTTCTTTCACACTCTGCTGAAATATCAGTCTTTTTATAATGACTAAAGAAATTAGCATATTTACTTCCAGTTAAATGAACAGGCTCCCCACATTCCGGACAGATAAAGCGATTTTTAGAATAATAACTCGACCTGTTATACTCATCCGCATTTGCTTCTTTTAGTTTTCCACGCTCATAAAAATCAATTGCAGTTTTCATCGCTCCTCCATTATCCAGATTTTCTATTTACTTAATCTTTTTGCATACTCATATAGTCTCTTTATTTGAGCATCCGGTTCATTTGCGTATTCACTTCCAAATAATTCAGAAAATCCCTTGTATGAGCTGAAACCTAACATATAGATTGCCATGGCCATTGCAATATCATCCGATTCCATATTTAAACTACTAGCAATTTGATTAAGCTCCTCCACAACTGTATCATGTGGAACTCTATCTTGATTATCCTGTTTCACAACTTTATCAATAACACTCGGCAAAATCATGCACATCTTATAAAATGCATCCTCTTCTCCAGAAACCAACGCATAAAAATTATCTAAACTTACTCTTCTGATTCTACGATGGGATACTTTCTTTCCATCTACCGTTGTCTCCCACTTTATATTCTGGGATTTTTTTGCAATAGCTTCTACCAAAAAACATGCACAATCATCATCATCCAATAACTGACTTTGCATTTTAATATAAGTCTTTCCAGCAGAGGCAGAGTTCATTGTATTATGTTTATTTTTCATTTCAACATAAATGGTGTGAACAACATCTCCATCTGGCAAAACGATACCATCTTCATTTTTATAAATTACATCCCATCCACCTTCTGTTCCATTGTCCGGCACTGTACAGTTTTTAATATATTGAAAAATACGTTGATGGAAATATCCGATATCATTATTATTTGCTTTATCTCTCTGTCTAAATATTTCATTTCCAACCATTTCTTCCCAAGAAGTTTGATAAACGGTTTTATCAAATATCATCTTAATTGGGTCAATAATATTATGATTAAATCTCTTTATATCAAATGATTCGAGTTTCTCGCCATATTTTTCAATTGTTGCTGCAACATGTTGTACAAAATCATTTTCGCTTATAAAACTTAAAGTCCATTCCATTAGATTGCCTCCTTAATCTCTTTTTCTTTTTCAGTTAATTCCAGCGTCTTCTTTATCTCAATCGCAATATCATGTGCTAAGCTAACTGGAACAGCATTTCCTACTTGCTTATATTGAGACATAACATTTCCACAGAATTCCCATGAATCAGGAAACATTTGACATCGTGCATTCTCCCTTACTGTGAATGGTCTTGCTTCTATAGGATGACATCTTTCTGTCTGCTTCTGAGACGGAGAAGTAAGCACTGTAAGAGATGGTTCATCTAAACTCATCCTTCTAAGAATCCCTGTTCTTCCACCTTCCATATCCCAGCAACTCTTCATATACTCCTTTGCTATTTCTGGATCAATATCACGCCAATATCCTCCCGGAGGTACCATTTCAAATATTTTTCTCTTCTTCTCCCCATATGGTACTCCTGGTCCATCTGGACAATCCAAAAGAACATCTCTTAATACAGGTTTATACTCATGCGGTTTAGGAAAACTAAAAGATATCTTCTTTGCCAAATCATTCCTAATACCTATCGTAATAAGCCGCTCTCTTTTTTGAGGTGCGCCATAATCCCAAGCATTCAATACTTGCTTCGTTATGGAATAACCTGCATTTTCAAATATACGAAGCATTGTTGAATATGTTTTTCCATGATCATGGGTCAATAAGCCACGAACGTTTTCAAAAAGAAACATTTTCGGCTGTAGCTTTTCCAAAAAGACTGCATAGTGATAAAACAATGTACCTCTTGCATCTTCCAGCCCTAATCTCTTACCTGCATAAGAGAATGCCTGACACGGAGCTCCGCCAGAAAGAAGACTCAACTCCCCCTTTTTAATACAAAAATATTTCTCCAAGTCCAGACATGAAATATTAGCAATATCATCATTAATCACATTCCATTCAGGTCGGTTTCTCTTAAGTGTATCTGCTGCATCTTTATCAAATTCAATTAATCCGATGGTATCAAACCCTGCACTTTCCACTCCTAGTGCTAATCCGCCTGCGCCTGCAAACAATTCAATCGTTGTAAACATTTTTTTACCTCTTTAATTTAATACTTAGTTTTATTTCTTTACTGATTTACAATCTTCAGTTTCAACCAGCTCCATAATATCTTCAATTTGGCAGCTTAACACATTACATATTTTGCATAATACCTCTGTTGAAACATTTTCATTTTTTCCCATTTTTGCCAGAGCATTTGTTGTTACTCCTGCTTGTTTTCTTAATTGAGTTTTACTCATGTTGAAATCAATTAGCATTTTCCATAATTTGTTATAATTTACTTTCATGTCCGTTTTCCTTGATATACAGAGTTCCTAGTTACTATAATCAAATTATAACAAATTCGATTGAATTTCTCAATCATGTTTTGACTATTTCAACACGTCACCTGAATACATTTCCACCTACTTTACCGATACACCTATATTAATCCCTATTCTGTCCAATTATCCGGACTTAGATGAACTAAAGACAAAAAAAAGCAAAGCCACAGTCTGTTAAACACTATAGCTTCGCCGTTTCCAATTTTTCTCATCTCACATTTTTTCATTATTTTATTTTTTTCGTTACTTACACCATTTTCACTTATCTTTGACTTATTCTCTATAATTTTCTCTCTGACCGATTTGTGCTCATTCTTTTCCAATCCCCGGAATCTGCTTCCGTACAGAACTACATCAATAATCTGCGCATCAATCATCTCTTCATCAATCTTGTCCTGCACATAAGCAGCTGCCATGCCTCATTTAATACTTCGATTTTAAGTTTCGGGTTCAGTTGTTTCTTTACTCTGCCAAGAATGACGGAGATATTTCGCCCTGCTTATTCTTGCAGCAGCCAATCAGCTATATCGTAAATTACGATTCCTTCATACGTCAAATCCATGAAGTCGATGAAGATAATATTGATGTTTTTCCATTTCTCGTAACCGATTTGCTGTATTTATTATACGGTCTGCTGATAGTAATATGATCTATTAGGCAGCCTGATCAGAGAATCGTGCATCGCCTTTTCAGACAAATTTTCTATTAAATTATCATCATATGCTTTGGGAGAATTCCGAGTAAAAGCTTCAACTGATCCCTAATAATTCTCTTCATGTACCTCAAAGTAGCTCTGTGGATGATTACATACCGGACATACCTCCGGAGCCTTAGTTCCTACCACAATATGCCCACAGTTACGGCATTCCCATACCTTAACTTCACTCTTTTCAAATACCTGTGCAGTTTCAATATTCTTAAGAAGTGCACGATATCTCTCTTCATGGTGCTTCTCAATCTCTCCTACGGCCCTGAATTTTGCTGCAAGCTCAGGGAAGCCTTCTTCCTCAGCCGTTTTTGCAAAGCCCTCATACATATCTGTCCACTCGAAATTTTCGCCTTCTGCAGCCGCCGCCAGGTTTTCCTTTGTATTACCGATTCCTGCCAATTCCTTGAACCACATCTTTGCATGTTCTTTCTCATTATCTGCGGTCTTTAAAAATAATGCTGACATCTGCTCATAGCCTTCCTTCTTTGCTACAGATGCAAAATAGGTATACTTATTTCTTGCCTGAGACTCTCCCGCAAATGCCTCCTGTAAATTCTTCTCTGTCTGTGTTCCAGCGTACTTGTTTGCTGCCATTTCCTTTACCTCCGTTTTCTTTACCACTTTTTCAAAATCTGATGCCGGATGCTTGCACAAAGGACATATAAAGTCATCCGGTAATTCCTCGCCTACATATTCATATCCGCAAATTCTGCAACGCCATATTGTCTGACCGTCCTCTGTTTTTCCAACCTCCTGTGGCTTAGGCTTAATATTATTCTGATAATAATCATATGTTACTGAAGGAACATTGCTTAAAACTTCCATATCGGTTATCTCACCGATAAACATCGTATGTGAACCCAAGTCCTCTGTTTTAGTAACTGTCACAGAAATGTATGCATTTGTACCTTCTGTAATATAATAAATACCATTTGTGCCCCTGGCACACTGCTCAAATGCTTCAAACTTATTGGTATCTCTTCCTGATTGGAAGCCAAAATGTTTGAACAATTCAAATTGTGCCTTCTGACTTAAGACTGATACAGTAAATTTTCCGGTTCTTTGAATCATATCATGCGTATAATTTGCCTTATTTACACATACACTTAACTGGTTTGGTTCCGAAGCTGCCTGAATGGCTGTATTAATGATGCATCCGTTATCTTTTTCTGCTTCTTTAGCGGTCAATATAAACAGTCCATAACTCAACTTATACATTGCTTTCCTATCCATGCTGTTCCTCCTTTACCTTCTCCCTGCATTTCGGGCAAATGCCTTTAAATGAAATATCATAATCCACAAATTCAATTCCATGAGTGTTATGAATTCTTTCCAGCAAATCCGGTATTTGATCCATATCCACATCAAAAATTTCACCGCACTTTATACATCTTACATGGTAATGATTTTTCAATGTAAAATCAAATCGGTTCGGTCCATTCGGAACTTCAACCTTTCTTAATGCACCTTCCTCTACCAATATATCAAGATTTCTATATACAGTTCCTTTTCCAATTGATGGATATGCTTCTTTTATAAATTCATACACTTCATTTGCCGTAACGTGTCTTCTCATTTCGTATACGGTATTTTTTACAAGATCTTTTTGAATGGTATTTCTCCTACTTGTCATTTGTCCTCCTTATTAGGATTAGTTCTTAATAAGGATTATATACCACTATCATCCTGTTGTCAATAAAAATAGTAATAATTCTCATTATTACTATTTGCCGTCTCTGACAATAATTACACCTCCTTCCGCATCCAAGTATGTGGACAATCTTCGTCCATATGAATATCATTCAGCTCCATATATCCTTGTTTCTTGTAAAACTCTGCCACACGACACTGTGCAGACAATTCTATTCTTTTACCCCCGAGATCACTAACTGTTTTTTCCGCACCCTGCAACATCTTTTCACAAAATAGCGACCATAAAAAGCGATTATGCTTGCTATGGAAATCAACTTAAATTCCATTGCCCTTATCCTCTCAAACTGCTGTTATGTCTCGCCCTTTTTACTCCTGCTCCCTTATCTGACCTCTGAATTTCACAATCGAATTCTTTACCTGTATTGTCAACTGCATGAACATCTAAAATAGCAGAACGCCCTTGCAGATTTTTCATGGAATCCTGCACCCGAATCGATTTGATTGTAATATCCTCTTGCCCCAAAACAATTCGAAGTATAAGTTCTACAGCCTCATAATTATCTTCCAGACAGGCAGTCATAAAATCATCATCCATATATCGAAACAATTTCAGTCGCTCTAAATCCTGCTGATGTGTCTGTTCTGTTGTACTCAAACCTTCACCTTCTTTCGCTATTCTAATTATACATCAGTCATTCACTTTTGAAAACCGACTTTTTTAAAAATTTTAGTTCTACTATCTCGTAGCACCTGCAATCTCATGAAAGGTCGTATTAAACAACTGATACAATTCACTGTCTTTTTTCATGGTGTTATCAAAGGGAACAATCTTATCCCCAAAACGGATAAGTCCCATTCCGGGGTCTGCACCATTGACACAGGCAAGCTGTTCCGCTGATATGTCAAACAAATCTTCCACAGCTTCTTTATCCATCGTCCCCTGATCCAGTAAAAGCATAAATTCTGAGTTGGATACCATTGTTTTTGTGGAACGATTGCGTTGTGCATCAATAAGGTTCTGACTCATACCGGTGCAGATACCGCCACGTTTACGCACCTCACGCCACATTTTCTCCAGTGCATGAAGACTGTACTCCTCTCCCCATAACTCGTGCATTTCATCCACATATACCCAAGTCGCAACACCATCCCATTTCCGTTCTTCAATAACTTCCGGTTTCCAATGATAAGGTTTTTGGACACCTTATTAAATCCATAGCAGTATCCTTGATTATCGTTAATCTCCTGCACATTAAACGGAATAAAAATGGAAAGTTCTTCGGATGTTATCGTACGCATGGTATCCACAAATCTCGCCCCTGTCGGCAAAGAAATATTTAATGCATCCAACTGTTTATGGGAATGTGGCATAATGTCCATGTTGTGGGTCTGACCGATAATCTTAATCTTCTCGGTACGCTCCTCCAGTTCGTCCATGGAATTTGCTTTC
>OGFM01001117.1_pt1 | contig 18047 bp, 18 predicted proteins | sample 1570871 | NCBI WGS metagenome assembly OGFM01 (sample SAMEA2581957, study PRJEB24529) | metagenome | biome: Human gut stool | place: China | collected 2011
CTTGCAGTTCATTTCTCTCATCTTCACTTTCCGTTGCTTTTGCTTAAATTGTGCATTGTTTTAGGCACACATTTGCTACCCTTCAACTTGCAAACGGAACAGACATTTATACTGTAAGCAAGATGCTTGGGCATACAAATGTCAAAACAACTCAAGTATATGCAAAGGTTGTCGATGAAAAGAAAAATAAAGCAGCCAATGCTATTCAAATAGATATTGAAAATGATAAAACTTAATTCGATAACATAATATGAATACCAAATATTTTGAACATATTGTAGTATATCTGTCCGTTCTTGTTGTTTGTGTCATCATTGCGTTGTTTGCAAGAGTGGTTGCCTTACGTTTAGGGGTTGATGAATTTACTGCACAAATAGTCTTTTGGAGTGTTGTTGCCATAGGCATCATCATTTATTCTATATTGTCTATTTTGGTTGAGGGACTATTTACGGCATTAGTCAAGTTTTTCTTTCCAAAGAAACAAGAAGAGAAAACAAATGATAAAGCATCCGACGCTGGGGCTGGACAAGTAGTAGACGGTGTTGGCAGTCCATCTTCCGCACAACAGCAACAATCAATGGACTTTGACTCAATTCGGCAACAGCAACAAAAGTTAATGGACCAGAAAGTACAAGATAAATGTGCTATAGCTATTAAATATACTCAACAGCAATTCGCACCTTATGTTTCAGATAAAGATTTGCTCAAGCTTTGTGAATATATAGAGTTGTACTCCGCTAAGCTTCCCTTATCACACGTTGAACCAATTAATATTAAAGGTTTAGTTGCCTTAGACCTGTTTCATTTTGGTTGGAATATATGGAACCATTTTAGAGTTGGCAAACAAGATGAAATTTCGCAGTTCCTTAAGCAGGTTTTTGCCATCACATTCAAAGATGTGGAAGTTGGAAGCATAAAAAGCCATCTCCGTGATGATGAGAAGAAAGGCACTATACCTATTGTACAAAGCCTTTCAGACCACCAAATAACAGAATAACACACAAACCTATTGTGTTTTTATAGTGTTTCTTCAGTGTCTTAGGACACAGAGGAAACACTTTTTTCATTTGCACCGTAAAAATCAATAACAAGTATTATGGTACAAAATGAAATCACTTTTGAGAACTTGCCAAAGGCAGTTGCTCACTTAGTCAGCGAAATTGCTGAAATCAAGAATTTAGTATGTAAAGGACAAAAACCTATTGTCCCTCCCAAACGTATTCCTATTGGAATAGATGATGCGTGTAAACTAATAGGGAAAGCCAAGCCAACAGTTTACACCTTAGTACGAAAACGCTTACTACCTTGTTATAAGAATGGTAAGCATCTCTATTTTTTTGAAGATGAGTTGTTGGCATGGATTGAAGGAGGTAAGAAAAAAACTGTTGCCGAAATCAACGAGGAGGCAAAAACTTTTATCTCTGAGAAACATTCTGATTCTTCCCTTTTATAAATATATGTATTATGGAAAAGGAAAGAGCTGAAGGGCGAGCCAAGCAATCTAAGAATGAACGCATAGAGCAATTCTTGAAAGAGCATTATGCTTTTCGTTTTAATACAGTTAAAAGTAGAACAGAGTTTCGAGAACAAGATTCTAATACTTCATTCCGTCCTCTTACTAAGTATGATATTAATTCTATGCGTCGGCTGGTAGATGGGACTTTGGGAATATATACTCCAGCAGATAATATTCGAGCAATATTGGAGAGCGACTTTTGCAATAAAGTTAACCCAATTCGTGAGTATTTGTTGAATCTTCCAAAGCCTAAAGGTGAAGATGAATCTGAAATTATAAGGTTGGCAAATTGTGTTGTGGTGAGAAATCCTGATAAATGGAAACACTACTTTGTAAAATGGTTGGTTGCTGTCGTAGCCAATGCTATGGATGATTTACAGTGTCGTAATCATACATGTTTAGTTCTTACAGGTGAACAAGGAAAATTCAAAACAACTTTCCTTGATTTACTCTGTCCAGAAGAACTGAAGAGTTATCTTTTCACAGGAAAGATTGACCCACAAGGAAAAGATGTACAAACACTGATCGCAGAATATCTTTTTATCAATATTGACGACCAGCTAAAGGCACTCAATAAGAGAGATGAAAATGAATTGAAGAATCTGATAACGACACCAAGAGTAAAATATCGTAGACCATACGACACTTACATAGAAGAGTATCCTCACTTAGCAAGCTTTATGGCATCTGTTAATGGTAATGATTTTCTGACGGATCCGACAGGCAGTCGTCGCTTTCTACCTTTTGAGGTTGAGCACATTGATATTGATGCTGCTAAAGAGGTTAATATCAATAAGGTGTACTCCGAGGCAGTTGAATTGTGGAGAGTTGACTATCATTACTGGTTCAATGAAGAGGAAATAGCTGAACTGCATCAAGAAAGTGAAGGTTTCCAAGTACAGACTGTTGAATATGAAATGCTTCTTAAAGGTATGGAAAAGCCACCAGCAACCGAAGAGAGTTATATGACCACTTCTGAAATCCTAAACTATTTGCGTGGATATACAACGCTTAACCTAAGTGAAAGGAGAATGGGAGAAGCCTTGAAAAAGGCTGGTTTCTTGCGGAAATCCAAAAGGATAGGTGGCAATCCAATGTATGTCTATCATATACGCAAGATAGTTCCCAACCCTTTTATCCAAAGTTACAATACTAATTATTAATACTACTTTACTACAAAGAGGGATAAGGCATTGAAAGAAAAAAGGTTAGACCGTAGTAAATAATTAAATAAGGTGTTACTACCGCATTACTACCAGCCTATCATATACATGTGCAATGATTACTACAAAGATAGTTAGTACTACATGTTTTTCTTTCATTGTCAATGACTTACAAGAATATCACATTGTAGTAAGTAATAAACTTAAAAGTTACAAGTATGACAATAGATGAAATTAAAGCAATATCAATTAAAGATTACTTAGGTAGTATGTCTATATACCCTATAAAGAATTATGGCTATTACGGAATGTATAAAAGTCCATTCCGAAATGAACATACTCCAAGTTTCAAAGTTGATTATAATCAAAATCTATGGTATGACTTTGCACTTGATGAAGGTGGGAGTCTTATAGATTTAGTTATGAAATTACATAATTGCAGTTTAGTACAAGCTATAGAGTTGTTTAATGGCAAACAAAATAACCTACCAAAATTTTCCATAGCTAATAGCAAAACAATTTCTCCAAGCCAATCACGTATAGAGGTTGTCGGCTCTACCAACTTATGCCATCCGAATCTCATAGAATATTTCACACATAGAGGAATCAATCTGAACATTGCGAAAAAATATTGTAGGGAAATCCATTATAGAATTGGTTATAAGAGTTTTTACGCAATAGGCTTTCCAAACAATTCTTATGGGTATGCGTTGCGCAATCCATGCTTCAAAGGGTGTTTGCCTCCTTCCGATGTGTCGTATGTTCCCAGTCCTTCAGAACAAATCAATCTGTTTGAAGGTTTTATGGATTATCTTAGTCTGCTTACGATGAGTCCAGATGAAGAGAAGAAAGCTACACTGATACTGAACTCGATTAATAATATCAAAAAGTCAAGATTTTTTCTTTCAAAGCACAAGTTCATCTGTTCATATTTAGATAATGATGAAGGAGGAAAGCGGACTTTAGAACAACTTAAAAGAAACGGTTTTGCTGTTCAAGACTGCTCTTCCGTCTTCCAGAATTATAAAGACCTAAATGAGTATTTATGTGCTGAATTCAAGCATTCAGAGAAAACAGAAAACAAGAAAATCAAGGGGATTAAGCTATGATTGTAGGATTTGCTTTGCATAATCTGTTTTTCGGGGAGCAAGTTTATGTTTTGGGCATACCAAAACCACTTGCTCCACCTCCTGACAGTCGTTGCAGAGGATTATCCCGCTGGTCTCCATCAAATCAAATTAAAGAAACAAGTATGATAAAAACAGAATATAAAAAAGGTGGTCGTCCAACCAAGGGCATAGCCGAAAAGAAGAAATACCGTATCACGGTGAAACTGAATACACAGGATTACTATACGCTCAAAGGCAAAGCCAAAAGCGCAGGAGTAACCATGAGTGAGTTTGTAAGAAAAGTTCTTGATAAAGGAAATGTCATTGAACGACTGACCGTAGAGCAAGCAGACTTCATCCGCAAGCTGTGTGGAATGGCAAATAATCTCAATCAATTGGCACATCGTGCCAATGCGGATGGGTTTCATGCCGTTGCTCCTTTCCAAAAAATCATCATTGGCAAGATTGACGAAATTCTAAATCTGATACGAAGATGATGGCCAAAATTATGAAAGGTTCGGGCTTCAAGGGTGTAATCAATTACATCCTTGACCCAAAGAAAGGAACAGAACTTATAGACTGTTTCGGAGTGAGAATAGACAGTATCAGCCATATTGTCCAGAGTTTCATCGACCAGACGGAACTGAATCCACGAGTAAGTAAGGTTGTCGGACATATCTCTCTGAGTTTCTCCGCACAAGACTCTTCCAAACTCAACAATGAATGGATGGCGAAAGTGGCTCGTGAATACATGGAGAAGATGGGAATAAAAGATACACAGTACATCATCGGTCGCCATTTCGACAAGGAACATCCACATGTTCATATCGCTTTCAATCGGATAGATAATAAAGGCAAGACTATCTCTGACCGTAACGACAGATTCAGGAGCGAGAAGATTTGTAAGGAACTGACCGCTAAATATAGCTTGTACTTCGCTGGTGGTAAGGAGAATGTCAAAGAACACCGACTGAAAGAACCTGACAAGACCAAGTATGAAATCTATCAGGCATTGAAAGCAGAAATAGCTCGGTGCAGGGATTGGAAAACTCTCCTTGCTCATTTGAAAAAGCAAGATATTGATGTCCGCTTTAAGTTCAAAAGCAACTCACAGGAGGTGCAGGGTATCATCTTTGAAAAGAACGGTTATCTTTTCAACGGCTCAAAAGTGGACAGGAGTTTCAGTTATTCCAAGATTGACTTTGCCCTGCAGCAGAATAGTAGAGAAAACGAACAGCAGACACAAGGAATGATAAACCTTATATCTAACGTTGCAGATGTTACGAGTGAACTTGCCAACGACCTTATCGAAGGAGGGTTGGGGTTGTTTCAGACTCATGGCACTGTCCCTGCGGAAGTTTACAACACACTCAACAAAAAGAAGAAAAAGAAAAAACGTAAAATACATTTATAACTATGGCAGATAATAATACATTTGTCCTCTTTGAGGAAATCAAGAAAAAGCTGGAAACAATTTACAGGGAGCTAAAGGAGTTGAAAGAAAAGGAGAACGGTTCTGTTTCCCTCCCTGTTCAATCTACACTAGCACAAAGTGATGAGCAGAAAGAACAGGAAATGCTCAATCAGTATGAACAGCGAACAAAAGAAGTGATTAACAAGTATATTGGTGTGCAAGTGCGCATCAAGGGCGAGGAGGCTAAATCCATGGACAAATTGGTGGCAAGTGTCTTAACTATGTTACACGAGTGGCAGGAGCAGAAAAAGCATCCACAACCGCAGGAACTGGTTCACAGACATAGCTTTGACATCAAGTCGTCGAAAGTCTTTGCTACTGTGGTGGCAGTTTCTGTCCTCTGTCTTGTTTCTTTGGTCGGCAACTATTTCTTGTGGCAAAGTAAACAGCAATACAAGGATGATGCCTTGAAATTCCGTATCATCAGAGTATGGAGAGGATGTAGCCCAAAGGAAATCCTATGGCTCAATGATGTGTTTGACATTCATCGTAATGCTGCAATAATTAAAAGAATCAAAAAGCATACAGATGATTATAATGTGGGACTGAAAGCAAAAGCAGATAGTTTAATGCAGAATAATCTACAAAATAAGAAAGGCAAATAGAATTGTAGATATAAGACTTTTGAAGGAGGAGAAAATATCTCCTCTTTTTTATTCTTTATACAAGAATATTTACTATATTTGCAAACTATCAGATGATATTTATGGAAAGTCCAACTAATAGAATTAAAGAGGTGCTTATCGAGAAAGGGATTAAGCAAACATGGCTTGCAGAGAAACTCGGTAAGAGTTTCACTATCGTAAACTCCTACGTTTGCAATCGTCGACAGCCAAGCCTAGAATTGCTATTTCAGATAGCAGAGATCTTGCAGGTTAATCCAAAGGAATTGATTAACACCCCAGATGAGTAACTTTATTATGGTAGAGCATAAAAAATCTATTCGTTTTTTCAACGACCGTGAAGTTAGAGCGGTGTGGGACGAGGAACACAGTAAGTGGTGGTTCTCTGTGCTGGACATCATTGCTGCGATTAACGAGCAAGATGATTACCAAAAGACGAGAAACTATTGGAAGTATCTCAAAACCAAACTAAGAAAAGAAAATAGTCAGTTGGTTAGTAGCACTAACCAACTGAAGCTAAAAGCCTCTGACGGGAAGTCTTATAAGACAGATACGTTTGATGCAGAGGGTGTAACCCTTTTGGCAAAGCATATCAACAATACCAAGGCAACAAGCTTTCTTGACTGGTTCCTCTATAGTGATAACACTATTGACGGACAGAGCAAGAAAAAGGCTTATCAGCTTTTTGAAAGTGGTATCTTAAAGACTGTAGCCCCAGGTACAATCAAATGTTTACAACAAATACACGCTTATCTCTTTGGAGGACTGTATGACTTTGCTGGACAAATTCGTACGAAGAATATATCCAAAGGAGGTTTTACGTTTGCTAATTGTATGCACTTTCCCGATACGCTGCAAGCAATTGAACGAATGCCCGAAACAACCTTTGATGAGATAATGGACAAATATGTTGAAATGAACGTCGCCCATCCATTCATGGAAGGCAACGGTCGCAGCACTCGTATTTGGCTTGACCTTATGCTGAAGCGTTCACTAAAACGGTGTGTGGATTGGAGTCAAATAGACAAGAACGAATATTTGTTAGCCATGCGTGAGAGTGTAGCTGATAGCGCACACATCAAGGTTTTGGTACAGCCAGCCCTCACCACCAAGATTGATGACCGAGAAATGTTTATGAAAGGTATTGACTATTCGTATTATTACGAACAAGAATAAAAATATAAAATATCAATATAATGGCTAAAAGTAAAGAAGAAATTTCAGAATTAATATCTACGGAACTCTTCCGTAAGGGAATTTCCAATAAATATATTTCTGTTAATCAGGAAATGTCTGTTATTAGATACCATTGTAAGAATGGAACAAAACGCAGACTTAGCAATCCAGAAGAGTTTATTCAGGCATTAACATATCTGAAGCTGATTTTTGAATACAATTACCAACCTCAAGATATATCTGTCAATGAGTCTGTACAGATGGGGGCAGAGACAAAAGAAGCCGATATTATTGTTTACAATGAAAGCAATAATAAGATACAGATTGTTGTAGAATGTAAAGAGGAAAATATTAACGAGCGGCAATTCCAAGTTGCTATTGATCAAGCCTACAGTTATGCACATGCTTTGTCTGCTAAATACATATGGGTCACATCAGGCATCAAGAACGATTATTACGAGATCGTAGAAATGTATCCCATTGAACGTATAAGTATATCTGATATTCCTAAACTGCATGGCAGTGTAAACAGATATAAGTATATAAAGGGAAAAGTTGAGCCACAAGAAGGTTCTAAAGCAGAACTAATGCTGAAATTCAAATCTGCGCATGATGCACTTTGGGGAGGTGGCGCACTTGCCCCAACAACTGCATTTGATGAATTAGACAAGCTGATTTTTTGTAAAATATGGGATGAGAAGTGGAAAGACAACAATCCTAAAACCAAAGGTGAACCTTTTGATTTTCAAATTATCTCATATCCAGAAGACAGGGAGGATAGGCAAAATCTAAAAGCAAAGTCTGAATTAGAGAAGCGCATAAGGAATCTTTATGCACAGGGTAGAAAAAAAGATCCAGAGGTCTTCAAGGAGGATATCAAACTCGATAAGCATAAGATATATACGGTTGTGCAGTATCTTCAGGATATCAATTTATCTAAGACGGATTTAGATTCAAAAGGATTAGCATTCCAACGATTTATGGGAGACTTCTTCCGTGGGGATTTTGGACAATACTTTACTCCAGAACCTATTGTTAATTTCATAGTTCATTCTATTGGAATTGACAAGGACTGGAAGATACTTGATACATCCTGTGGAAGTGGCGGATTCTTATTACATGCTCTTAAGGCAGTAAGGGATGAAGCAGACAACATATATGAAGACGAAAGAGGTAGCACATCATGGCGTGAGTATTGGCACGAATTTGCCGAAAAGCACCTCTATGGTATTGAGATCAATGAGCAAATATCTCGTGTGGCAAAAATGAATATGATTATTCATGATGATGGTCACACTAATATTGTTACTAATGATGGACTGAAAAATAACAAAGCTATTGAAATTGAAAATAGGAATTTGAACTTTCAGGATGGTACGTTTGATTTGATTATGACTAACCCTCCTTTCGGTTCTTCCGTAAAGGCTGACGAAGTGAATTATTATCAAAACTATGAACTTTTTGAGAAAAATATAGGATTCACAGAATTAAAAGATCGCATTTCAGATAATAATAACAAAAAGAAGTGGAGAACTTCTCAAAATACAGAGGTTCTTTTCTTAGAACGCTGCTATAGATATTTACGAGAAGGTGGGCTGTTAGCCATTGTAATACCTGACGGAGTACTGACCAATAGCTCAAGTCAATTTGTACGTGATTGGTTAATTGAACATTTTAGGATATTGTCTATTGTTTCCTTACCACAGCACACTTTCTCCCATGTAAAGGCTGGGGTTAAATCCTCTATAATGTTTATGAAAAAGCATCCCAAAAGTTTGACGCTACAGCTTGAGCATACATTACTTCAAATAAAACAAGTCGTTAAAGCTAAAAAAATAGCAGATAAGACTTTATGCGAAGAATATATATTAAAACTATATAAGGAAGAAATCTTCAAATATGCAAATGATTATGAAGTCTTGATGTTTGATGTTGAGAATGTTGGCTATGATGCAACTGGAAAAGAAATAAAAGGCAGCGAATTAGTTGAGGTATCAAAAAGAATAAACAAATTTATTTCATCTGCGAAATGATAGAGAGGAAAATATCCATAAGTAAGATCTTGGGAGACAGATACGATATTAAATATTTGGTTTTCAAAGAACTGTCATCCGAAGTGAATTCTCCATTATGCAGTTTAGGGAATTTATTAATATCCCCACCCCAATATGGAGCAAACGAGGCTGGTATAGAAAGAAAAGATATTACTAGTCCTAGATATATACGAATAACGGATATTAATGAGCAGGGGATTTTGTCTGATGAGCTCGGTGCTACCGCTATGAATATTCAATCTAAATATATACTTAATAATAATGACATACTCATAGCAAGAAGTGGAAATACAGTAGGTAAATCATTTATTTATAAAGAGAAGGAATATAATTATAAATGTTTCTTCGCAGGATACATGCTTCGATTTGTTGTAGATCCAACAAAGATAATCCCTGACTTTCTGTTTATTATTACACAATTAGATTATTTTAAAAGATGGGTAAACGCAGTTCAGAGGGCAGCAGGACAACCAAATATAAATGCTACTGAGTATTGTTCGTTTCCTGTACCTATGCCAAATTTAAGTTATCAAAAAGATATAGTCCTCGAATACACAAAGGCACAATTGGTTCAAAAAAAAGAGCAACAAACTGCAAATAAATTGTTAAATAAAATATCCTTTTATATAAAAGAAGAACTTGGCCTAACTCAAAGCTCGAAAATAAAGTCTAAAGTTGAATTTGTTAAACTCTCCAATCTAATTGGTAAGAAATGGGGAGTTTTAAGAGATAAAGACACAACAAGTACAAAATTCGATACAATAAGTTTGATGAGTATAGCGGTATTAGAGAAAGGGAAGACAATTACTAAAAAGAATATTTTAGAGGGCGAAATTCCTGTTATTGCAGGTGGACAAACAAGTCCTTATAATCATAATGTTGCTAATTATGATGGTAATGTGATAACCATAAGTGCTTCTGGAGCATATGCTGGTTATGCATGGTATCATCGAACTCCAATATTTGCTTCTGATTGTACTGTTATTTACTCAAAAGATGAATCTGTATTCAAAACAGAATATATCTATGAAGTTTTGAAAGCACAACAGAAATATCTCTATTCCTTACAAAGAGGGGCTGCACAACCTCATGTGTATGCAAAGGATTTAAATAATATTCTTATCCCTAAAGTGCCTATAGAGAAACAAGAAGAAATAATACAGCATGTAACAAATATCAGAACTCGTGCTGATCAATTGCTTGATGAGGGAAATAGAAATTTTGAGAAAGTAAAACAAGAAATAGAGAAATTTATAATTAAGTAAACATCTATGGCAAAATTAGAAGGAATTATATATAAAGCTTTTGAGAACTTTATTGTTTTCAGAGGTTATGCTCCCATCGAACTATTAGCAAAAGTGTCAAAAAGACCTGAAACTTATCAGCGCTTCCCCAATGAGGAGCATAAACGAGATATTGTTGATTTTCTTAAAAAAGGTGATTTCAGATACTTTCCAGAGCTTGTGTTAGCTTATCGTGGGGCTGATTTGCAGGGGTTAATAGAGAATCTTCATGGACAAAATGATTTAGAATTTGATGCGAGTCGTTATGTAGACGGACTAAAAATCTTAAAAGAAAGAGTCCCTGCTGTGGGTTATAGAGCTCGTCATGCACAATTAAACGTAGAAAGAGAATCCTTACTCCGTGTGGATGGAAACCATAGACTTGCACCTTTTGAAGAAGACGATATATGGTGGGGAGAATTTATTACAGACACTCCTCCAGAAGGATATTCCGCAGAAGAACAAAAGCAATGGTTAAGTCAGCAGATTGAAAATTTCAAATCAGACATTATTAATCTTATTGTGCCTTTTTCTGTAGTCATTTCTAATAATGATGTAGCTGATAAGTTTGAAGCATCTATCTTTAATAATATCAACTTTAAACAGCTACCGTTAAAACAAGAAAAGAACATTCAGAACATATACAAGTTCTTAAAGGATTCTGAAGAATTGGGAGCAGCTCATAAGTTGACTATGGGGCTTATATCTTTAGTAGAGAATGGGCACTTTAGAGGTCTTCCCTTTATGGATATTCACCATAAGGAGCAGAAAGATGGTGAACGGGAACAGAATGTACAAGAATACGATGAAATATATAGAACAATATGTCTGAAACTTGTCGAATTACTAATAGTAAAACAACAAGAGACAGTAAAGAAGATTGAAGAAATTAACAAGAAAATAGAAAAGAATAAAGATGAATTAAGTAAATTAGAAACAGCTAAAAAGGAATTAGAAAGAAAACAAGGGGTAAAAACAGGTGAAGGTGGAAAGCAACAAATTAAAGAAAAGATAAGTAATAATGTTAGGATTCAAGAGTCCTTAAAAACGAATATAAAAAATCTGAATAATCGAGTCGATATTTTAGAATGCTTCAAAAGAGATGCAACAGACTTGGCTACAATAGAGATTTCTATACAATCTCTAAGAACAATGTATGCAAAGTTCGGAAGTAACGTTGGTAATATATCTTTATTTATAGCCCTTGCCTATTATCACATGTATGATAATAAAATGTTCGAGGATTTTGTAAACTGGGTAATGAGAAATGGAATTAACAATATTCCTGTTAACGATATTCTTCCAAGTCATAAAGCTTACTCTCTTATATCATTATTTGAACGAGTTTATGAGAGTTCTCGAAAGAAAATTTTTATATCAATGCAATTTGGGGATCCCCAGAGTGAGATGATCTATGAAAAGATAGTTCAAACAATTGTAAAATATAATACCGAACATAATGCAGACATTGAGGTTAGTCCTATTAGAATAGATAGAGAGGTTTCTGATAATCTGTTTGAGATACCTGAGGCTATAAAAGATGCAATAGGAAGTAGCAGCCTAATTATTGCAGATTTGAGTAGTCATAACGTTAATGTTTATCATGAGATCGGTATGGCTATGGGGGCAGCACAAGCAAGGGGAATCCCATCTTCTATTATTCTTTTATATAAAACAGACTCTCAATTTAGAGATTCAGATAAAATTGACGTAGACCATTTTGTAGGATTTAATATAAGGGGAGCATCTCAAATAAGGTTTACAACCTATGATGAACTGACAACCCAATTAACGAAGAAGTTGGAAAAATGCTTTGAGCCTTAAACTGGAGTTTGTCATTTTTAATGAAGGACGTCAGCTCATCTTTTGACACAGTTAAGCTGACGTCTTTCTATTGACGTGATTATAGCGAAATCAATTTATTTACTACAGATTACACGGCAATCAACATTTGCCATTTCATGAAGAATTTTTACGGTGTTACCTAATAATATTTTCATTTCATGAGAGCATTGTGACTTACTCATTCCAGGCTGGACTATAACGACATGATAGCGTACTTCTTTTTTATTTGAAGCCTCTTCACGTAGTTTAATGATTTCTTCAATTGTACCTTTCAATATACTGCTGCTTTTCCCTCTTTGCTCTTTATTCTCACTTCTTTTTAAAATATGATCAAAAACTTTTTGACCAACCACATATTTCCATCGAACGGATTTCTGAGCTTGCCCACATACTTGATATAGATTCTCTATGCTGTTTGAGACTTTACCTCCACGGGCATATTTTAGATGATAAAGAGTAATGTCAATAATGTGTTCAGAGTTTGTTATTGCTACTAAATCAGCTATTTCTCCACTTCCGTCATCATCTATAAGATAATCGTATTTGGAAATAATATTTTTTGTCATGTAATATTGTATAGAATCAGTTTCATATGGCTTTGAATGCTGGGATTCTTTTGATAAATCAACATTTTCCCATTCAAGTGTAGAGATTAAGTCATCTGAAATTTCATCTGCTTTGCGTTGAGGGTGGTAATAATTCACACCGTAAGAGACACTATCATCTGCATAAAATACAGTCATAGGAGAATCTTCAAGGAAATTCTCCAATGACAGCTCCATATTGCCTTTATAGAAAATGATGGTATCACCAGATATCTTTGTATATTTTGCTTTGTTATTTTCTATAGTCATCCTGTATTTGCAAAAATTGTAGTCATATTTTAAGCAGAATACAATGTCTTCACCTATTTTTGTGTCCTCATCAACTGATATTTCTATTTCATCAAATAATACTGACTTATCTGCTATTTGAATCATTTGAGTGTAGTGTACATATACTTCTGGATTCCAGTCTATACTAATTGGATAAACTTTTGGAAAAGCTGACATGTGTTTAGAGACAATGGTATTTTGCAATACTACATTTGAATCTATGGTTTCGTCAGATATAACTTTACCAACTTCTTTGCACCAATTTTGAAATTGTTGCAAATCAGCTCTTTCTCTTGACCACACTTTTCCTTTAGAAGAGCAACCTATGCTTGTCATTTGCCCATTTTTATATCCGACACCAAATAAATTGTTTTTTTCTAATCTGCCTTGTGATAATTGATCTATTCCATCTTGCACACTACTTCCATAATAAGATTGGAATGAGATATCTTTTCCTCTTGGAAGTCTTGCTCCTACATTAAACAGGCGGAGTCTCAATATATTAGAAAATACTCTGAACATCTTATCGTCTTGGTATTTAATAGGATTAGAGAATAGATGCTTCAAGTAACTCTCTCCTTTTATATTTATTGAGGAGTTCAAATATATCCTTTTGTGTAGAGAATCGAAATATACAATGACTATATCCCAATTAAGGTTTTGTACAGTATGTGTATCACCCCATAATACATGTGATTTTTTTCCTAATACAATAACCAGAGTATTACTTGATTGGGAATGTAATATATAATCGTATTGGCTAGAATTGTTCAGAGCTTTCTTCCAATTAGTAAATGAGGTGGTAGTAGAATCAGTTGCGTATATTTCCGCACTTAATGCTGGACGAATGTCTTCTAAGGAAATTTCATCCTTCAAATCTCCTTGGAAATCTTTCAGGAAAGAAGATAAAGATTGCTGTTGTGTTGCAGCCTCTTCATTGATTCGAGGTAAAATACAATTCCAGTCTGCATCCGTTTGATACAAAGTATTTATTTCTTCCTGTATTGGCGGGTATGCAATATTTGTAATGAAACTTGCTGGACCTAACTTAGCATCATTAGTTCTTGTGAAGCGCCCAATAAATTGTAGAGTAATAGCTAAGCTTTGTCTTTCATCGTGAATTGCAGCAATTTTTAGTTGTGGCAAATCATAACCCTCACCTAACATGTTTACACATACAATAATGCGATGTTTCTTTTCTTTAATAGATTTCAAAACTGCTAAGCCATTTTTCATACCGCTATATACGATTACGGGAGAATATTCTTGGTATTGTTTATATACATTATATACCTGTTCTGCTCGTTTCTTACTTTTACATCGAGCCATAACAATGTGGTCAAACCCTTTATCCAAATCAGATTTAAGAATAGTAATAGCTTTAGCCGCAATAGCTTTGTCGGCTTCTTCTGTTGAATATTTCGTTATTTGATAATTTCTTATTTTTTGATAATAACCTTGATCTTGAGCTTTTTTTAAGGAAAAATTAAATACTATTTTTCCTGACAACTTTTGTCCATCGCTCCTAAAAGGAGTTGCTGTAAACATTATTACATTTCTTGGAGGAAAAACATTGATAAAAGAGTCCCATGTTTGAGCTTTGGAATGATGTGCTTCATCAACGAACAAATATGAAATATTCTTTCTTAGATATGTCCTAATTTCAGAAGATATTTTTCCTGCAGAAGACATGGTTGTTATAATTACATTGGAATTATCAATCTTTTGCTTCCATTCAGAATCATCCAACGTTGTTTTTACCATCGTTACTATTGGCAAATTTATATTTTGAGGAACTATATCTAACGTTCGTAATAATCCCAAAGTTTTGAATTTCCTGTATGTTTGAGTACGAAGAGCGTCTGAAGGTACTATAACAAAAACTTTTTGGCAAGTGTTTGCGATTAAAAAGGCAAGCATTGTTTCTGTTTTTCCTGTTCCTGTAGGCATTACAACAATAGCACTTTCATCTCCCTCTTCAGCATGAGCTAGCAAAGCATGTAAAGCACCTATCTGTGGAGAACGTAATCCTTGATGTTCGCCTGTCCCTTTCTTAAATCGAAAGAGACCTTTCCATGATTCTACAATTTTATTAGGGGTAAGACTTGTTTTATTCATATTTTGAAAAGTATTTTAATCAATTATGTTCAGTATTATATGTATGTAGCTATATCTGCATACCTTTGATAAAGGATTATTTAGAGCCTATAAATACAATCTGAATGTATGTCAATAGTTCTACCGTAATCAATATATACAAAGATACAGCAAAAAATCTTCATAAAGAAAATTCTGATGAATATTATAAGTTATTTCTGTTAAAATGAAATATTTGTTCTATATGTTTTTAGTCTATGATAATTATTATATGGAAATAAAAAGAATGAACGATTCTAAGCCTGCAATTTATGGTTTTATTATATTAATTATTGCGAAGTCGACTACGAATGATAACATCCAAGATGTTTTCTAATCAATGCTACTCAAATTGAGGAGGCATTTTTGTACCATACAAAGATAATTCACTGATAATCAGTATGTGATATATTTGAGGAAGGAAAGTAGTACATGAATGGCACAAAAATTCCTCAAGATACCCGAAGAGTACTCTTTTATTTTCAACAGGCTACAGATTTGGGGCATTCTGAGTCACAAATGATAAGTGGATATCTGTATAAAGTAGGAGCATGGGATTTGAAGCCAGACCCTTTAAAAGCTGCCGAACTCTTTGTGTGTGCGTCAATGACAAACCCCAGTGATGAAATTGTATAGTGGGAAGCTATAAATTTATTCTTATATGGTGGTATTGGAGGAACACCTCTAAATGAATATAGAGGTGTTAGTCTGTTGGTGTTTATGAGCCAATTGGAAATTCCCTATGCAATGTATTTGTTAGGTAAGGCTCATGAAAACGGTTTATGGGGAGTGTCTAAAGACAAAGACGAGGCGATAAGATTATATCGTGAGTCTGCGAATTTAGGGTGTACTGCTGCTATGCTATTTCAGCCTTAAAAGAAGAGCCTTTTGTGGTGACTGAACAATAAGCAGAGAGGAGGTGATTATTTGCTTTACCACTTATTTAATGTATTTGGAAAATTCTTCAATGCAATAATGCAAAATCCGCATAATAAAAGGCAATAGTCGGATAAAATAAGCCAAGTTTCCCGAAAACCTTATTCGTAAGGTATCCGCAGGTAAAAAATAAGGAGTTAAGTATTTATTTAACTCCTTGATTTATATATTATTGTAATTTTATTATCGGTAATCTTATTCAATTTCCCCAGACGCGTACTCTAACCGGGCTGGGCTACATCCCGAATTGCGGATGCAAAGGTACGGCTTTTTTGTATTTGCAAATATTCTCTGTACTTTTTTACATTAAAAGTGCATCTTTTTATGCAAGGTATTGATGAAACTAATAAGTCGATTCCCTATATTCAGAGGGAGACATATTGGTGTGTCTTTTAAAAAAACGACCTAAAGCAGACTGGTTCAGGAACTTAGTTCTGATTGTTATTTCCTGAATATTAAGAGAACTGTTTTTCAATAATTCTTTTATCTCCAGTAATGAATAATCTATAATCCAGTCCTTAGGAGATTTTCCACTGGTTTCTTTAACTACTTCAGACAGATATTTGGAAGAAACATGAAGTTTGTCGGCATAAAAGATAACCTCTTTATGCTCTCTGTAGTTGTCCATCATTAGCGTATAGAATCTATGCGTTAAATCTTCTTTACGTGTTGTACTTGTATTATTTCTATGATTGATATAATTTTCAAAATCGTTATATAAATCTAGGAATATAATTCTTAGCAGAGCTATAATTGCTTCTCTGGAAAAACTTTTGGGAAGTTTGATCCGACTCTTCAGTAACGTATAATAATTCATGAAATACTGCATCTCTTGTTCCGGCAAGGGATAAAGGAAACGAGATTTCATGTAAGAGAAAAATTGAGGAGAAAAACTCCTGATAGTTTTTATTACATCATAGAAAAATGTGTTTGAAAGTGTAAAATAGTTTGTTGTGAAATGAGGACTTGTCTCTATGACTGAGACTAGCAGTCCCGGCATAAAGACAAAAACATCATGTGGGTGTATAGTATATTCTTGAGAATCCATTCTTATTTTAGCATTTCCTTGTATACAGATTCCAATAGTACATATAGGGGTATAAGAAGGGCAATCTGTAATGGGCAATGTTGATGCATTAGATTGCATGCAAAATTCATTCTCTAATATATCTTCTCTATTCTTTTCAAATTCCTTATATAACATTTATACCAACCAATTATATAATGCAAAAATAGGGTTTCTGAAGCATTGAAAAGTTGATCAATGGTATTTAGGAACAATTTTACGGAAAAAAGGTGCTTTATATTTGTCTTTTTTAAATGATTGGTCTGTTTTTTAACTAATGTATTATAAATACTCTAATTGCTTGATTGTTAAAAGTTTGATCGATTATAATTGGGAATAAATAAAAGATGTTTTTATTGTATCGGACAGATGGAAAGTTTGTACAATCCTTTCCATCTGTTTGAAGGGAGATCAGCAACCCATGGATTCATGATAAAAATCCAGCATTTCAAAAATTTCGTCTTTACTTGCCGATTGATTAATCTGTATATTTCCTATTTCAGTTAATAGGGTGAAATTGATAATGCCTGCTGAGTTTTTCTTATCATGTTTCATGAATTCATAGAGGCGTTCATATTGTTTGCAATTAAAAGGCATAACTCCATAATGTTCTTTGACGAACAGGATGGTCTGACGTAGCTTGTCTTTAGGAAAACCAGTTTTGATATGGGAGAAATAAAGTTCACAAACTATTCCCCATGCCACAGCGTAACCATGTAATATCGGATGCTGTGTTTCTAATGCCAGACTTTCAAAAGCATGCCCTACGGTGTGTCCCAGATTTAAAGCTT
>OGFM01001120.1_pt1 | contig 18004 bp, 13 predicted proteins | sample 1570871 | NCBI WGS metagenome assembly OGFM01 (sample SAMEA2581957, study PRJEB24529) | metagenome | biome: Human gut stool | place: China | collected 2011
TTATGATTATTTTAGGTTCATGAGCTATTCCACAAGCTATGTTAAGTCTCCTTAACAGTCCTCCCGAAAGCTGTTTCGGATACATTTTTATGTATTTTTCAAGACCTACAAATTCTATTGCCCTGCCCACGAGTTTCTTTCTTCTTCTCTTGTCATTCACATACAACCCGCAGAAATAATCAATATTCTGTCTTACCGTAAGCTCATCAAATACGGCAACCTCCTGCGGAACAATTCCAATATTTCTCTTCAATTCATAGCTGTCAGGTGTCATCTTTTCTCCAAATATATCAATCTCTCCCTTGTCATATTTCAAAAGAGCCAATAAACAGCTTATCGTTGTGGTCTTTCCGCTTCCATTTGGTCCTAAAAGTCCAAAAATCTCTCCCTCATTTATCTCAAGTTTGAGATGGTCAAGTGCTACAAAATTACCATACCTTTTTACCAGATTGTCGATTCTGATTACTTTATCATTCATAATAATCCCCATTTCTTAGCATTATTTTTTTATTATGGTGTTAATTATACATTATATTATTTATTTCTGTAGTGAACGATGTCATCAATAATGTGACAAATGTAATATGGAATGAGTGAGACATAAGTTTTCTTTTGTGATATAATGAGCACAATGTGCTAATCTTAAAAGTTTCTAACGAAACTTTGTCATATGTAATATGTAAGGAGGCTGATTTTGAAACATTTCACAAACTGTATTTTACTTTTTATTCTTTGTCTTTTTTATTTTGTACTAAATAAAAATGCAGATATATTTTGTATTTCAGCTATTACAAGTATACTTTTTACTTTTATAATACTCACTTACACATATTTTATTGAAAAGAGTTCTTTTACTCTTGTTGTCTGTTGTATATACGGTGGATTTGCCCTTGTTTCACAAACAGCTTTGGCTTTTTTTCCTATTGTAATATACTGCCTGTGCAATAAGTGCAGTTCTTTAATTATATATTTATATTCATCAATAATACTGTTAAAAAACCTTTTGTGTACCACTTCAAATACAGAAGTTATTTATAACTCCACACTTTATTTATTGTTATATATAGTTATACTCTGTGTTTTTTCGATTCATATTTACAATTTAACAGATAATTTTGAGATGCTTATAGACAAATCAAAGCGTTACAGAGATGACAGTACCGAAATAAATCTGCTTCTCAAGGAAAAAAATAAAAATCTGCTCATAAATCAGAATTATGAAATAAACAATGCTACTCTTACTGAAAGAAATCGTATTGCCAGAGAAATTCATGACAATGTAGGACATATGCTTTCAAGAGCCATCATGATAACAGGAGCTATCAAAGTTGTAAATAAAAATGAAAATCTATACAACTCAATTGATAACCTTGAAGAATGTCTGTCAAACGCAATGACAAACATAAGAGAAAGCGTCCACAATCTCCACAATAATTCTATAAGCCTTCAAAATACCGTGCAAAAAATTGTAGACGATTTCAAATTTTGCAATATTAATTTAACCTATGACATGACAGACCACATTCCAAATGATGTAAAATATGCATTTATAACTATAATAAAAGAAAGTCTGACAAATATAGAAAAACACAGCAATGCTACATCAGCCAAGCTGACACTTCGAGAACACCCTGCAATGTATCAGCTTATAATTCATGATAACGGCAGCATTATTTCTGAATTTGACAGTTCAATCTACGATACGGAAAATTATTTAAGCACTTCAACCGGCATCGGTCTTAACAATATTTACTCGAGAATACATATGCTAAAAGGAACAATAAAAATTTATACTGATAACGGATTTTGTATTTTTATATCCGTACCAAAAGGAGAAAAACATGAATATAGTAATAGTTGATGATGATGTCCTCGTGACAGAAGCACTCAAAACAATTCTTGAATCTTCAGGAAAAGTAACAGTAGCCGCAACCGGATTTAACGGAACAGATGCCGTGAAATTATATAAAAAATTTAAACCCGATATTCTTCTCACTGATATTCAAATGAAAGAAATGAGCGGACTTGATGCCACAAAAGAAATACTTGCATTTGATAACTCAGCAAAAATCCTTTTGCTTACTACTTTTCTTGATGATGAATACATAGTAAGTGCCCTTAAATGTGGTGCAAAAGGTTATATTTTAAAACAGGACTATGCTGCAATAATCCCTGCACTTGAAGCTGTTTATTCAGGTCAGTCTGTATTCGGGTCAGAAATTATATCTAAACTCCCATCATTACTGAACCAAAAACCTGAATTTGATTATTCTGACTACGAAATAAATGAAAGAGAGCTCGAAGTAATAAAAGAAATTGCCGATGGACACAGCAATAAAGAGATTGCTGCAAACCTTTATCTAAGCGAAGGTACAGTGAGAAATTATCTAAGTACCATCCTTGATAAACTTGGACTGCGTGACAGAACCCAGCTTGCAATTTTTTATTATAAACATAATAAAAAGACTTTACTATCCTAAACATTTTCTTAAATTTAGTATAACAAAGTCTTTCCATGGAAATATTTAATTGTAACTTTTGGCAATAAAAATGTAATTTTTAGCAATTTGCTAACAATTGCTTTCATAAATCAACCAGATAGTGCTGCAAATGTTGATTTTATTTAATATAATCAACCTGCCTCTTCCTCTCCATTTGACTGATCACCAGACACATATCCAACTGTTGCACTCTTAGATGTCACGGTAACTTTAACTTTTGTAGCCTTTGTGGCATGGTTTCCAAAAATCAGATTCCCGTCACCTTTTTTATACTTTCCTTTTAATGTAACCGTTTCAATATTAGGTGTAATGAATAAAGAATTTGTCTCATCTCCGACTACTACAGCAAGTGATCTGTCTTTCTGAGCTTTTACAGGTGTTATTTTAACGCTGACATTAGATGCTTTTTTGAAATTCATCTTAATGTAATACTGATAACCTGCTTTAACTGTGATTGTTTTTGTAAACGATTTTACATATTTAGTTTTTGCATCTGCTGTGTTTCCACAAATCATAATAGTTGTCAGACACATTGCAAGCATTGTGCTCAGGATTTTTTTTGCTCTTTTCATGATAGTATCCTCCCTTTTTGATTTTTTCTAATAAGTTTACGAATATTATACTGTGTTCACTGAAAAATCAAACAAATTTGCGTGAATGGTAAATATATGGTGTGAGTTGTTATTTGCCGGAAAATATTTTATAATAGCAATGTTAAATCGCAAAACAACAAAATGATTTATAAAAACAAAGGAGACAATATGTTTGTTCATATATTATCATGGATACATAATATAACAACTATGTTGTTTGGAATATATATTTCAGCGTTTTTTCTGGGAGTAAAGCAGAATAAAAACAATATTACAAAACTGGCTTTATTTTCATGTCTCGAAGGAATATTTTATCTGACTGCCATGTTCATTTTAGGAGAACAGGCAGCAAACAATATGTATCCGTTTTTGATACATGTACCATTATTCATATATTTATTTTTTTATTACAAATTTCCGCTGCTGTCATGTATGATTTCAATCTGCTCTGCATACCTATGCTGCCAGATAAGCAACTGGTGCGGACTGTTTATCATGAACATAACAAAATATGAATGGGCTTATTATTTTACAAGAATAACTGTAACAATAATAACATTTATAATCCTATGCAGATATGTATGCAGTACAACGTCAGCCGTTTTTGCCAAAGGAAAGCGTGAACTATGCATAATAGGTTTTCTTCCACTTATTTACTACATATTTGATTATGCATTTACTAAATTTTCAAATCTGCTCTATACAGGAAACAGGGTAATTGTAGAATTTATGGGATTTGCATTCTGTATTGCATATCTTGTATTTCTTATTATATACTTTAAGGAATTCGAGGAAAAGCAGGAATTCAGGCAGTATAGTGATTTGATGGAACTTCACCTTCAGTCGCTTCAAAATGAGATTGACCATGTAAAAAACAGTGAACGTACCCTCTCTATACTTCGTCATGATATGCGGCATAATCTTAATATAATCCTCACTTTTTTACAGAATAACAATGTAGAAAAGGCAATAGATTATATAAAAGGTATAAGCGATTCATATGATGATACAGTAGTTAAAGAATATTGCTCTAATGATATAATCAATTCTGTAATTTCTATGTATGATATGAGATTCAGAAGTAAAGGCTTTAACCTTATATGCGATATATCATGCAATGATGTGGTAGTTTCAGAAAGAGATTTTTCAACATTATTGTCAAATGCCTTGGAAAATGCTTTTCATGCGCTTCAATCAGGGAAGGATGGCGAAAAGTGGGCAAAACTTACTATCGCCAATAAAGGAGACAGTGTACTACTCTGCATAGAAAATCCGGCATCCAATAATCCAAAATTTGTCGATGGAATACCGGTATCTGAAAAAAAAGGACATGGCATCGGAGTCAAAAGCATAATTTATTATGTTGAACGTTTAAATGGACAGTGGCATTTTTCTATGTCGGGAAATATCTTTGTACTCCGTGTAATTATATAAGAAACTGACATTCAACTAAAAATTATTTAAATATTAGTGCAACGTATAATTAATAATTGATATATTGAACATTGTACTAATCGGAGATATACATATGAAAATAGCAGTTTGTGATGATGAGGTAGAATTTTTAAATTCAGCCTGTTCAATGATTTTGAAATGGGCAAAAAAACATGATATACATGTCAAATTATATAGATTTGATAATGGCGATGATTTGATAAATATACACAAAAAAGAATGTATGGATATTATATTTCTTGACATTGTAATGCCTTTATTTAACGGAATAGACACCGCAAAAGAGCTGCGGAGCGAAAATCATAATGTTCCTATTGTGTTTCTGACATCATCAAGAGAATTTGCAGTAGAATCATATGAGGTAAAGGCATTAAATTATCTTCTGAAACCCGTTGATGAAAGCAGAATGTTTGATGTCCTTGAGAATTTCAGAAAAGAATATCAAAAAAAGGATGAATATTTTACAGCTAAAACTCAGACAGGTTTCAGCAGAATAAAAATAAAAGATATTGAATATCTTGAAGCACAGAATAAAACCGTTATTGTACATCTTATCAACTCTACGACAATAGAAATCCGCGAACTTTTTTCAAAGTGCGAAAATTTATTCAGCATAGAAAACGGTTTCTTTAAATGCCATAGAAGCTATATAGTAAATATGGAGTACGTGGAACAGTTTACCAAATCACAGATAATTACATATAATAAAGAAAACATTCCTATCTCAAGGAATAATTATGTGGCATTTAAAGAAGTGTATTTTGAGCATATGTTTAATGACTAAATAAAAACCCACGTTCGCCATCAACTCAAATGCCCCCGAAATCAGATTTTATCCATCTGATTTTCAGGGGCGTTACAAGCTGATAACTTGTTTTGACTACTGCAAATAACTTAACAAAAAATTTATAAATCTCTACACTAATCTAACCTACATATTTTTTTATATATAATATGCCTCTCTTTCCATATTTTCCATTTACATATGAATCCCATGTATAAGATGTTACTTTTATTGTGTTTCTTCCATCTGAGTTCGCATCTGTTACTGTAAATCCACTGTCTGTTACTCCTATTATAGACATTGAATGCTGACTTCCATTAGTTCTGATATGTGCTCCTATGCCGGCTTCTGTTACTGCTGATTTTATTTTTTGTGCTGTCAAACTGCCGGCTGCAACATAACCAGCAACATCTTTAAATTTTCCAGGTGCACTCTTGTCATGGCATCCGTACAGTTTATATGCTATGTATCTTGCATATCCGCAGCACTGACTTCCTGCCATATATACGCTTTTACCATTAACTATAGCATAATTACTATTTGTATATTTGCCGCCTATTGTATAATCGTTCATTGCTACACCGTTAACTGTAAGAATATTTCCTGAAATGCTGTAAGTATTGTCAGCTATATTTCCTGAAGAATTATTCTGCTGTCCCATTCCGCTTGGAATATAGCCTTTGTTATTTCCCCACCTACGTTCTCCTATACCATATTTCAAATAATGCAAAGCCAATTTATAATATGAATCTCCTAATGTTCCTGATGAAAAATATGCATTATTAAGATCTGCATTATTGTTTCTGTAATAAAATCCATTATAATATCTGCTTGAATCTCTTCCTTCTGCACAACCATAAGTTATCCAATGATTGTATGCACGTGTGTAATCATTTCCATATGCATTCTTCAAATCAAGGTTATTATTTAAATAATATACGGGGTCAAAAATAGGAGAAGCACTTCTTCCTTCTTTAATACCACATGTAAGATAGTGATTGTAAAGTTTGCCACTGTCATATCCAAATGCAGACTTTAAATCCGGATTCATATTTGCATAATATTCTGCATTGAACAATACATCCTTAGCTTGAGATTCTGTAATTGCTGTAACGTTCCCTGATGTATTTCCGTTTTTTCCAAATACATATTTATCTATATCGGAAGTTAAAGCGAACGCATACTTGTAATAATTTGAAACATTGTATTTAATTTGTGTATACGCTCCCGATGTTCCGAGGATTGTAATCGTGTCACCTTTAGTTGATGTTCCAAACTTACCAGCCCCAGGTCTTATATAGGTATCAAAGCTTCCCACATTATTCTTATATGTATTTCCACCTGTTGAAAGTAATATAGCACTTGTTGCAATATATCCTTTTTTTACACGATTTCCAGCCGGATATCCAACATAACTATATCTGTCTGTTACTGTATAAACTGTTACAATATCTGTCGGATAAATCCAGCCATAACCTCTTGTCAATGCTGTATTAGAATACACTCTGACATTAGATGTACCGATAATATATCCTTTCCTTGTTGCTGCGTCTGCTCTCGTTGTTCCTCCCACAAACAATGTGCCCGCCAACATGATACATGCAAATACTGCCATCAAAAAATATTTTCTGCAATTTTTCATAACACTCACCTGTCCTTCCTTCCGTTCAAATGCTGTTACACTTTTTTGTTTCATTAGAATCTTTTTGTCCATAGTAGATACCTCCTTCTCTTGTTCCAACCTGTCTACTAATACATCAGGCATCCTCTGAACTTTACTCACATTTCTTCAAACTTTTTAGAAAAATCACTTACGATGTTTTCATGTTCCAATTTATACACCATAAGCCGTAACAGATACTCCGGCATTCCCCGCTTTCCGTGTTCCCACTCCTGCAGAGTTCTTCTTGGAATATAAAAATATTCTGCAAAGGACTTCTGTGTCCATTCGGTTGCACCTCTTAATTGAAGTAAAATAGTTCTCAGGTTATTTTTATTCATCATGCACGAACTCTCCTTCCTGTCTTTCTATATAAACATCAGTGAAATCTACAGAAAAACTCAAAAAAGTTCTACTTCTTTTAAAAATCATTTAAATAACCATCAACTCATTTTTCCTCTAATCATTTAACATATTTTGATAACATACAAATCCTGCCCAATAATATGGTGAACTAAATATCTTTCTTTCGGGATCCATACTTAATAATTCATCCAGTATTTCATTCGGAATACTCTTAATTGCATCATTCCCCGTAATATAATAATATATCTCACCTACTGTCATATTTCGCATTTTCTCTTTTGCTTTCATCAAAGATTCTTCAACAGATTTTCCTGAACTCCATCCTTCTGAAAACAACTGCATTAACACCGCAGTAGCAAAATCATCAACCTCCCATAATGACGAAACAATATAATTAACACCTGCTGCCGCAAAAGCAATATGTAGTCCTGCTATATGATTTAAACCATAGAATACACTATTTCCTGAATTGCATGCCGACAACACCACTAACTCCGTTCCGTTCAAATTCATCCTGCTTATCTCGTCAGCCGTCAATACTCCGTTCCCATATGTATCCTGCTCTATTCCCGAATCCATCCAATCCACAATTCCGGCAAAAGACAAAGCACTGGAATACCACACATTTTCTATATCCTCTCTTTCTGAAAAACCATGTGTTGCAATATGAAACATTCTATAACCCGGTCGAATACAGTTTTTCACCGCTTTCTTGCCAATATAACACTCTTTTCCATATATATTAGCAATACTCCTTGCTTCATATTCACTAAAAGGTAATGGAATCAGATGCATTCCCCTTTTTCCTGATATGATTTCATCGGAATAACTGTCTTCTAAACTATAACTTGGATTTCCAACAATACAAATATCCGTTAACTCCGAACTTTCACTTCGATAAAATAATTCTCTCACCGTCTGCATATACACAGTCTTACATCCCTGCAGTTTTGGATTCTGCAAAAAAATCATATCAAATGGAATATTGGCATCTGCTTTGTGAGGACAAATATATATCGTTTCTATTCCATTAACATCATCCATGCAATTACCAAATAATTTTTTATAAATATCCTCTGCTTTTTTCTTATACTTTCGATGAGAGTCCTGTACTGTTTTCAAAAAATCTTCCAATATATCCATTAGTTCTGCCACATTTTCATTTTTATGACAGCGTAGCGTAACTCCATCTTCTTTTATCAAAATAAAACATTCCAGCATATCATACTCATAATATACTTTGATGTCTTCTATCGGCTGTAGATACAAATCCGATTTTGAAAAAAACATGTCCAGTACAATAGAATGATTCGGCACATTCCGTATAAATTCATCAATAGAATAATATGGTATCTTATTACGTTTTCCATATTTTACAGAAAACAAATTTCCCAGTTCAGTTAATCTGCTCTTCAACTCTTCTATGGTTTCTCTATTTGCTGCCTGTGAAAACAAACCACTCGACATTTGCGCAATTGTATCCTTAACATTATTTACTTCTATTAAAACATCACAAAGTTCCGTATTATCCGCAATCTGCTTATCTCTATATTTCACAATTGTCGGTAATAAATTTTTATAATTTAATATGTATTCAAATCTTATCTCATCGGACGTAAATTTTAATAATGAAGAATACGCAAATACAAAGGCACATTCAGCATTTATAAGTGCTTCAAGCATTCTATCATTATCTATATAATATTGACATTGTTGAATATGCTTATACAATTGGGTCATTAAATGTCTGCCACAATTTTTTACCTTTGTTTCTTCTTCTAATTCACCATACTCTCTTAGCAACATTACCATCTGCGGTAAATAAAATACAAACTCCCATTCCGGACATTTCTCTTTCATATATCTGTCATATGCCTTATTCAAATAATCAATATAATTCCCTTTGCACAATTTAGAAAACATTACTGAAACCAAATCCAAACCGGATTTTTCAGTTATATAAGCAGAACGAAAATCATTTGATTCTCTTCTTTTTTTTAGGAGCAGCTCTGCCTTTTTATAAATTTTATCATTTAATGTAACCTTACATTTTTGTGCAAGATCAATAAAAGAAAAATAAAGATTTGATAAATATGTCTCTTCCTCAAAATCCTCCATAATTCCTTTTTCAAATGCTTTTTTTAAAACATGAAATGCCAGACGATGTTCTCCTTTCATAGACAATGTAACAGTATACCCTTGAAACATCCGATGAATTTCATCCATATCTTCAGTCTGTATTTCATTTTTCAAATATTTTATATATAAAAATCTCCCCAAATCTTCAGCATGATTCAATTGCCCGCATAATGCATAAGAAAACATCAGCTGATTTAGAAAAAATAATTTAAAAGTACTGATTTCATCATCAAATTCTACCTGTTCTAAAATAGTTGTTCCATAATGAATTGCCACAGCATAGTTCCCTAATTTTAAATGATATGAAGTGCCAAAACCATAAGCCATAATCTTTAAATACTCTCTTCTCTGTGTTTCAATTTCATTATCTTTGCTTAAAGCAACTGCTTCCTCTAAAATCTCTTCAAACAATTCACTTGATTTTCCCTCAAGCATCAACGACATTAAATCAATCAATAAAAGAGCATACTGTGTCTTAATTATTTTAAATTGTTCTTCAGAAACATTATTTTTCACAATATTTCTCAAATATATAAATATGTCTCTGCTCTCTTGTTTATCTACATCAGAATCATACAAAAGGTGGTACCTTGTATAATTACACTCTACTATCCAATTTAAAAGCTGATATTCTTTTATCCCACCGACCATCTCCAATGCTCTATCAATACAAGACAATACCTTAATCAAATCTCCCTGCTTTTCTGCATAAGCAGCTTCATCGTTCAACCGGATGACTTTGTTTATAAGCTTTGAATTTTTCTTTTTTCCAAACATAAACTGTTCCTCCCAGATAGACGATATCAATCATCAAATATAAGCCAATCCCTGTTTCTCTCTTTAAATATTTCAAACAAAATATTTAAAGTTTTATCATCCTCCACCGGATAATATTCGCAAGAATTTTTCTGGACATTTTCCTGCATAATATAAACATCTTCCGAATCCAATTCATCCACTGACAGCATAAAAGCATATGTCTTATTTTCATACTCTACCGTATCACAAATTTCCATTTCAAAATCTTCTTCATCTGAAGAAAAAATACAATAATTGCCGGCAAGGTCTTCAATTTTCATTCCGTCTTCTCCCTAATAATCAATTCATAATTACTATCTTTAACATCAATGATAATTTCTAAACACTCCTCCATTTCATTATGTGTAAAAGGAATAATTTTCTCTTTCCCATTTTCAACATACACGACCTCATACTTTCCATCACCAAAATATTCATCATCCAATCGAACTGTTAAATGATTACCCTGTAAAGAAATAGAAGAATATTCCGATTGCTGATTGACAAAAACCTGGTTATTTTTATTACCTTCACCTCTAGCTGCTGCAAATTGTAGTTCCGGCATAAAATTCCATAACTTTGCCACCGTATTTTCCAAAGTTTGGTTTACAGATATCTGCAACTTTCCTGCAACATCATTAATTTTAACAAATATATTGTCATGTCCACTTTCACCAATTAACATATCTAAATCTAATAAATTTTTCTCACATAATTCATACGCTGCAACGATACCGATACAAAATTCTTCATAGCAGGATTGACATTGCACCATATGCATTTTAGCCTTGACAAGTTCATCTGAAAGTATCTTTGATTCTGTGTCAAATGATTCATGTCTGTCACCTCCATAAGCTTTCAAATAGTCATCTGCTTAAATCATAAATAATTTTTTCTGCTCGTCCAACAGCAGCTTTCCGAAACTCTTTATCTTGACACATCCTCCTTTTGGTGTCTTCGTATAAACGCATTTCCACTCGAGACGGCCAATTCTTTATCCGCAAAGTACCAAATTCATCTGTAATAACTATATCTTTAACAATTTTCCCTTCATACTCGTCTTGTAGAGCAAGTCGATATGGTTCTCCCCAAGAAAATGGCATTCCAACTATCGGTTCCTGCAAATATAGTTTTTCAAATTCCTCACTCAGAAACCCTGTTGTCTGCTCATTCATTGCATCCACTGCCCATTTCAGGAGGATAGAACTGTTCCTGTTAATATCTCCGCCGATTTCACCATCTCTAAACCATGAATTTCCATTCCCTCTTGCTGACATACGATTTATGTTTTCTTTAAACAAATCATCACTACTTTCCTTAAGCATCATAGGTAATAACGATGTATAACAATATGTAATCATCTGATACGGAATTTCTTTATTATCCATCAATGCCTGTCTAAAAAATCCAAGTACCCTCTTATCAGAATCATTCTCTTCCTTTGCAAGCACATCTCCCAAAACATCCGACGAAGTATTATCTTCCCGTTTATTTTTTGCATTAATTCTTTCGATATCATCCGTATCATCATTTTCAAGCTTTGTTTTTTCAGAATACACTTTATTTTTATTCAGAACATGATGATACGCATGCTGCACTATATTGTACAATAATCCAAATATTCCCTGCTCAATCACAGAATCCTGCAATCCCCTTATACACATTTTAAAAAAATCCTCACATGCCTGATCCAAGATTATATCTGCATAATCCGGTGGCCAGGCAGACTTTCTTGCATAGTTTACTGCTAAATCATAAAATTTGTAATAAATTACCCTGCATACAATATCCATTGCCTGAGAATTATTTCGTATAAGTGATTCAGCCAAACTATTTACAACTTCTGCCGCATCCTCTCCATCATGAATCACTGTCAAATATCTTTCACGGTAATAAGCTCTTGAATCTTGTAACATAATTTTGCTCCTTTACAGTTGTTTCAATGCTTTCTATTATATTCGTCAAATTATTTAATACCAATAGGCTTTAGCATTTCTATCACTTTAATTTACTTTTCTTAAGATTTTTTCATAGTAACTACTATCTGAATCAGGCTTAAATTCCTGCGGTCTATATTCTGTTTCAAACTCGATATTATCCGGCCCATCATAATTTGCTCCATATGTATTAAAATAATAATGATGTGTCTCATATCTATGTAAAATTCTTATTATTATTGGGTTTTTCTTTTGAACTTCAACAGAATAATTACCTCTCACAGAACCTTTATTACATACAATTCGTGACATTTTATCTTCAGCCCATTCCTTTCCCCGGTAATGTAATTGCAAAGCTACAAGTTTTTCAGCCATCTTATCCACATTTGAACCGTTTTGTAAAATCTTATACATCTCCTCTAATTTTGAATTTTTATTTTTCCCCTTACACATTTTCTTATATTTTTTTGCAATCTTTTTCAATTCTTTAATATCACCATTTTCAATATAATATTGTTGTTTCTCATATAACTTATTCAAATATTTGTTTAAATAACTCTGTGCTTTTACATAATTACTGTCCCTAGATATCACATTTAAATAATGTATTATCGTTTTTTCCTTTTTTCCCTTAGCTTTTGCTAAACTTCCTTTCTTATACTCAGCCTTTGAAATATCTAGATTATCAAGTGTATTTTTAAGCTTTTTATTAATTATATACCCTGCACTATCGCACATAGCATAATATTTTTGTCTTTCACTCTTGTATTCCTTCGTGCTTAAATCACCGCTATTATATTCATTTATAAGCTTTTTATCCGCATTTGACTCTGTGATATAAAGTACACCTTTTGTCACCATTGAATCAAATCGCCTTATACCATCTTGTAATGTTTTATTTTCCTGTGAATACTCGCTCGCCTTAACAATATTATTATTCCACATCGCACCTAATACTTTCTTTGCAGGTACATGATTAAATGTGAATAATGTCGCTGCTACTGCTGCAACAAAAATTAATGCCGCTGTTCTGCTCTTTTCATATGAACTGTTTATTCCTTTTAAATTATATTTTTCAAAATATGCATTTACTCCGTTCTCCTGTAACCCGGACATCTGAACTATCTCTTTTTCCGCTGAATTCAATTCACTTATTCTGTTGTTCGCTGCCATAGCCTCAATTTTATTTTTTGTAGCTCCAATCAATCTGCTTCTTTTAGTCAACTCACTGTTTTTTCTATATAATTTTAAGTTACTCAAAGTATCTCTAAAATCAGGTCTACAGCCATACGCAAAAACACAGCCTGATACTACATCTAAAATTACAAGTCCAAATGTATATGACTTATTAAATACTCCACTGTCAAACTCTTTACTTGTGGCAAACATAATTCCTGATATTAATAAACCACATCCTAATAAGATAACTAATAAAACTATCGCAAAATCAAAAACTATTTTTGCTTTACTTTTAGAAAGAAGTCCATCCAGCCCATTTCCTGCAAATCTTCTAAATGCATTTTCAAATCTTTTAATAAATTCATATGTAGCTTCAACCGATTGCTTTGCTGTATTATTTTGAGATTTGGGATTTTCAATCTTAAATTTTCCCTTGCAATATGCCTGTGCAACACACATAGGAACAAGAAAATCTCCATCGACTAAAAACAAATTGCTTTTTTCACTCTTTGCAACAATCGCACTATTTATAAATCCATTTTCACCATCCTTTTGTGTACACAATAGCATTCCTGAATTTACGATACCTTTGTCATAAACAAAAATTTCTATTATATCCGTAATTAAATTCTGTAAAGCAAACAAATTTCTCACAAAACCGCAAAATACTTTATAGTCTTCCAAACCTTTAAGTTCTTCTTTTAATACCTCTTCTCCATGATCTAAACGTTTTTTATACTCACCTGCTTTTGCATTCCCGGCAGTATCAATGTATTCCCAATTATTTTTCTGTCTTATATAATCACATATTATTCTGACATAACAGGTCTGCATAAAAGTATCCCTAATACCTGTTACATTATTATTTTCTTCATCACAAAAGGCTAACAATACAATCAGTTCTAAAATTTGCTCTACCTTAAAACCTTCCATACTAATCTCATCTAGTAATCTGTAATCCAAACCATATATGTTTATAAGACACGCCTTTAATCGCTCACTTTCCTTATAATCATTTAAAAATTCCAATACCGGACTGCCTGTTTCATCATCGTTTGTATTTAATATTTTCATTGACTGGTCGATATTATCACTTGAAAAAGTATCTTTTATAAAATGATTCAGATTCTTTATTTTGCCTTTAGTATATACATTAACTATATAACTATCCATACTGCCACTTTCAGCATTTTTATAACACATTTCTGCCAGATAATATTTAGCTAATCGAATTGATTTTTTTGCCATATCATTGAGATATTCAATATTTTTTATGCAACCATAATAATTTACATTTTGCTTGTCAACATCAGATGAATTTTCATCTACAAATCGAATCTGTGGATAAAGTAACTCCTTTAAGGCACGTGAGCTCACCAGCTCATCAAATTCATTTCCATCTGCACTTTCAGCATCTTTATATAGCTCTTCTGCTACAGCTCTATAGTCTGTATTTCCATTTTCATCTTCATAAATACGCCCCTTCCACGCAAATGCCATATTCTTTCCCAATAAAGCGACTATTTCGGCTAAAGCTGCGTGTTTTGAAATATCAGAAGATATATTTTCATAATCATATTCTATATTGCTAATCCTGTCCGATGAATTCTTATAATCCATCCCAAGTTTATTTTTATAATTTTCTCCTAATCTTCCTCTTGTTACTTCCTCAATTCCTTTTTTCCAGCTAAGAGCCATCGCTCTGGCAAGTTCTTCCTCTGAATGACAGTCTTTTGAGTCAAACTGATACATATACTGTGCTTTTTTATCTTTTTCTGTTGGATTATCAACTTCCAGAACAGCACCATCTAACCAAGCCATTACCTCCTTATATCCTGCACGTTTTATAGGACTATGCCGCAATAAAGCCCTTACAAGATTTACCATTCTCTGATTTTTTTCTAAGTTAGGCGGAAATTTAAACTTTGCATATTTACAGGCAGTACGAGATTCATTATCAGTTTTAAAAAATCTTTCTGCTTTTTCTGCATTCATACTGCAATAAATATCACATATAACAACTCCTAATTGAAAAAAATCGTATTCCGAATCAGCCTCAACCTCATTTCCATCGCTTACTCCTCTTGCTTCAAAAAATTCCGGTGGTGTATATCCTTGAGTTCTTTTTACAGTTGTAGTTACTGCAACATTACTTATAGCTAAATCAGCAGAAGTAACAATTCCATAATCAATAATAATTGGTCTTTCTAAATTGCCATATAAAATATTATCTGGTTTTATATCTCTATGATAATATCCCTTACTATGCATTATATTTAACGATTCACTTATATTCTTTATAAGTTCAATTATCTTTTCCTCTGACAGCGTATGATTTTCCAAATATTTAAACAGGTTCTCTTTTCCTGAGTAATCAGGTAAAATATATACCCTATTACCATGCCCCTCTACAAATCCACGGTCACATATTTCCATTAAACCATCCTTACTGCTAGGTTTAACAGCATCACTAAATTCATCTATATGTTTATTGTATCTTCTTGTGTCAAAATAAATCTTCGCAACATATCGTTTATTTGTCTCAATACATTCAACATGGCATAATCCCGCTTCGCCACCTTCATTAAAATAATCACCAATAGTTCTATAATGCTTATCCCCTCTATCATTGACTATTGTTTTTTCTGTACTGACATTGTTATTATCATTACTTCCATAAAACTTCCTTGTGTTTTCCTGCGCTGCACCATTTTCAAAATCATTTTTGCCATTTTCCCCTACATTCGACAATGCACTTGTCTTTGCATTTTCTGACATATTCGGTAATGCACTCGTCTTTCTGTTCTCTGACATATTCGGTAATGCACTCGTCTTTGTATTTTCTGACATATTCGGTAATGCACTCGTCTTTACATTTTTTGACATTTCGGGCAATGCACTCGTCTTTGTATTTTCTGACATATTCGGTAATGCACTCGTCTTTCTGTTCTCTGACATATCCGGTAATGCACTCGTCTTTCTGTTCTCTGACATCCCCGGCATTACACCTGTCTTTATTTCTTCCGTCTTTACTTTTTTATCCATATATTATTTTTCTCCTCTTTCATAAATCGTAATCAAAAAATAATCATTTATTCTATAGATACAGCAACGATAAATTCTTTTATTCATTTTTCTCTATAAGCACTACTGTTTCATTGTCCTGTCCGCCTTTATCATGCGCACATCGAATTATCTTTTTTGCTTTTTCTCTTAAAGACACATCCTCTGAAAGAATATTTTCCAATCCTTCAATCTGAATATATTCGTGTATTCCATCCGTACAAAGCATAAGAACATCATTATATATAAAATTCTCCCTGTGTTCCGTAACTGTTATCCAGTCAGTTGAAAAGCCTGCCGCACCTAAACATCTGGTAATGACATTTTTCTCTGGGTAATTTTTTGCAGTTTCTTCATTCAAAAGTCCCATATCCAATAATTCCTGAACTTTAGAGTGGTCTCTTGTCAACTGACGCAGATAACCACCCCTAAATCTGTATAATCTGCTATTTCCGACATTATATGAAATCAACTGACTTCCCAATATTCCAACTGCACACAATGTAGTGCTTAATATTTTTCCATAATTATTTTTTACAAGACTGCTATTTGCCTCATTTATACATTGGATTATTTCTTCTGATTTTCTGGAATTACATTCTTCAATGCAATAAAGTACATAACGCGATGCCAGCTCACTATTTTCAATAGAACCTACACCATCTGCAACTGCAAACAATCCTCCCTCTATCAGAGACTCACCCTCAAAGATTCCATCATGTATCACTGAATGCTTTAGCATCGCAGCATCATCATTTGTTTCATGAACTAAACCTCTATCAACAACACCAACATATCTCAACATTTATATCACCCACAAATCAATTTTGCTATACCATCTGTTTCTGAAATATCTATAATCTGTACTACACTGCCTTTTTCAATATGCTTATCAAACACATAATTAGATAACGGCGTAATAAAATACTCCTCTACAACATTTCCAACACCTCGTCCACCTTCTTCAAGATTTCCAAGAACTTTTTCCTCTATTTTCTTCCATATATTTTCACTTAACTGAATTGTAATCGCTTTTGTTTCCTTAATTTTCCCGCATATTTTATTTATCTGAGATTTCATAATCTCCTTTGCAGCATCCGGTTGAATAAAATTAAATACTATTAAATTCTTTCCAATTCTGTTTAATACTTCCGGCTTTCCCTTTTGATGAAAATAATCCTGTATTCCCTCTGTGACCGTACTTTCAACCTGTTCATAAGGCATATTGATGTCTACAACTCTTGTCTTAACACCTCCAATGTCTTTATAAATTCCAAGATTACTTGTAAATACAATTAAAGATTCAGAAAAATACACTGTATTTCCCTGCCCATCTGTCATTCTTCCATCTTCAAGAATCTGCAGAAATTTATCCCATATACTTGGTGACGCTTTTTCAATCTCGTCGAAAAGTAATAACGAAAAAGGATGTTCCTTAATTACATTTGTTAATTGACCTCCTGCTTCATAACCAACATATCCCGGAGGTGCTCCTATAAGTCTTGACACTGAATATTTCTCCATGTATT